>Ga0163159_1000976_pt1 | contig 29877 bp, 22 predicted proteins | sample BioMet9_FD_108702 | JGI IMG/M metagenome (GOLD analysis project Ga0163159, IMG submission 108702) | Microbial communities from bioreactor (seeded with sewage sludge) at Lawrence Berkeley National Lab, California, USA - Biofuel... | ecosystem: Engineered > Bioreactor > Anaerobic > Unclassified ... | reverse complement strand
TATGGGCGAGGGCATTACAATGTCCTCAAGCACTTTGTACCTGAATCTGTGGGGCGACAATAGCGATGCTCCTTATATCAACGATAAAGAAAAGAACATTGAGGTGTTCAGCGGTCAGTACGCGCTTATTTGCGGCGGTGGCCACAATTATCCCATGGGTATGCATGGCAACAAGAATGTATCGATCTACGGCGGAAATATCTCGTCTTCTACAGGTGGAGCCGGGAACAGTGAAAATGTGAACGGAGCCGTATACTGCGATGCCATAGACGATGATACAGGGTCAAGCGTGTCAACAAGCACCGGACAGAATACACTGCTTGTTCAACCGCTGAAGGGATTGGCATTCACCGCTCCGGCCGCGATTTCGATTACTCGCTGGTCGGCCGGCGGCAGTACAAATCCCTCGGAATACGATCATTTAACAGTGGATACACGGTATTACAATGACCAGGTTGATCTCAGCAATACGGCGGTCGCGGGCGCTTCAAGCAGCGCGGGCGATGACTTTGCACGCAAAAATGTCGTGGTTGACATTTATGCGCCTGATGCGACGATCAAGTCTGTTACCGCTCGTAATCTGATTTCAAACTACAATGTGTTCCCCAGCACGATCAACATCCACGACGCCAAGTATATTGGCCTGGTTCAGGGCGCAGACAACAACAACATGCTGGATTACAATACGGTCAAGCATGCCGATATCAATATTTCCGGCGACGTCACCATCGGCACGCTGCAGTGGTATACCGACTGCAATCTGTCAGAAAATGCCAACGTCACTATTACGACAAAGCATCAGTCAGGTATTCGTCAAGATGCTTCCCCCTGGTCAGTTTTGAATAATAATATCCAGAACCTGCGTTTTGGCAAAAACAGTACTTTTAAGGTCATGGTCCCGCTTACGGATCAGCAGACGAACGTCATCGGCAATATTTATACGGCACAGGGAGCAAAACTGATTTTGACAAGTCGTGGTCCCCTGAGCGTAGCCTATTCCGAAGGAGCCTGCCTGAGCGGCAGAATCTATGTCGTGGACGGCAATAAACTGACCCTTGGTCTTAGTTCAGCTTCAGCGCCGAATCAACCGGAATATGTAATGATGTATTCAGGCGCGAGAACGTTCAGCACAACTTCCGGACTCGGAACCACCGGAACATTCCAGCCTGAGGCCTCTACTTATACGGTAAAGGACGATACGACCTATTCACCGCCCAGATATCTGCTCCTGAGCAATTCCGAGACAAATTATTATGAGATATCTGTCGCGGGCGGGAATCCCGCTACGGTCAAGAAGGCAACCCTGAGTGATGTTGTCAGCACGATCAACAGTGGCAGTTATGTGGGAAAGGTCGTAAAAATCCGCCTGCTAAACAACAGAATGGACGATTCCAGTCTGTTTAGCAACATCCAGGAAGGCAAGTGCGCGGGCATTATATTCACCGGATGGTCAGGCGATTTCGGTTACAATATCAAGGGAGACGGTCAGCAGACCAGCGGAGAGACAACCGTCGATAACGACGCGGGAGACGGCAGCGCGGCGCAGTACAAAAGCGTCAATCCGCCTAACACGTATGGTTTCACCACATCCACTACCTCCGGTAGTGATTGGAAAAACTGGAACATGAATGTGCCGCTGACCATGCGAAATATCGGTCTCAATCAGGTTCAGAACACTTACCTGAACGGACGGGGCTATCGGCTGCAGATGGGACCCGGTCTTGTGCACACGACCAACGGGAGAAACTTTGAGCTTTATGGTAATGAACAGACAAGCACAGATACAAGCAGTGCCGGACGGGGCGGCGATGTGACGATCTATAACGGTACTTATGTAGCTGTCGCTGCTCTCGGACGCACACCCACCGGGTCAGGTACTACTACGTGGAACCCTGGCAGTACGGGGACAGCAAACATCATCCTGCGCGTGTATGGCTGCAACAAAATAGCAAATACCGACAATGTAAAATTGAACGGTTTTGTTGCCGTCGAAAGCAACGGATATACCGCGTCCGTTACAGGCGATGTGGAGGTGACGGTCGCGCCGACGGACGGATACGATTTCAGCATGCCAAGCGGCGCGGATATCATGGCGGGAAATCGCGTGACAGGTCAAAACTATACAGAGAATTTCTATGGCAATATAAAGGTCAATTTGCGCGTCCCGGCCAATCGCGGCAGTCTGACATTTTACAATGTTGCGCCGGTAGAAACTTCGACCAGCAACGGCTGTCCCGCCGGAAAAACATGGACGACGACCATCGACGCGCCAAACTGCGCGTTCCATCTTGTATCGGCTGCCAATAGCTATTTTAGTGAAATCAGCGGCCTTGGCGCCCGGGTGCTGAATCTTGTTTCCGCGAAATCGATTACGAGCGGTGTCTATGGCACAAATATTATGAGCAGTTATACTTCTTTGGTCAACCAGAGTACAACCATCAACATCGGCGGTACCAAGGGGACAGACACGGCTGCCAGAACGTTCAATACTACCGATATCAAGAACTGGAACGCCTTGAATATTCAGAACGGCGCTGTTGTGAATGTTTCCAATACGGATGGTCTGACTAATGACGGTAAATCCGCTACCGTGGCCTATACAGCCGCGCAGGACGCGCTCAATACCATGAATATCAAGGAATACGCCCGCTTGAATTTGACAAGCAGCGGCGGCAACCGGACATATGGTGTCAACAACATTGAAAGTTCGGATGGAACCGGTACGCTGGCCATCTACCCGAACAGCACGACCGATGCCGGACTGAGAGTCAAGGGCGCGAACCTGATGCCGGGCGGCAATAAGCTGAAGCTTGACCTTGTGAGCGGTGTGACGGCAGTGCCCAATATGAAACTGCTCACCTTCGTGAAGACTGCTGACGGCAAGGTACCGATGGGCTGGAGCGACGCCGACGCCACTGGCAATGGCGGCACACCCCTGCTCAAGGGCAGCGCGTTCAGCGCGTTCAAATATGGCATTATCAGCAGCTATCCTTCGACCGGCTTTACAAACAACACGCTGATTCTCGCGGCAGATGAGGGCGCTGTCAGGCTGTACGCGGCAACGGCCAACGGCGGTCGTTACGCCAATTACAAGTCTCTCGCGGCGCTGATTGCAGATTTGAATAAAGAAGACACAAACCCTGAGAAGGATCATGTTTATCAGATCAATTTTTATAAAAACTACACGCTGACGGCGGAAGATGTCGCCGCGCTCAAAGCGCTCAACCGCAGTGATATCACTTCGCTGACGATCTCCACGGTTAACCAGGCGACTCCGGATCTCTTTTCGGAGAACAATACCAATTCACCCAAGCTGACCACGCTTTCCATGGCGTCCGGCGTGAACGCGCTGGAACTGCCCGCGGCGGCTGATGTACTCAAAGGCGATGGGAAAGAACTCACCTTTGAAAGCTTCGCCTTTGGCGGGATCAATACGGTGTATGGGAATGGCTGCAATGTAAATTACGGTGTTCCTGGCGCGGCGAACAACGCGGTGGGTTCCGTTCGTATGGGCAGTACGGATGCCAATGGTAACGCGACGATTCCGACCGATCCGGAAAGTCAGAACTTTACCATCTACACAGGCGGCACCGCCGACGTGGCAGCGAATCCGGTCGTCAACCTTTATGACGGCGTTTACCGTACGGTGAACCTGGGCGGAAACAACGCGACTGTAACCAATTCGACGGTCAATTTGTTCAGTGCAGCAAAGGTTTCCACCCTGACCGGCGGAGACAAGAGCACAGAGACCTCGCTCGCGGTGGTAAAAGAAGCCAACACCATTAACAACGCGACCAATCTGGATAAACTCAAGACGGAAGCCTCGCTGACGGTGAAGAACAATCTGGATCTCGCGGCAAGCAACGCGACAAACGGCGAGCTGTACATTGGTCAGAACACGACGGTGGATCTGCAAAGCACTACGGCCACTCTGAAAGCGGGCGCGCTGAGCGCGGAGAGCTCCGCGAAGCTCTATATCCCGAAAACAGGCGCTTCAACTTCTGACACAACAGGGACGACCAATCCATTGATCGTGTCCGGAACGTATACCTCCGTTTCCGGCACCAAGTTGGGAACGGACGTCAAGGAAGTCGGGATGCGAGCCCAGGGTGATCATCTGATTCGTTTTACCACGACGTCACCGGGAAAGGCAAACTTCGTAAGTACCAGCATGGGAATCAAGGAGGATAACGTTTATCCAAATGTTCAACAGGTCATCCTATATGGCCCGCCCGCAAATCCCCAGGCCCGTTTATGGCTGGTCGGCGAGGCGGACCCGGTCAAGGCGGACAATGCGACGCTGGCTAAGAAACTCTTCATTGATACCTTTGTGTTTGATACGGTCAGCGACACCAGTAACGACGCGTCAGATAACGGTACGGCGATTCATACATCCGATGTTTACATTCTCGCAAAAGCTCAATACGACGCCTACACGGCGGATCCGGCATCCTTTGACTGGACAAGCGCGGTGGCACACTCCAGCACGATCGCGGCTCAGGGCGTAAACAACGGTTTGAACGGCACGCTTGCCAATGATGGGATCGGCGACGGCACACATACGCATTACTACTTCGAACTGGACAATGTGACCATTGACGAAACCAAGGAATACTACGTTGCCGCCAAGGCCGGTACCGGTCAGACGCAGGCAATTGGTTTCTCACCCGTCGATGTCAACGCGCCGGTGAATTCCAGTACCGCGGAACTTACCCAGAAAGCGACGTTGAACGCGGATAAGACTCAATACACGGTGACGGTCAATCTGAATGAATTTACCGGACTGGCGGATGCAAGCGGAATTCGGCGCTACGGATGGAGTACGACCAGGCAGTTCGGTGACAACGTCAACGTGACGGCACCGAGCAGAAGCATCCTCAGCCGCACCTATGAAACCACGGGTTCATGGGGCACGGTTTTCGAGGCCGGTAAGTATCAGGAACTGGCCACTGCAGCAAGTACACAGGCAGTCAGCATGACACTGCCGTTCAGTTCCGAAATGCCGGCATCCCTCTACCTCTACGTGCAGGATGATCTGGGAAATACCCGTGAGATCATCGTCACGCCGCAGTGGAGCGATAAAACAATTACCTTCGATTTGAACGGCGGCAACTGGAGCGGCAGTACAGCCAACCGCATTGCTCCAGTTGACAGCAGCGGCGCGATCATCAATCCGGATCTTGTCTGGCCGGCCAACCCGACGCAGAATGGAAAGATCTTTGTCGGCTGGTGGAGTGTGACGGATGCTGCGAATATCAACGATAGCGGCACGGTACGCTACTACAAGCAGTATTCGCCCTATGCCGATGGTACGATCCTCCATGCTGTCTGGGTGGATGATACAGATTCCAACAGCGACGGTATTGCTGACGCTCTTCAGGCAAAGCTTACCTACACACCCAGCACTGTCCTTGGCGGCAGCATTAATGTGAGCACCGCCGGACAGGCGGCTTTGACGGGCAGCGGCAGTGCAACAGGAAAATATTCCAAAGATGACACGACCGGTGTCATTACGGAGACATTGAACCGCGGCAATTTAACCTACACGCAGCTTAATGATCTGTATGGAACTAACATCTCGCAGTGGGACAGCGCGAGTACCGCGGACGCAGTGACGCTATCTTTGAAGAAAAGTCTTGGCGCCGCTACGCTTACTGCCAACATGATACCCAGTGCGAACGCCAATGCGGGTTACAGCTTTTATGGGTGGAATCCGACCGCGCTTGCAGCGGGCGACGTGACACAGAATACAAATTATACCGCACAGTTTACCGCGGTGATTCCCACAGGAATCCTCTTGGGCGGCGGCAGGTTCAGTGTTCCGGCGGTTTTAACGCTGTTCATCATCGGAGCTATTGCGGCAGGAAGTTTTCTGCTGCTAAAAAAGCGCAGAAAAAAAAGTTGTCCGAGGCACGACGTATGAGTGAGGAGGTGAGAAGAACTGTTCGCAAAGCATCGGGCGCAGGCGGCAGCGGGGAGGGTGTCATGACAGAATTTCTTCTTCTGCTCATTAAAATGGCGGCCATCATTGCGGTTATCGTTCTGATTTTTACAGTCATGTTCGGGATATTCCGCAACGCGGATATTTCCATGAGTCCCGCCATCAAGGACGCTGACCTTGTCTTCTTTTACAGAATGGATAAGAACTACGTGAAGTCCGATGTACTGATACTGAAATATCAAGGAAAGGAGCAGGCGCGCCGTGTTATCGCAGTCGCGGGCGATACGGTGGATATCAAAGAGGACGGGCTGTATCTCAATGGGGCTCATCAGCAGGAACCGGAAATTTACGAAAAAACGGTACGATATGACACCGGTGTGGAATTTCCGCTGACAGTTGGAGAAGGACAGGTTTTTGTTTTGGGAGACGGCCGGGAAAACGTCACAGACAGCAGGGTGTATGGCTGCGTCAATGTCAGCGATACGCTGGGCAAGGTGATGACCATTGTTCGCCGTCGCGGGATATAACACAAAGGATTCGTACTCTTTGTGTCTTTAGATACAAAACTTAAAAAGAAAAGGAGAAGTAAAATGAAAAAGACTGTTTTCAAAAAAGCAAGCAGAATGCTGTTATCTTCAGCAGTTGCCGTTGTGATGCTGGTTGCGCTGGCTACATCGGCCTTTGCCGCAGGCGAGATCAACGCCACAGGAGAAACCAGTGTCAGCGCCGCGCTGACCAAGGTGCTGCAGACCGGTGAAGGGGTAACCCTTCCAAGCAACATGAATTTCACGTTCACTTTTACACAGGATACGGCGGCAACCAAGGACGCCGCGGGCAATACAATTGTCGCGTCCACCGTGTCTGTACCCATTAAAGATGTGACCACCACTGTGACCACTGCCATGACCGGCACTACTGCTACCGGCATGAAGACCTATGAGGTACAGTCGGAAAACTTCCTGGCAAAGGCTACCGACAACGCGAACTATACCCAGGCTGGTGTTTATGTGTACAAAGTAAAAGAAACCAGCGGCACGTACACCATTGCTGATGCCACCAAAGAAACCATGACCTACTCCGGAGCTGAGTACACTCTGTACGTCTACGTCGCCAATAAGGCCGACAATTCCGGCGTTTATATCAAGAGCGTCGGCTGTGTTCTGACCAAGGGTGACGACGGAACCGCAACCGCTGGCAACGAAGGCAATAAGGTTGATCCCACCCCCGGCACCCCCGGCACGACCGGTGAAGTTCTTACCGATAACAGCGACATGAAATTCACCAATAAGTATACCCAGACCAACGGCGGCGGCGGCGATCCTTCGACCCCTGCGAATCAGACACTTGGCATCTCCAAGGTAGTCTCCGGGGCACTTGCTGATCAGAGTCAGTACTTTACTTATACAGCAACGCTTACCAAGCCAACCGTTTCCACCAAGACATTCTACAAGGCGTATGTGGTAAACAGCACCACGAACGCTGTGGAGACCACAACGGATAATTACGCGACCCTCAAGACAGATGCAGCTGGTAAGGCATATTTTGAATTTCCTACGGACGGAAGTTCTGTGAGTTTCAAACTCCATCACAATCAGTCTCTGGTGTTTACCGACACGGAAGTAGGCGCAAGATACACTGTTACCGAAACCGGCGCCAGCGGTTATAAACCCAGTGCGGTTCTGACCCAGAATGGCACGGCCACGGACATTGCGCAGCTGGCTGCAGGCTCCAATCTCAGCGTGACGACCGCGCCCGCTACAGCTCTTGTGGGCGAGGCTATGAATAAGGCTGCCTTCACCAATACCCTGATCGATGTGACCCCTACCGGTATCATCCTGAATAATCTTCCATTCTTTATGATGATCCTGATTGCTGTCGGCACGCTGGTTGCCCTTGTTGTTGTTCGCAGTAAGAAGAAAAAGAATGCTTACGAGAACTAAGCCCAAAAGCGCTTGGCAGATTGATTAGATAGGTCACGAAGCAGCGGCCGTATCCGCTTTGATGCGGGTGCGGCCGCCTTCATTTTCAGGAGAAAGGTATCACGGTATGAGTTGGTCGGAAAGGGCTGCGCGGTTGGTTATCAGAGTTCTCAATAACCTGGTCAATTGGGTGCTGCTGATCGCTGTCATGGTTCTGATCGCGTATGGCTGCTATGGCATTTGGGACTCCATAACGCTTGCAAAGGCCGCTACCGTAGAACAGTATGAGCAATATAAGCCAATGCCGGACGGAGGGCCTTCTTTTCAGGAACTGCAGGCGTTGAATCCAGAAACCGTCGCCTGGCTTCAGGTGTATGGGACCAACATTGATTATCCGGTACTTCAGGCGGACAACAATTGGAAATATATCAATCATAACGCCCTGTGCGAATATTCCCTGACCGGCAGCATTTTTATGGATTATCAGAACAGCGCGGATTTTTCGGATTTCAATACGATCCTGTACGGACACAACATGACTCCCAAAGTGATGTTCGGCAACATCAAGGATTTTAAACAGCAGAGTTTTTTTAACAGCCATCTATACGGAGATCTCTATTATGGAGGCCAACACCACGGGCTGGAGTTTTTTGCCATACTGAGTGTTGATGCCTATGATTTTGAAGTTTATTCGCCGCAGATTGTCGACGCAAAGACAAAGCAGGAGTATCTTGAAAATCTGCTGGCGGTTTCTACTTATACACGGGAAATCGGCGTAAGCACGGATGATAAAATCGTGCTGCTGAGCACCTGCTCCAACGAGGCGACCAATCAGAGGGATATTCTGGTGGGGCGCGTCACAGACACGGTTTATCATAACGATTTCGAGGCGGAGGAAAGGATCAGGAGCGTTGCGGGAATCGATGCATATGACCTGAATGATATTTGGAATGAACTGCCGCTGTGGGCCTGGATACTTATCGCGTTGGCGCTGATTTTGGTTTTGTCTGCCGTAATCTTCAGGTCGGTGCGGAAACGGCGTAAAGAATGACAGAGCATGAATGAGAAATTTGAATATTGGTGTCTGCGAATGGCAGACAGCATTTTGAGCGGCGCAGTCATCATCGTTGGCATTGTGCTGTTCGCGTATGGCAGTTACGCGCTGTGGGACACTATGACCGTACTGCAAAAAGCGTCGCCGACGGTCTATGAAATGTACAAGCCGTCTGAAGAAAATTCTTCTTCTTTTGAGAAGATGACAAAGATCAATCCCGAAGTGCTTGGATGGCTCACCGTGTACGGTACCAATGTGGATTACCCGGTTTTGCAGGCAGCAGATAATGAAAAATATCTCGTTGCCGATTCCCAGGGCGATTATTCCCTGTCCGGCAGTATTTTTCTGGACTATCGGAACAACAGCTCTTTTGCGGATTTCAACAGCGTTATTTATGGGCACCACATGGCATTTCATGCCATGTTTGGAGATATCAGCGAATTTAAGGAAAAGGTGTTTTTTGACGGCCATGCATATGGTAATTTGTATTTTGACTGCAAAAATCACGGCATAGAGTTTTTCGCCTTTGTAGAAACGGACGCGTTTCTGACAAAACTGTATGAGCCGGCAGTGGAAGGAGAACAGGAGCGACAGGCGTATCTTGACGAAATCTTTCAGAAGGCTCTGTATGTGAGGTCAGTCGATATTTCGCCGGCGGATCATCTTGTACTTCTTTCCACGTGCACTGAGGATGTGACCAACGGAAGGCAAATTTTAGTCGGAAGACTTACGGAGAAGGTCTTTGAAAATCCTTTCGCGGTTGATGGTGCGGAGAAAAAAAAGCCTGTGGCGACCATCGACAAGGTGCTGCTTATGAACGGTGATATTGCATTGATTTTGATGTTGAGCATCCTTCTTTTTCTGCTCGTGACAATGGCAATGGTGCTGTCAAAAAGGTTAAAATCAGCGGGGAAAAGCAAGACGGATAAAAAAGACGGAGGTAACAAGCATGAAGATTAAAAAGGGTATAACCCGTGTCGCGCTATGCCTGATAATGGCGTGTCTTGCTGCAGTGTTGTCTGCAGACGCAAGTTTTGCGGCGGAGGGAACAGCGTTGGAGGTGAAAGTACCTGTAAAGCAGAACTTTGTCAAGACAGGTACTGATCGCTCTGTCAGCGAACAGTTCAGTTATGTCCTGACGCCTCAGAAAGCCGAGAATCCTTTGCCAGACGGCAGTACAAACGGCAGTTATATGCTCACGCTGACCGGCAATGAGGAGACGAATCTTTCCTTCCGCTATACGCATGCGGGAGAGTATATCTATCAGTTGAAAGAAAGCGTGACGAACAGTCAGACGGGCTATACGTACGACAGCACGGTTTATACCGTCAAGGTGTATGCTGAAAATTACAACAATTCGCTGATTTCCGAAGTGATTATTCAAAACGACAATAACGAAAAGCTGGCGCAGGCAGTATTTAACAATTCATATCAGCCGATTTTTACTGATTCAGCCAATATGGTAGACCCTTTGGTGCGCAAAACTGTTAGCGGAAACCCCGGAAAAAACGATGTTTTTACCTTTGTTCTGAAGGCGGACAATGCAAGCTACCCCATGCCGTCGGGCAGCGCGGATGGCATTAAAAAAATCCAGATCGCCGGCAGCGGTACCAGCGAGTTCGGCACCTGGAGCTACACCGAGGCAGGCACTTATGGATATACGGTCTATGAAGAAAATTCTTCATTGTCAGGCTATACATATGATGCAAATGTGTACACCATTACCGACGTTGCCAAAGATGAAAACGGACAGCTCCGTCTGAACCGTACCATCAAGGTGGGACAGCAGTCTGCCACCGAATTTGCGTTCGTAAATTCCTATTCAAATCCCGGGACGCACGGAATTGTTAAAACCGGCGATACCGGAAATCCCGGTATATGGCTGCTGGTCCTGCTTGTGTCAGTTTGTGCCGTTATCCTTCTGATCTTGCTTGCAAAGCACAACAGCAAAAGAACGGCGATGAACTCAAAATCGCAAAATAATGATTCTGACCGATAGATGCCGTAATTTTCTCTGATGATTCAGCGGGAATTAAAAAGCTCTTTGTCAAGGACTGGTGTAAAGATTTTAGCAGGAGGAAGTTTCATTTTCCTCCTGCTTTTACGTTCGTACACACAGGAGAATCCTATTCCTGAAGTTGTCAAAGCTCCAATATCAAAGGAAATAACCATCATGCAGAAGGGAAACGTAAGCAATTATTTTTCTCTTGCGGATAAGCCGCATTATGATATAATGAATGCCTGGAATTCTGAAACAGATATTGTCTGATTATAACGATGATGTGTAAAAGCATGCTGCATCAGCAATCATGATTGAAAAGGAGACCGGACCTGCGATGAAGAGAAAAAATGACTATATCGGCTATGCGGACGAAAGCTCGAAAACAGATATGCTGGGAAACAGCAAATACTATGACGGACTTGCGGATTTTATTATCCAGTGCGCGACACCGATGACGATATCGATTCAGGGAGACTGGGGCACCGGGAAAACGACTGCGCTGAATCTGATCCAGCAGCGCATAGAAGAGAAGAGCAAAAACAAATATCAGGTTCTGTGGTTCAACACCTGGCAGTATTCGAAGTTTGGAATGGAATACAATCTGACGCTTTCGCTGATGTCAAATTTGTATGAAAAGTTAAATGCAGTCGCTAAGGCAAAGAAATTAAGTGCTCCGGAAATACCGGTAAAAAGCATTCTTTCCAAGAGTGTATCTACCTTCGTCGATGCCGCGGTAGGCGGTCGCGCTGGAAACAGAACGGAGGCCGCTCTGAATTCACTTTTAGGCATTGAGAGTGTCACGGATGCCGCCAGGCAGCTGGAGGAGATTAAGAATAAAATTCAAAAGAGCATCAATACGATCATAGCCGAGGATGAACGGCTGGTGATTTTTATCGATGACCTGGACCGGCTCGAGCCGGTAGTGGCTGTTGAATTGCTGGAAGGCCTGAAGATATTTATGGACTGCGAGCGATGTGTCTATGTCCTGGCGGTGGATTCCAGCGTGGTTTACCAGGGTGTCAGACAGAAGTACGGCGAGGGGTTCGGAGAGCAGAAGGCAAAGAAGTACTTCGACAAAATCATACAAGTCCCGTTCAGCCTTCCCGTTAATCAGTATAATATGAGGCAGTACATTGCACAGTTTATTGACAATGAGGATCTGGCGGAAAAGTACGAGAATGTTGTTCTGAAACTGCTGGGTTCCAATCCGCGGAGTGTAAAGCGCGCGTTCAATTTGCTGCAGCTGTATGAGCTGATCATGAAAGACAACGTTAAGACAGAAACGGATGAAATCAATCTCTTTACGATCATCCTGTTTCAGATGCAGAATGAAGCCGCGTACAATAAACTCGCGGAGGCGGCCAAACAGTCGGATGACGCTGTAAGCAGGATCATAGAGGGAGAAGATTACCGCGTCATCAAGGAGGCTCTGTCGATCGATGCGTTTTCGCATACCGACGAAAACGCGGTGAATTTCATAGAAATGCTGGTTTATACATCGCAGATTTCCGTCAGCACCGCGGCGGATACAAAGAAAGAACCGGTAAACTATGAAAAAGCTGATCATTATATTGAATCGCTGATGCAGCAGGTGGAAACGTATTACAAGAAAGTCCAGGTCAACAGCAATGTTGTCAACTACCTCGACAAAAGCGGTCATAAGATCTGTTCTTTCCGAATAAAGGAAAAGCTGCTCAATATCGTTGTTTACCGTGTCGATGATTCAAATGATGTGAAAATGCCGTCGTTTAAAGAGCTGGTCAACAAGGCTGACAATGCCGCGGTTCAGGAGAATCAGCTGGGATATTATAAATCCGCTGATCATGTTACGTATGTGGATGTCCAGAAATGCACAAATATCGAATTGATCAGACGGGTGATGAAGTTTTATAAAGAAATGTATGATTCATAAAGCGGCTGATTGACACACAGGCAGATTCGCTCTATAATATATAAAAGTGTGATAATAAACACATAATTATGTATAAAAATGTGAAAGAGGCAAATATGGAGCGACTAATTATAGAAGATTTGTTGAAGTGGAAGAACTCCAGATATCGAAAGCCGTTGATATTAAGGGGAGTACGGCAGGTTGGGAAGACGTGGGTATTAAAGGAATTCGGCAAGAGATACTATGAAAATGTTGCATATTTCAATTTTGATGAGAATGAGGAATATGGACAGTTTTTTGAGACAACGAAGGACATAGGCCGTATTCTACAGAATTTAGCACTTGCCGGAGGGCAGAAGATTACTGCCGGGAATACGCTGATTATCTTTGATGAAATCCAGGATTTTCCTAAGGTAATCAATTCTATGAAATATTTCTGCGAGAACGGATCGGAGTATCATATTGCGTGCGCCGGTTCGCTGCCGGGAATTGCCTTGTCGAAACCATCCTCGTTTCCAGTGGGCAAGGTTGATTTCATGCAGATCGATCCTATGACATTTACCGAGTTTCTAATGGCAAACGGGGATGATAATCTGGTGCGGTATCTGCAAAGCGTGGATACAATTACAGCAATTCCGGATGCTTTTTTTAATCCTCTTTATGAAAAACTGAAAATGTATTATGTGACCGGAGGCATGCCGGAGCCGGTGCTGATGTGGACACGGGAACGGGATGTGGATGCCATGCAGTCCGCACTGGAAAATATTATCATTGCATACGAGCATGATTTTGGAAAGCGCCCGGATGTAAAAGAGTTTCCCAGAATTTCAATGATCTGGAAATCGATTCCATCCCAGCTGGCGCGGGAGAATAAGAAATTTATCTACAAGGCAGTTAAAGAAGGCGCACGGGCCAGAGAATATGAAGATGCCCTCCAATGGCTGGTCGATGCCAGTCTGGTCAAAAAAATATATCGCAGTACCGCTCCCGGCCTGCCAATTTCCGCGTATGATGATTTGTCGGCATTTAAAATTTATCTGGCTGATGTCGGTCTGCTGCGCAGACTGGCTTTACTGGCACCCAGCGCTTTTGGTGAGGGGAATCGTCTTTTTACCGAGTTCAAAGGTGCGCTGTCCGAAAACTATGTGCTCGAGGCACTCAGCAGGCAGGTTGAAGCAATGCCGCGTTATTGGTCGCAGAACAATCCTCCGTATGAGGTAGATTTTATCATTCAGCGGGAAAATGATATTATCCCGGTGGAAGTGAAAGCAGAAACAAATACTGAGGCAAAAAGTCTGAAAAAGTATAAAGAAAAATTTGGCGATAAAATAAAACTGCGCGTCCGGTTTTCCCTGGATAATCTTAAACTGGACGATGATCTGCTGAACATTCCGCTTTTTATGGCAGATCAGACAGACCGGCTGATCGGTATCGCATTGAAATACCATAGGAAGTAAAGCGCTATTTAATCCGTGCCAAGGAAAAATTTCTGGAATCAGCAGCCGGTGTGCAGAAATGATGCTATAATAAAACCAATGCCAAAATCACCCAAAGGAGGCAATACCATGGCAGTTCTTACAATGAATGTTTTATCCCGCTGCCTGATGCAGAAGACAGACGTGCGTTTCATTATTCCGACACCGACACTCGACGAGATGCTGGCCGGAACGGACAAGTATGATCCGGAAGAGAAATTTCCCGTTGTTTATCTGCTTCATGGCGCGGCATGGGACGGCTTTGACTGGATTTCCAACAGTCAGATCGAAGCCCTGGCACAGAAATACCGGTTTATCGCCGTTATCCCGAACTGCGGGTTAAGTTTTTACAATAATGTGCCGGAGGAGGAGCGGTATTTTGATTTTGTCGCGGACGAGCTGCCTCAGATAGCGGAAGCGATGTTCCATGCTTCCCGGAAGCCGGAGGATCGTTATATTGCCGGCATTTCCATGGGCGGCTACGGCTCGATGCGGATCGGTCTTACGTATCCGGAGCGGTACGCGAAGATCGGCTGTTTAAGCGGATGCCTCGATATGCACGCGTTTCTGGCAATTTTCGACGGTCACAGTCCGTTCAATGTGTTTACAAAATTCGGCGACTGGCACAAAATCCCGGGGTCCCCGTATGATGTTACGGTCCTGGCAAAGCAGGCGCTGGAGGCCGGCAAGAAGATCCCGCCGGTCTGGAACTGCATCGGGACGGAGGATATGCTCTATAAACAGGCAAAACCGGTGGCCGACGCACTGATCGGTATGGGGCTTGATTATACGTATGTGGAAGGCCATGGCATGCACGACTGGAATTTCTGGAATCCGATGCTCGAGCACGGCCTGTTTGACTTCTTTTTCCCGGAAAAGAAATAGCGGACAGCAGGATGATAAGAACATCCTGCTAAGATTGAACATTTCTAATAAACGATTCATGAAAAATAGCTTTAAAGCCTTATAAATCAGGGGCTTTAAAGCTATTTTTATATCCGGACGGAAAAACTGCCTGACAGTTTTCCATTATTGATTATCGGTCTCCTTTATTATTGCCTCAGCTTCATCAAGCAGACGCTGTTCGGCGGCGGATACGGAGGCCATGAGATTCTGAAGAGCGGTGTTATTGGCGGTAAGCCGTTCCTTCATCGCTCCCAGCATACGGGCGCAGGAATCCTCAGAGGGAGAGCCTTCGCTGCGTTTACTGAAAATGGAGGTCTGCGCGGTCAGAATAGATGCCAGTTCCGCTTCAGTCAGAGAAGTATTGTGGCCATATAAATTCTTGCAGCTCTCGTTCAGGTATTTCAGTGACAGCTTTTCGTTTCCGTGTTTCTTGTACAGGCGCATTGCGCTGGATACGATGTTGTGCGCGCTCCGGAACGGCAGGCTGTCTGTTCTTACAAGTGTATCCGCCAGGTCGGTCAGCAGTACGTCATTGTCGTTTGCCATCTTTTCCATACGGTCATAGTGGAACGTGATGTCCTGCAGGGCATCCATCAGCAGGTCAAGAATGGCCTGTGTTTCATGAACGGAATCCCAGAATGGCGTCATACACTCGAACAGGTCGCGCGAGTGGGAGTATGACGTGCCCTTCAGACACATGAAGACATCGATATAGCTGCTGGCAAGATGCGCGGTTTTGCTCTTTATGTGTTCGATGGAAAGCGGGTTCTTCTTCTGCGGCATGATGCTGCTGCAGCAGCAGACCGAATCGGAAAATTCGACATAATTGAATTCGGCCGTTGACCAGATGTAAAGATCCTGCACAAAACGTGAGATGGTGCTGCCCATCGTCGCAAAATCCGCTGTAAGCTCCAGCAGGCAGTCTCTGGAAGCGACGGCGTCGAGGCTGTTGACAATGATACCGTCAAAACCCAGGAGAGAAGCCGTGTACTGGCGGTCGATCGGAAAAGAGGTGCCGGCCATCGCGCACGAACCGAGAGGACTCCGGTTTAAACTGCTATACGCGGCGGACAGCCGGTTGAAATCTCGCTCCAGGGCTTCGGCTATACCGAGAAAATAGTGGTCAAGGGTAATCGGCTGGGAAGGCTGCAGATGTGTGTACCCCGGCAGGATTCTTCCGCGGTTGTTCTCAGCGAGCGCCAGAAGCTGTTTACGGAGCATCAGCAGACGGTCGCACAATATGAAATAGCTGTCGCGGATGCTCATGCGCGTGACGGTTGGCGTGAGATCATTGCGGCTGCGTGCGGTGTGAATTTTCCCGCCGACATCGATGCCTAAACCGGCAATCAGATACTGTTCGAAATTCAGATACAGATCTTCATTCAGTGGATTGCAGTCGATAACGTTCGGGTGCTTGTCGCGCAGGGAAAGGATCAGCTGCAGCAGCTTGCCCGCCTCCCCGGAAGAAAGCAGCTTCTGACGGTACAGCATCAGTACATGGGCAAGGTTTGCCAGAAGAAAGTTCTGGTAGGAATATTCCGTGTCGTTCTGAAGGATCGGCGTGTAAATATATTTGCACACGGAATCACTCGGCTGCGCGTTTAAACGTTTCCTGGCATACGGCAGGGATGTGACATACGTGCCGGAGCCCTGCTTCCGCACGAGAATTCCGGCTTCAACCATTCTGTTGATGGCCTGCCGGATGGTGGTGCGGCTGACACTGAAATAATTGGATAATTCATCTTCTGTCGGGAGCTTTGTACCAAGCGGCCATTTTCCGGATTCCACCATCGTCCGTATCGATTCTTCCACCTGATAGTAGAGGGCGATTCCTTTCTTATTTATTGGGACACCGGCCATGTGAGTTTACCTCCGATTTATATAATAGGTGTATAAAAGAAACATGCAAAATTGAAGTCATATCAATTGCATTATATCATATCATCATCTTTCTTCCAAATATATTTCATGAAAGATCATTAAAAAGAACAATTTTGACACAAATCTGTAAAGAAAAACGGGACAGAAAAGACCAAACAAATATGACAAAAACTAAATATAGCGCAAAAATGTCGAGAAAAGTGAATAATAATATGACAAAAACGGTTAATCGAAAAAAATGATAATAATATTGACAAAGTGATATAAGCGAAATATAATGAATTTAGGTTTAAAAAAGATATGTAATAGATATCTTTTTAAAACATTAATATGTCTTATCAATATACCAGCGCTGGGATCATTGAAAAAGACAGCAACGAGTGGACCTTGAAAACAGGCGGCAAAACAGGAAGGGGGAAACGGAAAAATGAAGTCAGCCGGCAATCGGTTAACACGTGTAGTCAAGACGCTGGTCAATCTGCAGTATGGCGTTTCGATTGCGATGGCTTTTATTCTTCTGGGAATGATCGGCTTTGAAGTAGTTAGCCGATATGTGCTTAAGACATCGCTGATGGGTGTTGAGGAGCTGATGGTGGTTCCGATCATCTGGCTTTATATGCTGGGCGGTGCGGACGCATCCTATGAAAAGTCACATATAGAGTGCGGGATATTGTCGTTATACATTAAAAAAGATCGTTCCAAGCTGATGTTTGAAGTTCTGAAAAGAACAATCTGCTTTATTGTACTGGTCTGGATGGAGTATTGGGGGATCAAGTATTATCAATATTCATTAAAAGTATGGAAGATCGGTGACATCACCGGATTTCCGCTGTTTTATGCCAATATTGCGATAACTGTAGGCTTTTTCCTGATGGCCATATACGCGATACGGGATGTAATCAATGCCTGGAAGAATTTATTCCTTTATACTATTAACAGCAGGAAGGAGAAAAAAGAAGCATGATCTCGTTAAATCTCATTCTTATTGACATTCTCGTACTGATCCTTCTTTTGATGCTGAGCTGCCCGCTGCCTGTATGTTTTGCGGGAGCACTTTTCTTCCTGAGCCTGTTCGGAAATATTTCCATGAAAACCATGCTTGTATGGGTTTTCTCACAGTCTACCGGAACGGTTCTGCTGGCAAGCCCGCTGTTTATCCTGGCAGGTACTTACATGGGGAAGAGCGGCATTGCAAAACGTCTGCTGGATTTTGCCGATGCTTTTATCGGACATATCAAACCCGGCCTTGGCGTTGTAAGTATCGTTACGTGTGCGATTATCGGTGCTATTTCAGGAAGCGGTTTTACCGGCATCGCGGCTACCGGCCCGATCATGATCCCTCGTATGGAGGAGCAGGGCTATCCACGTGGCTACGCAACCGCGCTGGTAACAGTGTCCTCGGTTCTTGGACTGCTGATCCCGCCGAGTGTTGTCATGATCATGTTCGGATGGGTAACCGAGACATCGATTCTGGCTTGTTTCCTTTCTACTTTAGGCCCCGGCCTTTTGATTACGCTGCTTTTCTGCATTATCCATGTATTCTGGAGCCGGAAGTTTGATTTAAAAGTTACCGAGAAAAAACCGATCAAACCGTATATGGCCAACATCGGCAGAAGCTCTGTAAAAGCGATCCCTGCACTTGCAATGCCGGTTATTATCCTGGGCGGAATTTACGGTGGTATTTTTACCGCGACAGAAGCGGCGGCAGTAGCTGCCATTTACTCATTCCCGATCGGACTGTGGGTATACAAAGCATGCAAAACAAAGGATTTTCTTCAGATGACGAAGGAAGCATGCAGCACCATCGGTTCCATTATGGTTATGATTATCTGCTGCCTGATGATCAGCCGTGTATTTACAATGAACAATGTGCCGGAAATGGTTCTGAAGCTGCTGCTTGGAATCAGCACGAACAAAGCAGTTCTGCTTGTTATTATCAATCTGTTCCTGTTCTTCGTCGGAATGATTGTCAATGATACGACGGGCGTTCTGATCTGCGCGCCATTGTTAATGCCGGTCATGACGCATCTGGGCATCAACCCGATTCATTTCGCGGCTATTATGGGTGTCAACCTGGCTATGGGCGGTGTAACACCTCCGTATGCAAGTATTCTTTATCTTGGAATGCGAATCGGAAAAGCTGAATTTTCAGAAATATTCGGGCCTACCATGAAATTCCTTATTTTCGGATATGTTCCCGTAGTCTTTCTGGTATCTTTCTGGCCGGATCTTGCACTTGCTATCCCCAGAATGGCCGGACTGCTGTAGTTTTCAACAGAAAATACAAAAGAGACAGATAAACAAATCCAATCTCAGAAATAATAAGAGGGAGACTATTATGAAAAAAAGACAGCGCTTTTTTGCAATGATTCTTGTAATGGTTATGGCTTTTTGTCTGACTGCCTGCGGTTCTTCCGGCAGTTCATCCGGCAGTTCATCCGGAAGTACTTCCGGCACGGCTTCTTCAGGCGGTGACGAGAAGCAGTATACGTTGAAACTGAGCCATTATCGTGCACAGGGCTCCCCTGCGGATGTGGATGCGAATACATTTGCAGACCGGGTTAATGAGCTCGACAGTTCCGTGAATGTGGATATTTATCCGGCGGCACAGCTGGGCGATTATACCACCGTTCAGGAGCTTGTAAGTGAAGGCGATGTAGATATGCAGATGGCAACACTGAGCACGTCGGTAGATAAACTGCTTGGTATTACAAGTGCTCCGTATATCTGCTCCAGCTGGGATGAAGCCAAGAAAATCTTCGGTCATGACAGTACCTTTACGGCGATGATCGATGAGCATCTTCAGGATCAGAACATTAAGATGCTTGCAGTTTATCCGCTGTATTTCGGCGGAATGATTCTGAATGACGAGCCGAAGGATCCGGCTGACTTAAGCAAAAACCAGGGATACAAGGTCCGCTGCCAGACAATGAAGGGCGCAGAGCTTGTTACCGATATGCTCGGCTATATCGCGACACCGATGGCATTAAGTGACTGCTTCACAGCATTGCAGACGGGTGTTATCGACGGTATGATCGGCTCCGGAGCAGAGGGCTATTACAGCAGCTATCGCGATGTTGCAAAATACTATCTGCCGTACAATGATCATTTCGAGGTCTGGTATCTGTATATCAATATGGATAAGTGGAACTCCATGACTTCCAAGCAGCAGGAAGCACTTCAGACAGCAGCTACGGAGATGGAAGATGCCAGATGGAAGGTTGCTCCGACACAGACAGACGAGTATGTTCAGAAGCTGAAGGACTACGGTGTCACCGTTATCGATTTCTCTGACGACGAGATAAAGGCATTTAATGACAAGTGTCAGGAAACAGTATGGCCGCAGCTGACAGAATACTATGGTCAGGATGCTGTTGATCTTGTGAACAGTTTAAAGAAATAACCGCTTTTAGAAACAGAGGTGTATGGATTGTATAAGTGCCGGTGCATCACAAATAACCCGATGATGTCAGAACAGAAATTTCCGCTGGTTGAGTATCACTCCATGAATGTGCTGGAGCTGCTGCGTCTGACGGCGGACAGGATATCAGACGGATACAGGCTTTTGTCACATCCCCTGACAGGAAGCATCCGGCCGGATATTACGCCGTATAAGAGCATCCTGATATCGGAAGATGCCGGCGTAAGCTCGGCGGAAGAAGGACGCCTGATGGAGCACGCGATCGAGTATACGGAAGAATTGTACCGTCAGCGAAAAGTACCGCTGTCTGAACTGTGGCCGGAGAGCACAAAGCAGGATTTTCAGCTGGTGGATTATTCCATTATCCGTCAGGCGCTTGAAGTGGCACAATATACGTTAGGATCCGAGGATAACACGGAGGAAAGAAATGAAGCTCACACTTAATAAATTTCATGTTAAAGACATCCAGTTCGGTGAGATAAGCCGCTATGAAAAGGGTGTTCTCTATATAAGCAAGAAGGACCTGGCTGAGTATCTGCTGGAAGATAAAAATATCAGCTCGGTCGACTTTGACATTGCCCGTCCCGGAGAGTCAGTGCGTATTGTCCCGATCAAGGATGTAATACAGCCGCGCTACAAACAGAGCGGCTCCGGACAGATTTTCCCGGGCTATGTGGGAAGTGTTGAAACGGTAGGAAATGGTGTAACAAATGTGCTGGAGGACTGCGCTGTCGTCACATCCGGTAAGATTGTGGCATTTCAGGAAGGCATCATTGATATGTCCGGTCCGGGCGCGGAATTCAACAGCTTTTCCAGGATGAACCTTCTGATACCGCTGATCCAGCCTGTCGAGAATCTCGATAAGCATTCCCATGAGGCGACGGTGCGTATAGCCGGCCTTAAGACGGCTGCCTACATGGCAAAAACAACATTGGACATGGAGGGCGACGAGCAGGAAACGTTTGAGCACGAGTCCATCCTGGAAATGGGAAAAAAGTATCCCGATTTACCGAAGGTTGTCTATGTGGATATGGTTCAGTGCCAGGGGCTGATGCATGATACGTATGTTTACGGCCTGAATGTAAAAGGAATCCTGTCTACGCTGATTGATCCGCTGGAGGTTTTTGACGGAGCCATCATCAGCGGAAACTGTGCGGCACCGGGTCATAAGAACGCGACGATTCATCATGAAAACAACCCGATCATTATCGATCTGCTGAGAAGACACGGCAAAGATTTATGTTTTGCAGGAGTCCTGCTGAGCAATGAAAGCGCGATGCTGAATGAAAAGAAGCGTGCGTCCTTTTATACCAGCAACCTGTCACAGCTGATAGGCGCGGAGGGTATGATCATCAGTGAGGAAGGCGGAGGAAATCCGGAAACCGACCTGATGATGAATTGCCGTCTGCATGAGCAGAAGGGTATAAAAACTGTACTTGTGACGGATGAATACTGCGGCAGAGACGGAACATCACAGGGACTTGCGGATGTGACGCCGGAAGCGGATGCAGTAGTTACGAATGGCAATGGCAATCAGTTTGTGGTTTTACCTAAGATGGATCGTGTTATCGGAGATATTGAAGCAGCTAAGATTATAACCGGAGGCAATGCAAACAGTATCGGCGAAGACGGGACAGTATCGGTTGAGATCGCTGCAATCATGGGCTCTTGCTGTGAAATGGGATATGAGCATATGATGACAAAACTGAGGTGAGGTGAAAAGCATGAAGAAGATCGTTCATTATCTGAATCAGTTTTATGGGCAGATCGGCGGCGAAGAATTTGCCGGCCAGACACCGATATTAAAGGAAGGGCCGATCGGACCTGGCGCCGCCATTCAGGGTCTTTTAGGCGAAGAGGCGGAAATAACCGCGACAATTATATGCGGCGACAATTATTTCGCTGACAATCAGAAGGAAGCCATGGCTGTCATCATGAAAATGGTCGAAGAGCAGGCTCCTGATATGGTGATTGCCGGACCTGGATTTAACGCGGGCCGGTATGGACTTGCATGCGGGACAGTCTGCGATGCGGTAAAGAAACAGTTCGGCATTCCGGTTCTGACTGCGCTTTACCCGGAAAACCCGGGCGCTGAAATGTTCCAGCACGATATATATATTATTGAAACGCCGATTAACGCTGCCGGAATGCGAAAAGTTCTGCCTGTAATGACGAAGTTTATCGGCAGGCTGCTGAATGGCGAGGAAATTGGATTTCCGGAGGAAGAGGGTTATCTGCCGCAGGGCATCCGTGTGAATGTGCATACGGTTGAAAATGGTGCAGAGCGCGGTGTAAACATGCTCATGAAGAAAATGAAGGGTGAGCCTTATACGACAGAGCTTCCTATGCCTGTATTTGACCGTGTGCCGCCGGCACCGGCAGTCAAGGATCTGAAAAACGCGACAATCGCTCTTGTTACCTCCGGCGGAATCGTACCGAAGGGAAACCCGGATCATATCGAATCAGCGAACGCGTCCAAGTTTGGCATATATGAGATTACAGGCATCGATAACCTGACGGGCGATCTGTTTATGACCGTCCACGGCGGGTATGATCCGGTCTATGCGACAGAGGATCCGGACCGCGTACTGCCGCTGGATGCGCTGAGACAGCTGGAGCGGGAAGGTGCGATCGGAAAGCTGTACAACAAGTATTATGCTACAGTCGGCAATACCACAGCAGTCAAAAATGCCAAAAAATATGCTGAGGCAATCGCGCAGGATATGCTGCAGCATGGAGTCCAGGCGGCGATTCTTACGTCAAACTGAGGCACCTGCACGCGTTGCGGTGCAACGATGGCGAAGACACTGGAAAGTTTTGGAATTCCGACTGCACATATTTGCTCGATCGTTCCGATATCACAGGCAGTCGGTGCAAACAGAATCGTTCCTGCTGTTGCAATTCCATATCCTCTGGGAAATCCGGAGCTGCCGGAGGATGAGGAGATTAAACTGCGGAAAGGCATTGTAGAAAAGGCACTGAAAGCATTGGAAACAGATATTGCAGAGCAGACCGTATTCGAATAAAGACGATGGGGGGATACAGACAGTTATTAAATGGATGTATCCCCTTAGCTTTAGACAGGACAGGAGGCAGCATCATGGTTGAAGTAACGAAGCTGACATTTGAGGATGAAGTACTGAAGGCAGACGGAACCGTATTCGTCGATTTCTACGGGGACGGCTGTGTGCCGTGCGCGGCGCTGATGCCGACGGTACACGCATATGCCGACAAGTACGGAGATAAAATCAAATTCTGTGCGCTGAATACAACAAAGGCGCGCCGTCTGGCGATCGGGCAGAAGGTACTTGGACTGCCTGTCATGGCGATTTATCAGAATGGTGAGAAAGTTGATGAGGTTGTCAAGGATGACGCGACAGCTGAAAGCATTGAAGCGATGATTAAGAAGTATTATTAATCATAAAACGAAAGGAGGTCAGATCATGAGTATTTTAAAAGGCAGGAAAGTTATTGCCATTGGTGATCGTGACGGAGTACCGGGACCGGCTATTAAGGAATGTGCCGAATCCGCGGGCGCAGAGGTGGTATTTTCTTCTACGGAATGCTTCGTCTGAACGAGCGCCGGGGCAATGGATCTTGAGAATCAGAAGAGGGTTAAATCATTTGCTGAAGAGTACGGCCCGGAGAACGTCGTCGTATTACTCGGCGCAAGCGAAGCGGAAGCTTCCGGCCTTGCGGCTGAAACGGTAACAGCAGGTGATCCCACTTATGCAGGTCCATTGACAGGAGTCCAGTTGGGACTCACAGTATATCACGTATGTGAACCGGAAGTTAAGGCAGAATTCGATCCGGCGGTTTATGAGGAGCAGGTAAGCATGATGGAGATGGTCATCGATGTGGATGATGTCATCAATGAGATGAGCTCGATCCGCAGTCAGTTCTGCAAATACCTGTAGACAGAACCAGGGGGTTTTTATAGATATTCTTTTACGGTCTGTATCAGCCGGCCTTCATCGATTGGCTTGGAAATGTGCGCGTTCATGCCTGCATTTCTGCATTCCTTGATATCCTCCGGATATGCGTCGGCTGATACAGCAAAGATCGGGACGGTGCCGGCATCGATGCGGTCAAGTGCGCGAATCGCACGGGCAGTGCTGATACCGTCCATGACCGGCATGCGGAGATCAAGGAGAATGAAATCAAAGCTGCCGGGCTCACTTTTTTCAAAAGCTTCCAGACCTTTTCTGCCGTCCGGGGCGCCGTCTGATTCGATGCCATGGCTCGAAAGGACGGTACGGATGATTTCCATATTCAGCTCGTTGTCCTCGCAGACGAGCGCGTGTTTTCCCTTTAAAGTGCTGTCATCAGCCGACTGCGCCTGTCCCTTTTGGACAGGCGCTTCTGTATCTTCCGGAAGATACAGGCGGACGGTGAATTCACTTCCTTTACCGTATTCGCTTTTCACAGTGATAGTGCCGTTCATTGCGTCGACAATACTTTTTACAATGGATAAGCCGAGACCGCTGCCTGAGCTGTTGGTGCCGGATGGATTTTCCTGCGAAAAAGGTTCAAAAACATGGGGCAGAAATTCTGAAGAAATCCCATTGCCGGTATCTACGACAGTGATGATGGTGCATGGCGTTTCACCGGCACTTTGTTCCGTCCGGCAGCAAAGCGATACGGTACCACCTTCCGGTGTGTATTTTATCGCGTTTGAAAGCAGATTGAGCAGGATCTTCTGAATACTCAGCCGGTCGGCAGTAACGCGTCGACTCTGCATTTCCGACATGCTGCAGGATAAGGTGATATTTTTTTCTTTTGCCATTTCGCGGACCGGATCGAGTGTACTGTCGATGACTTCCCGGATATCGCACGGAGTGGGAATGAGTGAGTACTTATCGTTTTCCAGACGCGAGGTGATCAGCATGTCATTGACCAGCTCATTTAAAATGGTGCCGGAAGTACGGATTTTGGCAAGATAGTTTTTAACTGCGGCCGGGTCATCGCTTTTAGAGGCAAGATTAGCAAAGCCGATGATGCCGTTGAGCGGTGTACGCATGTCATGGCTGATTGTACCAAAGAACGCGCGCCTTGCATTATTGGCCTCCATGGCGGCTGTCAGTTCGATCTGCTGCCTTGCAAGCTTTCGTTCGGTTCTGCGCCGGCGGATGATTACAATGAGCCCGATGATTGTACCGGCGAGCAGCAGTGACAGAACAACCGCGCTGGCGGCCAGAAAAGAGACCGGCAGACGGTCGAAAATGTCGGAAAGACCGGCGGAATCTTTTAATGTATCACTTGTAATCAGCTGGCTGATATAGCCACTGTCTGTCGCGATTGTTTTGTTGAGGATCGAGCGGAGCGTGTTGCCATCGCGGCCGTAGTTGAGCGCACAGGATACATTGAAGGTACTGCCGCCGAATGCGGAGACAACGTAATCAGACGCACGATTCCGGTTGAGGAGCCATGTGGCAGCGGGCTGTGTACAGATAACAGAATCAACATTCCCGGCTTTCAGGGCATGGAAACACTCTTCACTGTTGCTGTACGGCAGGACAGCGGCAGAAGAGTCTGTACCGGCCATTGTACCGGTGACATAGTCATAATTGCACTGCGGCACAGCGATACTCGACACAGATGATGTACCGGCACGGGTGATCTGAACAATATTCATCTGCAGATAAGAATCGGTCAGAATGATATGGAGTTTGTTCGCCTCGTAGATATTGTCCTCAACCTTCACGGCCAGGTCCACATTGCCTGCAGTAAGAGCGTCACAGATTTCATCCTTGGAGTGAAAGGCGGTATATTCAAAGCGGACGCCGATTATTTCCGAAAGATGGGAAAAATACTCCGGAAGAATGCCGACGGCTTTTCCGCTTTTATCGGTGCTGCTGAACGGCGCGTCGTCGTCGGGCACAGCCACTCTGATCGTCTGGTGCGTGTTGATAAAAGCCTTCTCGGAAGCGTTGAAGGAAGGACTGTCATTTCGTGAAGCAGGAAAGTAAGTATTATAGAGGTCAGAAGCATAGGAGGGCTCTTCAAGAGCCAGAATCTCCATTGCTTTGTCAAGCTGGCTCTTCAGGGATGGCTGATTACTGCTGAACATGAAGTATAAATCAAGAGATGGAAATTCGGCAATTCTCTGCGCTCCCTCAATAGTAGAACCTGCGGCAATCGCGTCAACCTCCCCGGACATGAGTGCGTTGTTCCGCAGCTCTATACTGTCATATTCAACAATATGCGGAGTAAGCCCCTTTTCTGCGCACCAGTCCGTATAGAGTGTCACAACGTTTGAGCCCTTCAGAATGCCGCATGTGAGATCTGTCAGGGACGCGGTGTCGCCGATCGCGAAACGGTCGTCGTCGGCACGTGTCTGGACAGCAATATGTGAGGAACACATCTTCTGAGCGGAAACCAGATATTTACCTTCCCTCTCGGGTGTTTTGGAAAGGCCGCTCAATATATCGATTTTCCCGCTGCCAAGAGCGGACAGGGCGGAGTTCAGGCTGTCATATTCAATAAACTGGATATTCCAGTCTGTATAGCCGGCGATCGTATAGTAATAATCGATATCGTAGCCTTCATAAGAGCCATCATCGGCCTTATGCATGAAATCTCCATTATAGAAATAGCCGACACGTACGACTGCTGATGCATCTGTGCTGTCGGCTGCTTCCGCGGCAGCAGCGAGGCCGGGAAGAAAGAAAAGCACAGATATGGAGACGATAAAAATCAGTGCGGCGGCTCTGTGCCCAAAAGATCGTTTTGCATGAAACATAGAAATACCCCGTCTTCATTGATGCATGACTATATCAAATTCATCATACTACGAAATATTGAAAAAGTCAGTAATCAGCAGGCTTTTTTATGATAATTTGGAAGACGGCTGCGAAACGATTTACACCCGGTAAAAGAAACTGCATAAACAGGGAAAACACAGTTCATACGCGGATGGCAATTTTGAACCGGGCACAGGTGGCGACGTGTATCATGCAGTTTATGACGCACTATTCCGCTTAATCATTTTTAGAGGTTCTGTCCGGTCAAGTCTGGAATGCTGCAATGCCCGGTCAGACTGGGGATAAATAATGTAGCCAACCAATAAAAGATCGGGTATAAAAATGTAAAATCCAATTGCTTATTCGTGTAAAAAAGTGTAGGATATACATATGAAGAGATTAGCATATGACAGATTAAAACAGTGGAAGAATAAAAAAAACAGAAAACCCCTTGTTATAAAGGGCGCAAGACAGGTAGGCAAAACCTGGCTGATTAAAAAATTCGGAGAAACGGAGTTTGAGTCATTTGTGTACATAAATTGTGATTCAAATGAACGGATCTCGGAATTATTTGCGTATGATTTTAATATCAGCCGCATACTTCGCGGTCTTTCGGCAATTTCAGAAGTGAAGATTGTTCCCGGAGAGACTCTGATTTTTCTGGATGAAATACAGGAAATTCCGAAAGCAGTTCAGTCATTAAAGTATTTCTGCGAAGATGCACCAGAGTATCATGTTATTGCGGCAGGGTCCCTGTTGGGAATTCATGAACATAAAGATATATCATTTCCAGTCGGAAAAATCGAATCCTTTGAAATGCATCCTTTCAGTTTTTCAGAGTTTTTACTGGCAGCAGCCGGAGAATCCATGTATAAACTGGTGATGAATTCACCGGTAGAGGAAATTTCGGGATTGCACAGCAGCCTGGTCGAATATTTAAGACAATATTATTTTACCGGCGGGATGCCGGAGGCAGTACAGGCATTTGTTGACGGAAAAGCGCCGAAAGAAATACGCAGAATCCAGAAACAGATATTGTCTGATTATAACGATGATGTGTCAAAGCATGCTCCCAGGGAACAGCTTGTGAGAATTGATCAGGTATGGAATTCAATACCGGGACAGCTTGCCAGGGAGAACCGCAAGTTTGTATATGCCAATATCCGAAAAGGTGCGCGGGCAAAGGAGTTTGAAACAGCAATACAATGGCTGTGCAATAGTGGAATTGTAAAAAAAGTCAATCGTGTAACAAAGGGAAGTTTACCGCTAAAGTTTTATGAGGATTTTTCAGCATTTAAGCTTTTTCTTGTTGACTGCGGATTAATGGGAGCATTGACTGAGGCTCCGGCTGCTGAGATTTTAATTGGAAACAATATTTTTGAGGAGTATAAAGGAGCCTTTACCGAAAGCTTTGTATTACAGCAGCTTCAGACGGTAATGGATGAATCATTGTATTACTTCAGTGCGGATGATTCGAAACAAGAACTGGATTTTATTTTTCAGAACGAAACCAGGATCATTCCGGTAGAAGTAAAAGCAGAGGAAAACCTGCGTGCCAAATCCTTGAGGCAATTCTGCATGGATCATGCCGGAACAACAGGAATAAGAATATCCATGTCCGCTTACAGAAAACAGGATTGGATGATCAATCTTCCTCTTTATGCAGTGGAGAGGATTATGTCTGCAATACAATAATACGCTGCATGCTGCACCGGCAAAACGACTGCGATAAAAAAAGATATTGATCAGATTCATTTTGCACCGCCTGTAACGGCACCGGAAAAGAAATAACGGACAGCAGAATGATAAGAGCGTCCTGCTAAGATTTGATTTTCATAAGCAGCGGTTTATTTCCTGTATAGCGTATAGCGGCAGGTTTACAAGTCCCTTCTCTTCTTTATAATCCGCCATGGATGTCCGGACTGAGACGGGCGGATGATACTTTTCTCTATAGCTTTTCAGACTCTTTGCCTTGAGGTTGATTTCTGCTTTTACTTCCAGTGGAACAATCTGTTCTCCGGTGTCGATAATAAAATCGATTTCACAGGATCCGCGGTCATTAGTGTAGTAATATACACCCAGATCGGGGACAGTCATAAGCTGCTGGCAGACATACTGCTCTGTCAGAGCGCCTTTGAATTCCTTAAACAGGTCACTGCCGTCAAGCAAAGTACGCTGTCTCAGACCTGACATGCAGCTAAGCAGTCCGATGTCCAGTACATACAGTTTAAATGCTTTCATATCTTCATATGCTTTCAGCGGAAGGCAAGGTGCGTTTATGCGGCTGATTTTATGTACGAGACCACAGTCGGAAAGCCACATAATTGCCGTTTCGTATTCTTTGGCCCGTGCACCCTCGCGGACAAGGCCGTAAATAAATTTCTTGTTTTCTTTTGCAAGCTGGGAAGGTATGCTGTTCCACAGCATCCGGATCTTTGGTACGATTTCATTTGGAGCATGTTTTGAAAAGTCCTGTTCATACGCGGAAAGAATACGCTTCTGGATTTCACGCACTTCGCTGAAGTCTTTGGTGTCAACAAAACTTTGTACGGCCTCAGGCATGCCGCCGACATAGTAGTATTGCTTGAGAGAGTCGATATAAGTCTGCTTAAAAGTGGTAATCATAGAATAATCCTGCTTATCG
>Ga0163159_1000974_pt1 | contig 29965 bp, 26 predicted proteins | sample BioMet9_FD_108702 | JGI IMG/M metagenome (GOLD analysis project Ga0163159, IMG submission 108702) | Microbial communities from bioreactor (seeded with sewage sludge) at Lawrence Berkeley National Lab, California, USA - Biofuel... | ecosystem: Engineered > Bioreactor > Anaerobic > Unclassified ... | reverse complement strand
ATTTCTGACAATAATGTCATACGTATAATCCTCATACGGCGTAACAAGCCGGATACACCCGGCGTTCTTGCCCTCATGGAGCCGGTTCCGGAGTATCGAATATTCAAGTTCAAACCGGTTGCCGGTAAAATCCTGTGTGGAAAATCTGTCCCTGTCAACCCGGATAAAATCCCCTTCCGTTTCAACAGTTACAGCCATATACCCCCATGTCCGCTTGGCTATCTCAAGGACATCACGCTGAGATCGCTCCGGATCTGTATACGTTCTTTCCCCTGCACCGAGATACAGCTTCATCTGCTCCTTATGACCCGTTCCTACCAGAAACTCTTCGAGCGCGTCCGCCTCCAGCGACAGCTTTCTGATGCCCTCATAAAGATAAATCACTTCGAAATGCTCCTGAGACAGCAGCTCACGAAACCGTGTAGATGCAAAAAGTGCTGTAGCCTCACGGTAATTATACGCGGCCAGCTTCGTGAATTCCTCAAGATTCGTCACCTTGCCCATGGATGTCTCGATATACGGCGTTTCTACGGAAGCAGCAAATAAAATTTCATATTCTCCGGCTTCGCTTACTATATAGAACTTACCCTTTACAATATCGCCGGCCGGCAGTCCTCCCGCGTTAAAGGTATACTGGATCTTGACCAGATCACTGTCAAAGCCCGTTTCCTTACACTGCATACGCGAAACAGACGTATAAATCATACCTCTTATACGTCTTGAATCCCTGCTTTTAATAATAAAACTTCCGCTGTACTGCCCATCCTTCCGGACAGAGAAGAAAATCCGAGTTTCAGGCAGAATCAGGTTCAGTTGTTTGTCATCAAAAATATCTGAGTAGAATCTGTTGATTTTCTTCTTCAAATCATATCACCTGCCCGATATTACTTAAAAAGTGTCTGAATATCATTATACATAACAACTACCATCAGAATCATCAACAGTACAAAACCTGCAAAATGTACCATTCCCTCCTTCTCGGGATCCACCCGCTTCCCGCGGACTGCCTCGACAATAAGGAAAATCAGCCGGCCTCCGTCAAGTGCCGGAAGAGGCAGCAGGTTTATCACCCCAAGGTTTGCCGTCAGAAGGATCGCGATGCTCAGCATATTCGCAAAAACCGCGGCAATGCTGACAGCGGCACTTTCCCGGTATGTTGTCCCTATGTATGATACAATGCCTACCGGTCCTGACATGTCATGTATACTGAGCTGTCCTGTCACAAGCATTCCCAGACTTTGAAACGTAAGATCAATCCAGTAGCCGACCTCATAGAAAGAATACTGGATCGTCTGAAAGAAACTGCCCTTTGTCATACCACTGCTCACGATGCCCATGCGGTAATAGCCATCATCATCCTGCCGCGGCGTCAGTTCCGCCTGATATTTCAAACCATCCCGCTCATAGACAACCCGTACCGGTTCATCCTGATGAAATCCAAGATAAACGCTGACATCACGAAAAAGAAAAACGGTTCTTCCATTCACACTTAAGATTCTGTCTCCTGCAGAAAGTCCGGCCTCCTGCGCCGGATATCCATCCTCAACCTCGCCGATTACCGGCGCGTCATATCCAAATGCCGCGACAACAATCAGGGACAGAAAAAGGGCCAGCAGAAAATTGAAAAAAGGACCGGCAAAAATAACAGCCATACGTGCCCAAACGGATTTGCTGCCGAAAGCGCCCTCCGCACTGTTATCCTCATCTTCTCCAAGCATCATGCAGGAACCGCCGAACGGCAGTACGCGAAGCGAATACCGTGTCCCGCCTTTGACCGTACTGACAATACGCGGTCCCATTCCTACAGAAAACTCCGTCACTGTTATGCCATTCTTCCTGGCAAGCAGAAAATGACCGAGTTCATGAACTATAATGATGATGCTTAAGATCAGAATTGAAATAACTATACTCAAACGACACCTCTTTCTGTTACCAGAGACCGGCCGCAATCCGCGCATGCGTATCCGCCTCAATCTCAAGAATATCATTCATTGAAGGACATTTTACTACATGATGGCATTCCATGCAAGTTTCAATCGTCCGGACAATATCCAGATACCGGATCTCACCGCGAAGGAACTGTCCGACCGCGTACTCGTTCGCCGCGTTATAGACAGTCGGCATGCTTCCTCCCGTGCGGGCGGCGTCATAGCCCAGCTTCAGTCCCCGAAACGTCTCAGTATCCGGCTTTTCGAATAGAATGGATTCAAGCTTTGCAAAGTCCATCCTGTTTCCCTCCATGGGCCGTCTCTGCGGATAAAAAAGCGCATACTGGATCGGAAGCTTCATATCCGGCACGCCTAGCTGCGCAATAACAGAACCGTCAATATACTGTACCATGGAATGAATAACACTCTGCGGCTGAACGAGAACTTCAATCCGATCCAGTGAAACACCAAAAAGCCAGTGTGCCTCCATCACTTCAAGTCCTTTATTCACAAGGGTAGACGAATCAATGGTAACCTTGCTTCCCATGTTCCAGTTCGGGTGCTTCAGCGCATCCTCAGGCTTTATATCGCGCAGCTCCGTCAGTTTCTTTCCACGGAACGGTCCGCCTGACGCTGTCAGATAAATCTTATCAACCGTACGGGCATCCTCCCCGTTCATCGACTGAAAAATCGCACTGTGCTCACTGTCGACCGGAAGAATTCTCACATGCTTTCTGCGGGCAAGCGGCATGATGATATGACCTGCCGTTACAATCGTCTCTTTATTCGCAAGTGCGACATCCTTTCCGCTCTGGATCGCGGCTATTGTCGGACGAATGCCGATCATGCCCGATATGGCGGAGACAACCATATCCACGCCCTTCATCGAGGCCGCAGCCTTCATTCCGTCCATTCCGGAAAGAATCTGCGTACGCGGAACTTTTCGTCCGTCACTCTTCTGTTTTGCCTCTTTCAGACGTTTCTCAAGCTCCAGCGCCTTATCCTTGTCCCAGAGAGCAGCCAGCGTGGGACGGAACTCCCAGATCTGCTTTTCCAGAAGATCAATATTGCTGCCTGCGCAAAGTGCAAGCACCCTGATATCCTTATTCGCACGTACGACATCAAGCGTCTGCGTGCCGATCGATCCGGTAGATCCAAGTATCGCGATTTTTTTCATTTATAACACTCCCGTCAAAGTCCTTTTTTCATGGAAAAATACAGTCCGAGAAAATAAATAATCGGTGAAGTAAAAATCACACTGTCAAACCGGTCCAGAATTCCTCCATGACCAGGGATCAGCTTTCCGTAGTCCTTGATCGAATAATTCCGCTTGATACCGGAAGCCGCAAGATCCCCGATCTGGGAAATTGCCGCACCGACACCGCAGATCAGCGGATACTGCCACAGTCTTCCCGGAAGAAAGCCCGCAAAGCTGTTGATGCATGCGCCGTAAATAAGACCCAGCAGCGCAGCTCCCGCAATTCCTCCAACCGAGCCCTCAATCGATTTCTTAGGACTGAGCTTCGGTGCCAGCTTATGCTTCCCGAAGAGCATTCCGACGCAGTAGGCACACGTATCGCACCCCCAGGAGGAAAAGAAAATCAGCCAGACAAAAAATCGTCCGTCGCGCAGCATACGTGCCTGATATATAAACGACAGCATCATCGCGACATAGAACAGTCCGAAAAAGACAAGCATGACCTGGCCCGATGTATAATTCGGATAATCCAGCACAAAAACCGCCAGCAGCACAATCAGAAAAATGTTGATCAGAAGCGGAAGGTACCGCATGTCCCAGAAACGGAGCATCGCGTAATAAGCAGCCGCCGAAGCATATCCGATAAATCCTGCGAGGCTCGTCTCCAGCTTCGCCGCCTTATACAGCTCGGTCATTCCTGTAATGCTGATAACAAGCAGTACACCCAGCAGCAGGTCACCTCCTGTGCGGATAAAAAATATGGCAAGGATCACCAGAATGATCCCGCTTATCAGTCTTGTTCTAAACATCCGGGTACCTCCGTATCAGTCAGATATTTCCAAAGCGGCGGTTTCTGCCGTTGTACACTTCGATCGCCTTCACAAGCTCTTCCTTCGTAAACGCAGGCCATGGAACCTCCGTAAAATAAAGCTCCGTGTATGCCATCTGCCAGAGAAGATAATTCGAAAGCCGAAGTTCTCCGCTTGTCCGGATCATCAGATCCGGATCCGGAATTCCCCTCGTATCAAGATAAGAGGAAAAGCACGCTTCATCGATCTCTTCCGGCTTCAGCGAGCCATCTGCCGCTTTTTCAGCGATGCTCCGCACTGCACGAAGCATTTCGTCACGGCTGCCGTAATTGATCGCTATCTGAAAATTAAGGCCGGTATATCCGGCCGACGATGTCTCCAGCTCTTCGATCAGTTCCTGAATATCCGGGGCAAGCTTCGACTTATCTCCGATAATCCGTACCTTCATATTGTTCTTCGCGGCTTTCCGGATACATCTCCGGATATACTCACGCATCAGCTTCATGAGTGCACTTACTTCATCCGCCGGCCGCGACCAGTTCTCCGTCGAGAAGGCATAAATAGTCAGATATTTAATTCCCAGATCCGACGCCGCCTGCGTAATAAGTTCAACCGTATTGCTGCCCTTTGCATGGCCGTAGTTCCGCGGCATTCCCTTGCTCGCTGCCCATCGTCCGTTGCCATCCATGATTATGGCAACATGATTCGGTACATCCATATCATTACCTCCTCATATAAAAGAGGGCTTCTTCAACGGAAGCCCTGTTTACCCTGTCTGCAGATTATACTGTCATTACTTCTTTGGATTTCGCCTCAGCCTCTTCATCGACCTTCTTAATGTACTTATCCGTCAGTTTCTGAAGTTCATCTTCAAGATCCTTGATCGCATCCTCAGAAACTTCACTTCCCTTCAGCTTCTTAAAACGCTCCATTCCGTCACGTCTGATATTGCGTACCGCAACCTTGGCATTCTCCGCTTTCTTATGAACATCCTTAACAAGTTCCTTACGCCGTTCCTCGGTAAGCTCCGGAAAAACAAGACGGACCGAGCCGCCGTCGTTGACCGGATTTATTCCAATATCAGAAGCCTGAAGCGCCTTCGTGATTGCCGCCGCCATCTTCGGCTCCCATGGCTGTATGTTAATAATCCGGGGCTCCGGGACACTGACATTCGCGACCTGCTGAATCGGTGTCATCGATCCGTAATAATCAACGGTTATGCGGTCAAGGATATGAGGATTTGCACGCCCTGCGCGGATACCTGCATATTCTGACAAAAGCGTATCACAAGTCTTCTTCATCTTCTCTTCATAATCAATGAGCTTCTCATCCACAGTACAGACCTCCTGCTGATTAAAATTATACAGTAACCTTTGTTCCGTTAAAATGACCTGTCATAGTATTAATAATACTGTCCTTCTCATTTAAGCCAAACACAAGCATCGGCATCTTATTTTCAAGGCAGAGACTGGTCGCTGTAAGATCAACGGCAGCAAGCTTCAGATCCAGCATCTTCTGCAATGAAATTTCGGAGAACTTTCTGGCATCCGGATAAATGGCAGGGTCCTTGTCATAGATGCCATCTATCGACTTGGCAAGCAGCATAGCGTCTGCCTCGATCTCAACCGCCCTTAAAACCGCGCCGGTATCCGTGGAGAAATACGGATGGCCGGTACCGCCGGCAAAAAATACAACCATGCCCTCTGACAGATCCTTTAATGCTTCATCCTTCGAAAATAATTTTGTAAAAGCTCCGCATACAAAAGGTGTATATACGGAGGTTTTCATGCCCGCGGCACGGAAAATGCCGGAAACATAAATACAGTTCATAACAGTCGCCAGCATGCCGATCTGATCTGCCTTCGTCCTGTCAATCGTTTCGCTTGTCCTTCCGCGCCAGAAGTTGCCGCCTCCGGTAACCACCGCTATTTCAACGCCACGCTCGAGCGCCTGTCTGACCTGCTTCGCGACACCCATAACAGTATCCTCGTCGAATCCCGTCTTCCTGTCGCCTGCAAGCGCCTCTCCGCTCAGTTTAAGCAATACCCTTTTCATGATGCGACATTCCTTTCTTTCGATAAAACATTATACCATGCTGAGGTTTTCAATACAAGAACACCTTTTACCATCTTCCGCCGTCTCACAAATCTCCCGGCCCCTGCCGGTATCGTTCCGTCTTCTTTTCAAGCCTGTGGATTTCCCGGCATTCCCGTCTGTCCCGGACAAAGAAAAGAATAAAAAGAACAAGTGCAGCAAGCAGAATCAGTATATGCAGAATACATCTGCAGTGCCGGATGTCGCTTTCCTGTGAATCCGCCGGATCCGTTCCCCGAAGCTCCGCCCCGGATGTTCCGGAGGATATCGGACTTCCGGACGAACCCGTTCCGCTGCTTCTTCCTGAAATCATACTTACCACAATCGCCGGCTTTGCCGTTCTGTCATCTGCAGCCGTATCCTGTGCTTCATCCGCGGATACGGTCTCCTGTGCAGTGTCTGCAATGACGTCAGGAACAGCATTATCTTTTACAGCCGGTGCGGTCACCGTATCCTCGGGATTCTGGTTATTCCCGTCTTCCGAGCTGCTGTCCGTTCCGTCCGTGCTGTCTGTACCGGGCGGCAGCTTCACGGCGGAATACACGGCCGTGTATACAGCATCCTCTGTAACCGTACCGGACGGAGCCGGATCCCATCTGAGAAACGAATAGCTGTATGATGCGTCCTGACCGCGGTCAGGTGCATCCGGAATACGAAGTGCGCTGCCATAGTGATACGTGCTGCCGCTGCTTAACAGTGTGCCGTCATAGTCCAGAAATGAAACCGTATATGTGTCCGTATAGCGCGCATACAGAACAGCTGCTCCCGCAGCCGTCCAGGTATCGGAAGCCTTATATGTATACTGCGGGTCTGTGTACCAGCCGTCGAAATGATACATAATACCACTGTATGGCAGCAGACCGCTGTATTCGTAACCGTCAGTCGAAAAATTTCCGGTCTGTGAAACGGTGCTGTTTAACGGGAAGGAAGCATTCTTGTTATGTACCGCTGACTGCAGAAGAATCGAGTCATCCGCCATTCTGATCCGGTACATTACTCCGGCCGTGCCGCCGCGGTCAATGCAGATGGCACCGTCGCAGTGAAAACAGGGATCCGAGCTTAACGTGCCATAATCATATCCGGCAGCTGAACCGGAATGAGAAAGCGTCGTCCATTGAATGATATACTGCCAGCTGTCATTATAATCACCGTATGCCGCAGCAAGTCCCCTGCGCACATCAGCGTCATCCGGCAGTTTTACAATATATTTCGTTATATCAAACGACCCTGAGCATGTATAGCTGCCGCCCGTATACCAGCGGTCTGACGGGCCGAATCCATCCGGCACAAGCAGAATCCCGGTTCCTGCATACATGTAATCGTATATGCTGGCGCTTGTATTCTGCTTTCCCTCCAGAACCATATAAAAAAACGTCTTCTCCGTAAATGCGGCATAATAAGAAACACTTTTCGTAACAGCCGGCAGCTCTGATTCCGCCTTATAATCCAGTGAATCCGGTTCAGCCGACCATCCCGCAAACTCTGCGCCTGTAAGCCCGCGGTCAGGAACCGACCCGAAAACAGGCTGCTGTCCCTCCGCAGTCTCTGTCGTTTCCGCAAGAACACCGTTCACATACCAGTTTACTGAATAGACAGGCACACCGCCGCCCTCCGGTTCCTCCTCAGCAAAAGAGGGTACCATAAAAACAGCTGCCAGCATAAACGCTGCCAGTAATATAGCTGACAAAAAAGCTATTCTGAATATGAAGTCATTCGACTTCCTGAAGAACATTTCAAGCTCCTCCCGACACAATTGCTATTAATAATAATAGACCAAAAGATGTTTTTTGTCGATAACCGTTCCCTAAGAATATCGTTTCAAGAAAAATGCCCGGTACGATCCGTATCGGGCATTCCAGTCATTCATCACCGGCGGACAGCCGCTATTCTTCCTGCTGCGCTTCCACATAAGATATAATATCGGCAACCGTAAAGAAATTCTCCAGCTCCTCATCCGGAACTGAAATATTGAAAAACTCTTCAAGACCCATCTGAATTTCGACCAGATCCATAGAATCAGCCCCAAGATCATCCGCCAGACTTGACTCCGGCTCAATTGCACTGCGGGAAACCTCTAATGCATCAACCAGTATATCATTAACACCTTCTGTAATATGATCCATATCTGCTCTCCTTTATATAAGCTGTGACTATTCTATCACCTGAACCTGTTTTGTCAATCACATATGTAAAAATTTCATGCTTTTTGGATGTTTCTGGCAAAAAAAGAATCCCTTGAAAACTATTTAAGGGATTCTTCTCTTCTTTCAGAGCAGCTGACGGGAATCGGACCCGCCTCCCCAGCTTGGGAAGCTGGTGTTCTACCAATGAACTACAGCTGCGCGCCGTGTTTCATCAACTCGCATGTTGTATTATAGCACATCGGTTTTTTGTTGTAAAGTTTCAGCGACGTGCCTTTTTTGATAAAAAAAGGGATACCGGAGTAATCATATAAGGGTATTTTAAAGCATGCTCCTGAGCTTCTTCCCGGAAGCGTCCGCAAAAAGTCTGTGCCCCCGCGCGGTATAATGAAGACCGTCGCAGCCTGTTTCGGTACACGTGCCGGCATCCAGCAGCTCACACCCGTACTGCTCCGCAATTTCGCAGAATGGTTCCAGTGTCTCACCGGATATTCGAATGCTGTTCTTATCAAACGCACTGTGAAAAGCAGATGACAGAATGTTCTCCGTGAGCGGCGCCGGCCGCACGAGTAAAATTTCAGGCGGTTCTGTCTGCATTACCGTCTGAAAGCTCTGAATAATCTTAATCAGGCCTGCCGCGCCGGCTGCCACGTCGGACGGCGTGAGCGAGAACCGGGTTTTCAAGTCATTTGTTCCGAGCGCAAGTACAACGATATCAATGGGATTATGGGATTTCAGACAAGGATATAAATACTCACGGCCGCTCATGTAACCGTCAATCGGATCATTCCAGACCGTTGTGCGGCCGTTCATGCCTTCTTCAATAATCTGTACTTCCGGCATCTCCTGACGAAGAATACCGGTCCACCGCACATCATCACCGTACCGGCCGCCCGTCTGCGGTATATAACCCCAGGTATTGGAATCTCCATAGCACAGTATTCTTTTCACTGATCTTCCCTCCAGCTTTCTGAAATCATTTACACATATCATAACGCAGGCCGGTTTATTCGTCATCATATATTTTTCACACTGTTCCGGAAAGTGAATTTTGTATTAATTCCACCGCAAAAGGATGACCTCGTGTCCCGAAATATGATATAGTATATTAATATCTCACCGGATATACCGGTGATGCAAATTCGATTTTCAGTGAAGGGACTGGGGAACTGTTTATGAGATCCAGACATCTTGAGGAAGAATCAAATGAGCCGCAGCGCGCACAGAATATCCGTCGGTATAAAGCGGATCCGCGCGAAGGTCTTACCCGTGAACAGGTCACGAGAAGGAATGAGGAAGGATACGCGAATACACCGGTGGATCCTCCTTCCAAAACCGTTAAGGAAATTGTCAACGACAACATCTTTACATATTTCAACTATATTTTCATGGCTGTATCCGTACTGCTTATCATTGCCGGTTCATACAAGGATCTTTCCTTTCTTCCTATCATCGTCGCAAATACGCTGATCGGCATTATTCAGGAAATCCGTTCCAAGGAAACACTTGACAAGCTTACGGTTCTGCATGCCCCGAAGGCACACGTCATCCGTGACGGAAAGCGCTTCGTCATACCAGCGCAGAACATCGTTCTCGACGATATCGTAATGTTTACGGCCGGTGCGCAGATACCGGCAGACTGCGTGGTTGCTGCCGGTGAAGTTCAGGTCAATGAAGCACTGATCACCGGTGAATCCGATGAAATCACTAAGAATCCCGGGGATAATCTGCTTTCCGGAAGCTTTATCGTCTCCGGACGGTGTCTGGCCCGCGCGGAACGCGTCGGCAGGGATTCTTATATCTCAAAGCTGACGATCGAAGCCAAGGCCATGAAGGAAGGCGAGATGTCCGAAATGATCCGGTCCCTGCGTGGATTGATCAAATGGGTCGGCATCATCATTATCCCGATCGGCATTATTCTGTTCGGCGAGCAGTATTTTCTCAAGGACAGTTCTTTTTCAAGCAGCATAATTGCAATGGTCGCCGCTGTAATCGGAATGATTCCCGAAGGACTGTTCCTGCTGGCAAGCGTCGCTCTGGCTATTTCTGTCATGCGGCTTGCGCAGAACAAAGTCCTTGTACACGAAATGGCCTGCATCGAAACACTTGCTCGCGTAGATGTGCTTTGTGTCGATAAAACCGGCACAATTACCGAGAATACTATGGAAACAGACGGCGTTATAACGCTGCCCGCCTACCAGGAAGATAAGATGACAGCGATTGATGTAATGATCGGCGACTTTGTACACAGTATGTCGCACGACAACATTACCATGGAAGCTCTGCAGAATTTTTTCAAGGAAACATCCGGCCGTCAGGCCGATAATGTTATTCCGTTTTCATCCGCTACGAAATACAGCAGCGCCGAATTCGGCGGTGAAACATACGTGCTTGGCGCGCCGGAGTTCGTACTGCGCGATCATTACAGCGACTTTCAGAAACAGATCGAGGAGCAGTCACAGCAGGGTCACCGTGTCCTTGTATTCGGCCTTTATCACGGCGTATTAAAGCCCGGTCAGCCTTTAAGCGGGCCGTTTGACGCATACTGCCTGCTGATGCTCTCCAACCCGATCCGTAAAGCAGCGCCTTCGACCTTCAGCTATTTTACAAAACAGGGAGTTGCCATTAAGGTGATTTCCGGAGATAACCCGGTAACCGTAGCCACCGTTGCCGGCAAATCCGGCATTCCGAACGCGGAACGCTACATTGACGCACGAAAGCTGCGGACAGATGAAGATTTCTTTGACGCGGTCGAGAAGTATACCGTTTTTGGCCGTGTCACCCCGAATCAGAAGCGTCAGCTTGTACATGCGATCAAGTCACATAAGCATACCGTTGCAATGACCGGCGATGGTGTCAATGATGTACTGGCACTCAAGGACGCGGACTGCAGCATTGCCATGGCTTCCGGAAGCGATGCGGCAGCCCAGGCTTCCCAGCTCGTCCTTCTCGATTCTGATTTTTCACGGATGCCGAGTGTTGTTCTGGAAGGACGTCGTGTTGTCAATAATATCGAACGGTCTGCCAGCCTGTTTCTCGTTAAGAATATCTTTTCATTCCTGATGGCTCTTTTCTCCATCCTGACATTGAACAGTTATCCGCTGACACCGTCTCAGATCTCTCTTGTCAGCACCTTTACGATCGGCACACCAGCTTTTCTGCTTGCGCTTGAGCCGAATAAGGAACGCATCAAGGGCAGCTTTCTTGTCAACGTATTTGTCAAGGCTCTGCCTGCCGGACTTACCAACTTCATCGTTGTCGGTTCGATGGTTGTTTTCGGAAATGTTTTTGGCGTTGATCAGACTGATATTTCAACCGCATCCGCACTGCTGCTCATTATTGTCGGCCTCATGATTCTGTATCACATCTGCCGTCCGATGAATAAGATTCGCTGGGGAATCTGGGGCGGAATGATAGGCTGCCTGATCCTTTCGATCTTGTACTTCAGCAGTCTCTTCGGAATCACGGCTGTTTCACTCAAATGCGGAATGCTGCTGGCCGTATTCTCACTTGTAACGGAACCTCTCTTCCGCTACCTGACCATTGCGGTTGAAGGCATTCATAAGTTCTTTACAAACCTGAAGGAACGAAACAGAAAGGTACGCGAAACGCGTCTCAGACGGGAATCTTAAGGAAAACCTCTGTTACCCGTTCTTCTGCCCGGCTGTCTTTCTTTTGTACAATGTAAGAACTGTCCAGCCTGACAGGATGCCGGCCAGCATTCCCGCGATTACGTCGCTTGGGTAATGAACACCTACATACAATCTCGAGAATGAAATAAGAACAGCAAGGACAAGTGCTGCGATACCCCATTTCTTCGGTGCCGTCCGCAGATATACAAACGCGCTTGCAAAGGAGGCGCATGCATGACCGGACGGGAAGGAAGCATCGCTCTGACGCCCGATAAGCGGCACGAGTCCGCTTATCACATCATAAGGGCGTATTCTGCCTACAAGATTCTTTAGCAGCAGATTTGTAATCAGAAAGCCCATGGCCATGGCCAGGAGGGCACAGAAACCGGCGCGGCGCGTTCCAGCCATAAAGAGCAGCAGCACAGCAAGCACAATCCAGAACCAGCCGCCGTTTCCCAGAAATGTAACCGCCTTCCAGAAGCTGTCCATAAAATCTGCCCTGATGTGATTCTGAATATACAGCAGAATTGCCGCGTCCGTACTTTGTATCCAGGAGAGCAGCATCGGCACACCTCCCTACTCCGCTTTCGCAGTATATAATTTATATGATTTATAAAACACAGGTATGGCTGCCAGCTGAACAGCCACTGATAACACGGCCATCCCGGTTCTGGATATATCATAAAGAACACCCATCAGCCAGCTTCCCAGAAACCAGCATACGCCAAAGGCTGTCTGGAAAATACCGAAACCGGCAGAACGGTTCTTCTTCGGAACAATCGTAGTAACAGCTGCTTTCAGAATCGATTCCTGTGCTCCCATGCCGACGCCCCAGAGTGCCGTTCCAAGATACAGCGCCCATGTCGACGACGCGACAAAAATCAGCGGCGCAAAGAAAGCAGACATCAGCGTCGAGATCATCAGAACACGAATGCCATACTTGTCGTACAGCCATCCAAAGAAAAGCGCCGCAAACGCGTCGACAGCCATCGCCCCCGCATAAAGCAGCGGCAGATGTGAAGAAGCAATCAGTCCCGTCCGCGCCGTGTGCATCGTAATCATTGTAAAATCAATAAATCCAAAGGCAAAAAGGCAGATCGCCGCGATATAAAACAGAAAAGCAGGCGTCATTTTAAAGCCCTCGCCGTCATCCTTTGTCTCCGGTTCAAACCGCTCCGGATTCGGGAATTTCTTTTTTGCGGTAAGCAGAAGAAGAATTGTAGCAAGCGCCGGTATGCCCAGCATCGCGAAGCAGAAGGAATAGCTGGCAAACGTGTCATCCGACTGCCGCGCCAGCAGAATCAGGAATAAAATGACAGGACCGGTAACCGCACCGATCTGATCCAAGAACTCCTGTATCGCGAAGCTCTTTCCCGTTCCGTTCTGAGACGCCGCAAAGGAAAGCAGCGTGTCCTTGGCCGGCTTCTTAATCGCTTTTGCCGCCTTTTCAATAATAATCAGGACGCAGGCAAATATCCAGCCGCCATGCGGAACTAGCGCAAGTGCCGGAATGGCAAGAGCATCGATGATATACCCGCCAATTGTAAATGTCCAGTACTTCTTTGTTTTATCTGTCAGGAAACCAAAGAAAAGCCTCAGTGAATAACCAACCATTTCCCCGAGTCCGGAGACAAACCCGATCGTCGCGGCCGAGGCACCGGCCAGACTCAGGTAGGCACCGAGAATACTGCGGGCGCCCTCGTGTGTCATATCAGAAAACAAACTTACAATCCCCATTAATAAAATAAAAGAAAAAGCTGCTTTCTGTATTTTCTTCTTATCATTCATTCCGTCTGTCTCCTCCCACGCATCTGATGCAGGGAAATCAGAAGCATCAGTATTCCACTCGTAAACAGCAGAAAATAAAAACTGATTCCACGGCTTACAAGTGTGGCCGCGGTGATCATATCCCTGCTGTAAATCGTTGAAAACAATTCCACAAACGCCAGCTCGCTGATTCCCATCCCGCCGGGAAGCGGCAGCAGCGCCGTCATCATATAGATAAGAACCTGAAGAAGAAAGATTCTGAAAAATGACACGCCATGCTGTCCAAGCGCGCAGTATGCAATGTAAGGTACGCTGAACCAGCAGATCACCTGTATGAGGCTCGTTGCCATAACCTTCGCAACGACCCCTTTTTTCTTTTTTAACATTATGGCACAATTATGGAACTTTGCAAGACCCGCGTTAAGCTTTTCCTTCCATGCGTCTTTCCTTTCTGCCGAAACACGCGGCAGTCTGTCGATCACAAAAAAAGCGGCCTTCAGACATTTAAAGCCCATTTTCTTAGACAGAATCAGTATCAGAAGCAGCGTAATATAGGTGAAATTCATGACAAATCCAATCACCAGCAGAAGCTTCATATAAGGCTTCATTTCAATACCTGCAAAGGGAAGCGCAATTACTGCAAGAATTTCAAAGAAAAACGTCGCGGTCTGAAAACTCGCCAGCTCTATAAGCAGTGCGAGCGAACCGTGAGAAAGACTGACTTCGTCGCTGTTCATCACATAAAGCTGCATTGGCTGTCCGGCCACAGCCCCGGGAGAAACAGAGCTGAAAAAGAAACCGGTCAATGCATATTTGAAGCCCATCAGAAAAGAAACCGGCGTTCCGTAAGCGCAGAGCAGCCGTTTAATATTCCATCCTTCCGAAAAATGAAAAACCGAAGCAAGAAGAAAGCCCAGAATAACAAGCGGTATATCCGCGGAAGCAATCGTGCTGACTACTTCATTAAAATTCTGCCCGCGCAGCAGAAAGAAAAAAACTGCCGCAAAGAAGAAGGCAAACAGAATGCACTGCCGCACCATTTTCTTTCTGGAAATTTCTTCGCCCATACGCAAATATCCTCTGTTCTATGCAGATCTTCCGTTACAGATCGTATCAACGGTCCGGAATTCATAACCGCTTTCGAGGAGCTCCGGAAGTGCCTTCTTCAATGCCTCAAGTGTCCGTCCGGGCGCTTCATTCCCGCCTCTTCCGTCATGAAGACAAATCATTGCGCCAGGATATATACGTGAAAGGATCTTATCATATATCGCGCCGGACGTCGTATCTCCCTCCCAGTCCTCTGCCATCACATCCCAGAAAACCAGATGAAGATTCATTCTATGCAGAAAATATAAGGTGAAAAGATTCAGATGGCCCCACGGCGGCCGGTAATAATGTACATGACATCCAAGGTGCGCCAGCGTACGAACGGACTGATTAAGATCCCTGTATGTAAAATGACCGCCACGGAACAGAGCGTTCTGATGGCGGACAGAATGAATCCCGATAAGATGACCCTCCGCCTTCATTCTGGCAATCAGCTCAGGATTATCGGCAGCGGATTGAGCTACAGTAAAAAACGATGCCTTGATCTGATACTCCTTCAGGAGATCCAGCAGCTGCGGTGTATACCGGCTGCTTGGTCCGTCATCAAAGGTCAGGTAAAGCACCTTCCTGCCCAGACATTCCTCCCGGCATTTTCTGCTTCGCTTCACCTTCTGCAGATACCGAAGCAGATACGAAGGAATCAGACTGTAGCCGCAGACAACAGCTGCCAGCACCGGAAGCTTGATCTTCATCACGCACTCTCTCTTTCCATGACAATCTTCATCGCATCGCCAAGATTCATGTCCAGAATCTCGTCTTTAATATATTTCATGTTTTCCTTTAAATCGTACCACTCACGGCCGTCAAGCAGAAAATCCCGAAGAACCGATACAAAATCGTCGGAGCTGTTCCAGATTACCTTCGCAATGCCCTTCTGCTCAGCGTATCTGGCATTGTTTACCTCCTGCTCCAGAAACGGATGAATGACAAACAGCGGAACTCTGCAGTGGATCAGTTCAAACAGTGTAATTCCACCAACCTTTGAAATCACAAGATCCGACTCACTCATGAGCCTGCTGATTGACTCAGTATATCCCAGCACATGAATATCATCGTAGCGGCCGACCCATTCTTCATACAGCTTATGGTTCTTTCCGGCAACAATCGTAGCAGTCACGCCGGGAAGGCTGTGAAGCATGCTGATCAGCTCCGGAAGATTCGGAATAATGCCGAGACCGCCGCCCATGATCAGAATTCTGTGCGGATAAGAATCCCGGTCTGTGCTCTTAATCATTTCAAACTGCTGCCGGACCGGTATCCCCGTAACAAAAACCCGGTCTGAACGGATTCCCTTCTCAATCAGGCTTTCCCGGACTTCACGCGTCGGAACAAGATAAGCCGTTGTCTGCGGCGTCACCCATTCCGGATGCATGCTGATATCCGTAATGCATGTAACAAGTGCAACAGAAGACCCTGTCTTCTTGATATACGACGCAATGGATTTTGAACAAACAGGATGTGTACAGACAATGATATCAGGCTCGTACTCATCCATCAGCTGCTCGAGCTTCCTGTAAATCATAAAACCGATCGGCTTAACGTCAACCTCCATCCTGCCGGACATCTTGTAAACGAAATTATACATACCGCAGAAATGCTTTACCATCATCTGAAACAGCCAGAAAATAAACCGGCTTAAATGCGGAAAAAAATACGAAAATAAATCAACTTCCTGAACCTTTGCATTTTTATTTAAACGCGAGACTTCTTCACCGATAGCGCGTGCCGCCATTTCATGCCCGAGACCAAACTTACCGCTTAAGATCAGCACATTCATCTGTTATTATCCCTCTCTGTATGATTTCAAAACCGAATTACAACATTGTCTATTATATACGGTGTTTCTTAAAATATCTCGAATGATATCTTAAGACATTATTACGATAGACAAAGCTTTTTTAATGTAATATCGGTTCTTTCTTCTGTACTGCTATTCCTTCCGCAGTGCATCGATCGGGTTGAGATGAGCTGCTTTTCTGGCCGGATGAACGCCGAACAGGATGCCGACGCCGCAGGAAAAAACTGTAGTAAGAATAATTGTCATTGCACTGATCGCCGGGGTGATCTTAATAACGGTGCAGACTAAAATGGCCAGTGAAACACCGATAATAATCCCGATAACTCCTCCGATTCCGGAAATGATTGCCGATTCCGCCAGAAACTGCGTGATAATCGAACCGGTCTTGGCTCCTAACGCTTTCCGGATTCCGATCTCCTTCGTCCGCTCTGTAACCGATACAAGCATAATATTCATAATGCCGATTCCGCCGACAAGAAGCGAAATTGCCGCAACGATCGCGATAAAAAGCGTCATCTTGTTCAGGACACTGTCGATTGTTTCAATTGAAGAAGATGCTTTCTCGATGAGAAATGCTTTCTTGTCCCCGTATTCACTGCCAAGCGGATGATTATTGTTGACGACAGCGAGCGCCGCGTCACCGACTCTGCTTTCCGCACTGCTGTCAGACGCAATCAGATCAATCGTGGAAAATTTGTCTGTGGACACGCCAAGCCTCTCAAGCGCGGTATACGGCATGTATATGGTAACCGTATCATCGGTGCCCATCATGTTACTCATCAGGGAGCTTGCCTGCTTGTCCTTTCCGACACCGACAATTGTTACATCCATGATCTGTCCGCCGCTGTTGATTTCCATCGTAAGGCCGGCAACATCGTCTGTACCGAACATCTTCTTCGCGTCGTCTGATTTAATAACCGCAACAGCCGTGTTGCTGTCGACTTCCTGCTTCGTAAAATATCTTCCGTAAATCATGGTAAGCTTATTGATTTCACCAAGATATTCATTGCCGGCTGTGATCGAAACGCTGAAATCTCCCTTATAAGCCGTAATGCTTCCGGAAGAGGACATCATCGGCGTTGCCGCCTTAACACCGTCCATCTCCTGTATCTCATGAAGGTCATCCTGTGTCATATCCATCGACAGATCCGACAGCTCATAATTTTCATAAATCATCATCTGACCGCCGATAATATCGCCCAGATCCGTATTCATCGTTCGCTTTACGCCATTTCCGATCGTCATGATCATAATAACAGATGCGATTCCGATAATGATCCCAAGCATGGTAAGAAACGTCCGTCCCTTATTGGAGCGGATATTATTCAGCGCCATCCTGACGTATTCTTTGAATTGGCCCATTCACGGCACTCCTTTTATAATTCTTGTCTTTACTGTTCTGCTTCCGATGAACTATAAACTTTAGCGCCCTCCTGAACGGTATCCGGAAGATTTACAATTACCTGATCCCCGTCGGAAAGCCCGGATGTGATTTCAATTTCATCATCGGAAGAAATTCCGGTCTCAACAGTTTTCTTAACAGCCGTACCGTTTTCCATTACATAGCAGAATGTACCGTCCGTTGAAAGGCTCACTGCGTTTCTTGGAATAATAAGCACATTCTTTCTGCTGTCTGTCTTGATAACCACCTTCGCGTCCAGGCCAAGACAGAGATTCTGATCCGGATTTGTAATCTTCACGGTGGCAAGGATATTCGAAGAGCTGCGGGCTGATGAAGAGGAAGAAGTCTGTGCTGAGTTTAACATTGACTGTGCCGACTGCGCACTGCTTGACGCTGCTCTTCCCACTTCTGTAACCGTGCCCTGGTATGTATGATCATTAAAAATAATCTCGGCTGACTGACCTTCCTTGACATCTGCAAAATTTGCCTTTGTAAGACTGACATCAACACAGGCGTCGTTAAGGCTTGATATCGAGAAAAGCGACGTTCCCTGCGTGACTGCTGTGCCGTTTGAAACATTCATCTGTGTAATAACACCGTCAAAATCCGTGGTTATCCCTTGCGTACCCTTGTCAAGCAGCTCCTGTGCCGACGAAGCTTCCAGTTCCGCAAGGTTGCTGTTGTCACTGATCTGGGCTTTCGCCGCGTCGCTCAGTATAATGCTTTCCATTGAGGTGGAGGTGGCCTCCGCCTCTGATTTCTGTGCCTGCTGCGTACTCAGATCAGCCTGAAGCGTGCTTAGCTGACTCTGCCATGCCGCAATCTGCGAATCCTGCGAAGGATCCGATACGGAACCGTGCGCCGTCAGAATTGATGTACGATCGCTTATTGCCTTTGTAAGAGATGATATCTGCTGATTATCCGAATCGATCTGGGACTGGCACGCCGCTGCCTTGCTGTCTGCCTCCGCCTTCTTGTTAACTGCTTCAGCCGACTTATTCAGGGTGTCCTGAAAGCCGTTCAATGACGCATTCTTCGTCAGCTGTGCCTTCTGATTCTCCTGCTCAAGCGTAGATGTATCAAAGCCGATCACCTTCGTGCCGGCGGCGACATACATGCCCTCCTTGGCGCTGCATTCATTAATCGATGCAGTAACGGGCGAATAGTAAGCCTTCGTATTCGTACTGGCAAGCGTTCCGGTTGTTGTAAGCGTACTCGTAAGATCGCCTGTCTTCGCTGCGACCGTTTCGACCGCTGTACCGCTGGAGCTGTTCATGATTGCCAGAACATTCGTAACAATAAGCAAAGCAGCTACAGCACCGGCTGTAATTCCCAGAACAAGCCACAGCTTCCTGTGCCGGATCGGTTTCCCGCGATGCTTGCCGCCCTTATGCGGCTTCTCACCGCCTGCTTCAGACAAAACCTGCGTTTCGTCTGACTGCAGCTTCTCCCCATCTGTTTCTGAAATATCTTTGTCTTCCGGAAATAACCTCTCGTCCATCTCTTCATCTCCTCCAGTTTAAGAATTCTCAATAATCCGGCCGTCCGCAATCCGGATGATTCTCTTCGTCTGTGCCGCGATATCATCATCATGCGTGATAATGATGACCGTCCTTCCGGTTCCATTCAGGCGCTTTAATATATCGATGATTTCCTGCGATGAATGAGAATCCAGATTTCCTGTCGGTTCATCCGCCAATATAACGGGTGGACTCGCCGCGATCGCACGCGCAATTGCGACACGCTGCTGCTGACCTCCCGACATCTCAGATGGTTTATGCAGCGTACGGCTCTTGAGGCCTACCATGTCAATCGCCTTCTCCGCAAGCTCCTGTCTCGTATTCCTGTCTACACCCCGGTAAATAAGCGGCAGTTCCACGTTCTCAAGCGCGTTTAAATTTGCAATCAGATTAAAGCCCTGAAAAACAAAGCCTATCTCCAGATTACGTACATCCGAAAGCTCGTTATCCGTCATATGCGCGACGTTCCGTCCATGCAGCAGATAGCTTCCGGACGTCGGAACATCAAGACAGCCGAGAATATTCATAAGCGTTGACTTTCCCGAACCTGAATGTCCGATAATCGCAGCCAGTTCCCCTTCCTGCACATCAAGCGACACATGATCCAGAGCCCGTACCTCATTCTCACCAGGGTTGTAAATCTTGCATACGTCCCGGATACAGATAAGCGGCGTCATATTTAATCCTCCTCAAAAATTCTCGCAATAAATTGTATTAAACATTTAATACAATAATACATCATGTGCCGGCTTTTGTCAACTGCAAAAAAGCTCCCGGAAATCCTGTGATTCCGGGAGCAGATCATCATGTTAAACGGCAATGCCGCTCTGTGGCGTTTTTCTTTCTGTCCTGCATATTCTGCGGTAAATTATAAGAAAACAGACAAAATGAGCACTCAGGGTCAGTACCCATGAAATCGGATAAGAAATATACAGACTCGGAAGCGTATGTAAATGCGCAAATACCGTGAAAATCCATACAATCCGGAATACACACGCACCCAGAAGCGAAACGATCATCGGCGTTACCGAATAACCCATGCCGCGAATCGAGCCTACGAAAACATCCATGATTCCACATGCAAAATACGGAACGCAGATATACTTAAGACGCTCTATGCCGCATGCAATCACGGCAGGGTCCCCATTATAAATTGATATCAGGACACCGCCGTTCACATATGCCGCGATGCCAAGCACAAGACCCGTAACAACCACACAAAGCTCACAAAGAAGAAGAATTCTTGGAATTCTTTTTAATTCCCCGGCACCGTAATTCTGACTCGTAAATGAAACGCATGTCTGATGAAAAGCATTCATCGAGAGATAGACAAAGCCCTCGATATTGCCGGAAGCCGCGTTTCCTGCCATAACAACAGAGCCAAAGGAATTGACCGAGGACTGTATTATAACATTCGAAAGTGAAAATATCACACCCTGAAGTCCGGCCGGCACTCCGATCGACAGAATTTTCCGCAGCTTGTTTCCGTATAAGTGCAGGTTTTTCCACTCAAGATGGCATGCGCCGCTCATTTTCCCCAGACATCGTACCAGAAGAAACGCTGCGATTGCCTGGGATATGATCGTCGCAAGCGCAACACCTGCAACTCCCATATGAAAGACAATAACAAAATACAGATTCAGGAAGACATTGACAACACCCGATATAAAAAGAAACAAAAGCGGCCGTTTCGTATCGCCGATTGCCCGAAGAATGGCACTGCCGAAGTTATACAGCAGCATTGCCGGCATGCCGATGAAATAAATCCGCAGATAAAGCGCTGAAAGATCAATTACATTTTCGGGCGAACCCATCAGGACCAGAATCGGTTTTGTAAAAAGAAAGCCGATCACCATCAGAATAACACCGCTGATCAGGCTTAAAAGAATCGATGTATTCAGTGTCTCCGCGGCTTCCTTTTCATTGCCTGCCCCGGTGAGCTGTGCGAACAGAACATTCGATCCGATAGAAAGCCCTATAAAAAGATTCGTAAGCAGATTTATAAGAGAACTTGTGGAGCCGACAGCCGCAAGTGCCTCACTTCCGGTGAAACGGCCCACAACAATGATATCAGCCGCGTTAAAAAGCAGCTGCAGTATTCCGGATAGAATAAGCGGTACAGCGAATATAAGCAGCTTGCCCAGAAGCGGCCCATGCACCATATCAATTTCGTATTTCTTTTTCCTAATGTCTGTACCTGACCTTGCAAACGCTCTGCCCGGCATCCGTATCACTTCTTTGCTGTAGATTTCCGTGGCTTATTATAACGCATGCTGAATCTTTGTCAAGCTCTCGTTTTAAAACATATCAGGCAAGCTTTTCCTCTGCCAGAAGCGCCGCGCCCAGGGCACCGGCATATCGGCCGAATTCCATGCTTCTGACTTTCGTTCCCAGTTTTAAGGAAAGCCTGTCCGCAAAATACGCAACCTGACTGAGACCGCCGGTCAGAATCACCGTATCCTGCATCGTCTGCCTGCTGCAAAGCTGTGCAACCTTGGCTGCAATGGAATCCACGATTCCCGCGGCAATATCCTCGCGCGGATGACCTTCCCCGATAAAATTTATAATCTCCGATTCTGCGAATACCGTGCAGAGAGAACTGATCGGCAGCGGCCTGCCGCTGCCGGCAAGCGTAAACAATTCATCAATCGTAATGCCAAGCCGGTTCGCCATAACCTCCACAAATTTACCGGTACCGGCCGAGCATTTGTCATTCATCAGGAAATCAGTCACCTGCCCGTTATTCACCTGGATTACCTTTGTGTCCTGACCGCCGACGTCTATAATACTGCAGTCACACTGTGCCAGCTCTCTTCCGCCTCTCGCGTGACATGTTATTTCCGTTATAATCTTGTCGGCATACCCGACTGCCGCCCTGCCGTAGCCGGTAGCGATAACCTTTGCATCGCTGCCGTCAGCATTTATTCCTTCCTTTAGAAGCCGCTCGCGGATCAGTGATGCCGTTTCCTTGCTGCTCCATCCTGTAGGCACCACAAAAAACAGACTGTCCGCCCCTCTGACCACAACCTTCGCCGCTGTTGAGCCTATATCAATTCCTATAAAATTCATTTAACAATACCTGTCTCTCGCTGGATCAATATTTTTCTTCAACCGGACAATATCGAGAATCTCAATATGTCTGTCATTAATACATTTCTTCACTATTTCTATATCTTCACTTCGAATCATCAGGGATATTCCGCAGCATTTGCTCGCGGCTCTCGGAGTCGGGGCGATCTGCGCCCTGACTCCGAGCTTCTTAAGCTCCTGATACAGATGAATCCCATTGTCATGATTTGGAAAAAGAACGTAATCCTGATACTGTTCCATCTGTGATTTCCCGCTTACGCATTCAGCATTTCGATAAACGCGCTGATTCTTGTCCGCAGCTGCTGTGCGTCACTGTCCGTATAGTCCGTCTCGATTCCAAGCACAGGAATGCCTGCTTCCTTCAGTGCTTTTTCAACTTTATAGCCTTCTGTATCGTACAGGCTGCAGAACTTAAGATTGATGTCAATAACACCGTCCGCATGATATTCCTTCGCGAGACGGATAATATCGTCCGTACGTGCCGTATTCGGTGTAAAGCATGCACAGTTTATGTTCATATACCGCTCCGCCAGTGCCTGTATCTGATCATCGACTGTCGACGCCGATTCATCGGTAAGATGTTCGAAGTATCGCGTTCCCGTACATGTTTCTTCACAGACAACAGCCGCGCCGCATGTTTCGATAATGTGGTGAAGCTTCCAGTTCGGTATTGCCATCGGCGTTCCGCTGATCAGAATCCGCTTCGTACCTGCCGGGAATACAGTGACACCGTCAGCCACCCGCTGATCCAGCTCATCACAAAGTATGTTTACTTTTTCCGTAAACCGGACAGGATCGTCATAAAACGCAATCTGGGAAATCAGAAGCGTATCCGTACCGCTGATCGGAATATTCTCATTCTTTCTCATGGCGTACAGACGTGCCAGCGCCTTCCGCTTCGTATTGAAAAGTTTAATATTCTCCTCAAGACTTTCCGCTGTGATCTTATTGCCCGTAAATTTCTCGACAACATCTTTGAATATCCGGATTTCATCCGCCCATGATTTGATATCCTTGTCCCTTTTCATCTGAGGAATATCCATTACATGGACCGGCACATCCTCCGCCAGAATTTCCCATGCTTTCTTCTTTCCATCACACGTCGTCTCACCGACAAACATATCCGCAATACGGAAGAACGGACATGTACGGTCAAGACGGGCGCCGACAGACGCTTTGATAAGCGGACATGTATTCACCGGCAGGACCTTTTCACCGCCCGGAACCCAGAACTGTGAACCGCCGCAGAGACCAGTCGCAATGCCTCCGGCCGCAAATACAATTTCATCCGGTACATAAACACAGAATGTACCAAACACCTTGCCGCCCTTTTTCTGGAACTCAACAAGCTCCGCCGGTCTTACACCATGGATCTCTGAAACCACAAAATCAAAATAGTCCATCATCTCCGGCCGGTTTTCCTGTGATAAAAATACATCTCCGAATGCCTGCGGAAGCACCGCACAAAGCTGGTCATGCATTTCAACATTCATTCCTAAATCTTTCCACATCTGATGATAATCTGCCATCTGCTTGCCCTCCTTAATAGCTTTTTCTTTAAGTTAGCATAGAAAAAGCCGTATATCCATACGGCTTTCGACTTTGCTTATTGAAAATTCCGAAGTTCCTATTGAAAAAATCTATAATCCGGGCTTATTATTCTTTGCAGGGCTGCCATGGCTGTGTCGATTTCTTCTTTTGTGTTAAACGCGCTGAAAGCGAAACGAACGGTTCCCCGCGGAAACGTTCCGATCGCCTTATGTGCCATCGGCGCACAGTGAAGTCCGACACGCGTCATAACGCCTGCCTCTTCCTCAAGTGCGAATGCAGCTGCCGCGTTATCCGCATGCAGGAAATCAACGGACACCACCGCGACGCGGTCATCCAGGCGGGATGGTCCCGGCACCCTCAGAATTTCCTCTGCTTCCAGCGGTTTAAGTGCTTCCAAAAAGTACCGGGCAAGTGCCATCTTCTTCTTGTGCAGCTCCTCAATTCCCGTCTTTTTCAGATACAGCAGCGATGCGTTAAGACCGGCGATTCCCGGGATATTCATCGTACCGCTTTCATACTTGTCCGGCATAGTTTCCGGCAGCTCAAGCGAATCGGAACGGCTGCCCGTACCGCCGGCAATCAGCGGGATCATCTCTTCCGCAAGACGGCTGCTTATAATAAAGCCACCGGTTCCCTGCGGACCAAGTAGTCCCTTGTGACCGGTAAAGCCGAGAAAATCCATACAGCATTCTTCAAAATTCACATCCAGTGTACCGGCGCTCTGTGCCGTATCCACACCGTAATAAAGATTATGCCTTCTGCAGATCATTCCGATTTCCCGTATCGGCTGAATCGAACCGCTGACATTCGACGCATGGTTTATAATCACAACCTTCGTGTCAGGGCGGACCGCCCTTTCGAGGTCAGCCGGAGACAGGATCCCCTCCCTGTTTACAGGGACCGCAGTATAGGCCACGCCTTTCTTTTCAAGCTGTGCAAGCGGACGCATGACTGCATTGTGTTCCATAGACGAGGTTACAATATGGTCGCCTGGCTTTAAAAGGCCCTTCAGGAACATATTGACCGAGCATGTGATACCCGAGGTGAAAATTACATTCCGCGCATCCGGCGCGTGAAAAAGTTCAGCCAGAAGCTCTCTTGTGTCCCTCACCATACTTTCCGTCTCATATGCACCGCTGTAATTTCCCCTGTTAATATTAAAAGCACCGTCCCGGATAAAAGACGCCATCGCTTCCGCAGTACCGGGCGCCTTCGGAAAGGAAGTGCTGCCATTGTCAAAATAGATTCTGTCCATATCTAAGCTTCCCTCTTCCGTGCCTTCTTTTCATACATACGCGTGTCCGCGAGCTTCAGCAGTTCATTCCACGAAAAACCGGAAAGGAATTCATCACTTGAAGCAAGGCCAAAGCTGATTGTAAATGGAATACTGACCTCATCCGTCAGATAACAGGTTTTACGCATATCACGATAGTACTTTTCGATCAGTCTCTTGAATGTAGACGGTTCCATGCCGCAGACAACAATCAGCATCTCATCCCCGCCGTAACGTACAACAAACCGCTCACTGCCTTTTTTCCTGGTATCAAAATGAAGGCGCCAGTAATTGCCTACATCGCGAAGAAGTGCATCGCCTGCCTGATGTCCGTGTGTGTCATTCACTTCCTTGAAATCATCGATATCAAGCATGGCAATGCTCACCTTGAAATAATCCCCGCAGCAATTCAGCGACGGTACAAAATTCTCATCGAGATACCGGCGGTTATAGACACCCGTAAGAGAATCGGTAATCAGCATTTTATTATAGCCGTCGACAATGTCTTTTATCGCACTTTCCCGGCGTGCTTCCATAAACATGCCTTCAGAAGCATCGTAAAGCATCTCCAGCACAAAATCCTTCCCGTCAATTCTGGCATATTTGGAAATAACGAGGAAGGTACGTTCATCAATTATTTCAATTTTAATCGCGATATTTTTATTCCGGAGCGCATGTGATGATGTACAGTTATCGCAGCGATTGCAACGGCCCCAGAAATCATGGCATATCTGATCGGTCGCCTGCTGTGTCTGGAGATCATAAACACAGCGTCTCACAGGATCCACAAGACGGATAACCGGAATTTCGTTCTTCAATACCGAAATCAGCTCATTGAACTCTTCCGTCGTATAAACATGCTTCATCGCGTATGCCCGGTCGGTCAGGACAGCCACCTGCTGTGACACGATATCGTCATTCCGTTCAATAAAAATTGCAAGTACAATCTTGCGGCCTTCGACCTCACCAAGATAATTCAGCACAATCTGCATCGTATGATTTGTTCCGTCTTTATCCTCAATTTCACATGTGCACATATCCGTTGCCATCAGTTCACAGACACGAAGGAACAGACCGTGTATCTTGTCACGGGAAGCAGACGTATCACCGAAAAACGCAACCCTTTCAAAATCAACAATATTCTCGCCGTATCCGAAAAACTGATTGAATGCCTTGTTTACCCGCAGAGGAGTGCACGCGTCGCTGCTGTACTCATAGACGGATATCGGCTGACGAATATGATCAAGCAGAAATTCCATGGACGGATTCGAAGACCAGATCGTCTCATTCATGGCCGACTGGTCGACACCCCGTTCCTCAGAGCCTTCTTCCAGATGAATGCCTTCAATCAGCTTCCTGTAGTCAGCCGCCGGCATCGGCCTTGCGAAGTAATATCCCTGTATATACCCGCAGCCGACACTTTTCAGAAAGTCAACCTGCTGCTTCGTTTCCACGCCTTCCACAATAACCGGCAGGTCAAGCCACCCCGCCATACGGATCATCGACGAAAGAATCCGCTCGCTCCGTCCGCTTCCATCGTCTCCCTGCAGAAATTTCATGTCGATTTTCAGCACATCGACTGAAATTTCCTTTAACGTATTTAGTGATGAATATCCGCTGCCGAAATCATCCATCATGACGGTAAAGCCATTTGACTGCAGTCCATGTACAACTCCGCGCATAACCTCAGGATTATCCATATACGCACTCTCCGTAAGCTCCAGATTCAGGAGTCTTGCCGGGATGCCGTACTGTCTGACCAGACTTGTGATGTCGGATACGATATTCGGATTATACATGTTTGCGCGCGAAATATTGACAGATACAGGCGCAGGATTGAGCCCTTCGTCAATCCATTTCCGTAAATACCGGCAGACCTGATCCCACATATAATGATCCAGCTTGCTGATAAAGCCGTTCTGTTCAAAAACCGGAATAAATACACCCGGCGAAATCATGCCCTTTTCCGGGTGGATCCAGCGCGCAAGTGCCTCCGCGCCGTACGGACGGTTTGTCCTGAGATCATATTTCGGCTGCAGATACGGGACAAACTGCCCGCTGTCAAGCGCGTTCTGCATTTCATTGACAATTTCCTGCTCTCTGTAGGACGCATCATGCAAACCGGCATCGTAATAGCCAAAGTATGTATTATACTTTCCCTTGCATGTCTTGGCAGCCATGGAGCTGCACTCATACATGCCCTCTACCGGCATGCTCTTGTCTGCAATTACATAGATGCCAAATGTCGGTTTGATAAAATAGTCGCTGCGAAAAGCCTTGAGTCTCTCCAGTACTTCATCCAGAACCTTCTTGAATTTTCCTTCCTGATACGGAACACAGGCGCAGAAAATGTCCGCATTGATGCGGCCGTATGTACAATGATCAATCTTCTCCGCCTGACGCTTCAGTTCGATGGCAATATATCTGAGGAACTCATCGCCGCCCTTCTCACCCCAGAACGTATTCAGCAGACTGAACTGGTCGATATCGATCCGAATAACAGCGAATTCCGTCTCCGGATAATCATCCAGCATCTTCCGCGTTTCACCATAGAATTTGGTACGGTTATAAAGACCTGTCAGGCCGTCAAATTCAGCCATCTGGCGCATCTGTTCAAACAAATGCATCTGACTTCTGGCAATTGCATTCCGAAGGCGGCTTAAAAGGATCTGCGGCTGATAAGGCTTCGATATGAAATCCCACGCACCCATTTCCAGCGCGCGGTTCTCTTCCTCCGAATCCGTTGAGCCGGTCAGCACGATAATCGGCAGGTCGGCATACTTCGTTCCTCTGATAGCCTCCAGAAACCCATATCCATCCATTTCCGGCATAATTACATCAAGGAGAATCGCATTGACCCTGTCTTTGCTGCCTTTCAGTATATCCAGCGCACGAAGGCCGTTCTCGGCCTCCAGTGTGTCGTAATCATTCTCAAGAATAAATTTCAGAATTCCTCTGTTGATTTCCTGGTCATCAACAATCAGGACAGTCTGTTTACTTCTTCCGGGCATTTATTTTCCCTCATACTGTAAAAATGATATGTGCTGAAAGAATACGGCAGTTTACCGTATCAGCTGGCGGCGGGATGGCGTGGCCATCCAAAGAAATATTTAAATATAATATACTATTTTTGCCCGCTGTTTTCAATAGGGTAAAGTATTATTAATGTCTTGTGGAGAAGCGGCAGGCAGGTACGGTATGCGGGGGCTGACCGCTTGTCTTCCGGTATTTCTGCACTCGCTTATGGATGGCTGCAGGATTAAACTCGGCGGGCTCCGGTGGAGCCCGCCTCAGACAGTAATCCTGCAGCCATCGCTTCGTGCAGAAATACCGGAAGACAAGCTTAAAGTCAGCTCCCCGCATACCGTACCTGCCCGTCAGTTTCCACAAAGCAGGAATAATATCAGTTTGTGTGAATAAATTGCTGGGGAAAGGAAAATGGTAATCCGGATGAAGGTAAGTGAAAAAGCGGCAGCGGGGTGTGATCTGACGGAAGCGTGGCTTCGCTGATTTCCGCACGAAGCGATGGCCGCAGATTACTGTCTGAGGCGGGCTCTTTACAAGAGCCCGCCGAGTTTAATCTGCGGCCATCCATAGGCGAGTGCGGAAATCCCCGAAGGCAAGCGTGTCAGAACACACCCCGCTGCCGGCTTTTCACGTACCCATACTATTAACTTTTTTCCTTTCAGCAGCCCTTAATACGCTTCTGCCGTAATATGACTGTATCCGCTCTGATTACCGGACATATAAAGATGAACGGCATTGTCCAGAACGATGCTTTTTTCGGCTGGCGGGAAGAAACCGCCGGCTTCTTTATTAAGTCTCAGCGTTGTGCCGCCTACGACACGGTCCATATCCGGCAGCGTACGGCTTCGCTCAAACGAACCGCCGCTTATAACCGCGTCCGCCTCCGGCACATCATCCACAAGAAGGATACCTTCTGTTCCGTCTTTTCCGCCGAATTCGAAGGTGATAAGCGATGAGCGGATATTATGCTGTTCCGCGCACTGTATCGTCAGCATGCCGTCTACACAGGCATTGCCGCCGCCTTCCCATGCCATGATCAGGCCATCCGCGTCAAGATACTGCGCCAGCTTGACATTCATATTTGCCTGACGTGTCTTGTGCCAGTTCGACGGCTGGTGGCTTCGGCAGAAGATAACGCCCCGGAAATTCAGGGTTTTCCCGTGATTTCTGTAGAGATTGAGCAGAATCGGGTGATTGCAGTGAACGTATGTCGGCACCTTGAACGCCGGCCACACACAGTTTCCACTCACGACACACCCATCCAGCATTTCATTCGGATGCAGGATCGTCGGTACAATATTGTCGATCGGCACGCCATACAGGAAGGTATCCGAATAATACCCCTGATTCTGGCACTGCCATACGAGTACGACGTTCGGGAGACTCGGATCCACATCATCAATGGAGAAATCCTCTTTGCTTTCCGGCGCCAGATCCTTTGTAAGGCTAGCAAAATATGTTGCCGTACGGATTCCGATCGAACGGATTTCCGTATCGTATTCCTGTGAAGATTTTCCTTCCACAACCTCATAAATAATCACGAAGTTGATCGTCTGTGAAAACGGTGTCATGTCCTTGATCGGTCCTGTCATGTCGATGATCGCGTCACGCGGATACAGCAGTCCGCT
>Ga0163159_1000973_pt1 | contig 30030 bp, 26 predicted proteins | sample BioMet9_FD_108702 | JGI IMG/M metagenome (GOLD analysis project Ga0163159, IMG submission 108702) | Microbial communities from bioreactor (seeded with sewage sludge) at Lawrence Berkeley National Lab, California, USA - Biofuel... | ecosystem: Engineered > Bioreactor > Anaerobic > Unclassified ... | reverse complement strand
GAGCGCTACTGTCATTCCCATCACAGCCTGTACCAGAGCTTCGTGGATGACGTGCCGGACCACGGTCCCGAGTGGAATGCGACGATCGCGATGTGCGCGCTGGAATTTGATTTTGCGGATGAACGGATTCTCATGGAAAACTTTGAACAAACCATGGGAGAGATCTTCCGGACAAAGCTTATGATTGCCGGCAGGAACCCCGGCGATTACGAAGAGGATATCACGACAGGCGTACGGGAAGGCATCGAGCTGTCCCTGCGGCTGAAAGATGTATTCTGACCGGATGAGCAGGAGAAAAATGTGTTTCTGCTGCCTCGCCATCCGGAATGACTATCTGTTATCGGCATACTCTGATTTATGACTAATAAAGTTACTAACGGCTGGTTACCAGAAAACCTTATTTTCAGGAACCAGCCGTTTAAAATCACATCATACAAGATCAATTTATATGTTTTATGACTCTTCTTTTAACTTACCTCTTCAACCAGTGCACTCCTATGATAACCCTTTTTTCTTATAAGCAATTATAAAAAAGGCAAGGAATACCGCCCAGTTTCCCAAGATGATTAAGATCGTTTCGGCAGAAAACTCACAATTTGGTATCGATTGCACCAATGAATTTATCTGCTGTGTATAAATAAACCTGGCACCTTCTTTGATATCTGCGTTAAAATTCGATAACATTGGCAGGAATGAAAAGATCATTGAAAAAGGAATGACGATACTGCTGCCAATCATCTGATTCTCACACAAAATCCCAATTGCTCCACCAAAAGTCATTGAAATTACAATTCCGATAGTAATAACCCCCATAAATTGGAGCAACTCAGTTCCGTTAAATCCGCCAGATAAAGCAATAATGGCCACACAGATTTCACACAATACCAAAATCAGTGCAGAGATACCGGACAGATATTCAGAACCCCTTACATTAGCCATGACCAAAACACGTAAGGTATTGTTTTCTTTTTCTTCTGTAATGATATTTACAATATTCATTGTAGGAATCATACCGGCAAACATGGTTGCAAACAAAACCGCAAAAAAATTATCTGACATACTTGCGTCCCCTTTTGCGATCAATTCTGTCAAAACCACTGATACAATCGGGAAAATAAAATACTGAATGAGTATTACTTTGTTTTTAAACGTATCTAAAAGCTGCTTTTTGAACACAGCCCTTATATTCTGAAAATGGATCATACTCTAGTCAACACTCCTTTCCTGCACAATACTTAAAAATACATCTTCCAAAGATGGCTCTGCAGAATGAAGGGTAAGCACCTCACCCTTCGTTAGCTTTTGTGCCAAAAGTTCTAAGTCTTCTTTGGAGTCCGTAAATTCTTTTTCTATGTTTCCAGCTAATGTTGCTTCATATTTACGCTTTGTATAATACTTCACACAGATTTCCAAAGGAGACCCCATTTCCACAATTTCTCCTTTATTCAGAAAAGCTACTGTAGAACACAATTTATAAGCTTCATTCATATTGTGGGTTGTTAGAAAAACGGTTGTTCCGCTTTTCTGAATGTTTCGAATAATGTCATGAACCTTTTTGGCAGTAACAGGATCAAGATCACTGGTTGGCTCATCCAAAAAAAGGATCTTTGGCTTATGGATGACAGCACGTGCCAAAGCAAGTCTTTGTGTCATACCTTTTGACAACTTCGATACCGTCTTTTTTTCTTCTCCTTTGAGGCCCACCAATTCCATGATATGTGATATTTCTGTTTTGGGAACCCCGAATATCGTACAAAAAATAGCGAGATTTTCATAGCAGCTTAGTCTTGTATATAATCCGCAATTATCCATAACCATGCCGATTTTTTTAAATTCAGACCGTTTTAGCTGAACGGAGTCTACTCCAAATAACGTCGAACTACCTTCTGTCGGTACAAGCTGTCCTGTCAGGATCTTGATAATTGTAGTCTTTCCCGCACCGGAAGGACCTAAAAGCCCAAAAATTCTGCCTTCACCAACAGACAAACTGATGGATTTTAATGCGACTTGTTCATTGAATTGCATTTTAACATTTGACAATTGAATTAGTTCCATTAATGCACCTCTTTTTTATAGATTTTCAATATCATCGACGATAGGATACAGGAACATAGAATCAAGATACTAAACAATAAATATCCCGAAAAAAGCCAAACAAAAAGCTTCACCTCCTGCTTTGATTGCGATAATGCATAAAACAATGCAATTATATTCGGAATCAAGAAAATCGTTACATCACGCAGAATCACAATTGATCTGTAATCTTTCTTTACGATTAGTCCCAGCATGGTTCTGACTATTATAATAAATAAATATCCCACCCATATCATCTTAATATCTCCATAAAAGATCATTCTGATGGAAATCAGAATCAACACACATGTATAAATCAAATCAAATTTCTTGTTTTTCATTTTTCACACGACCTCAAATTCTAGCAGCCAAACCACTCTATCTTCTAAAGCCATTTCACCGGAATCATGGAAATAATAAATAAAGGAATCAAAAGAAACGCCAAAATCGTATAGAATACTTTGAATTCTCCGAATTCATATGAACGGATTGAAGATGGCTTTTTCATAAATTCCCTTGTACAATTCAAAGCCTCCTTTTTGAAATTCTTTCCCACAAATTCTTCCAGAATATAGTAGCCATCAAATTCAAAAAAGATCAGTGAATTGATAAACGCCAGTCCTAGATTCAAAAGTCCCACTTCCACACTAATCTGTGAAATGGAATCCACCTGCATCGTCCAACAAGCAATTCCTGCAAGCAAAGCATTTACAAGGATTCCTCCCGACAATGTAAGAATCCTTTGTGCCTTTGATTTCAAGAAAGCAGTTCCGTAAATACTAGTATAAGCACATGGGATAAATCCAGACATCTTAACCCCAAGTTCTAGCACAATACACCCAAAATGCCTTGCTGTAACCATATGCCCTAACTCGTGAAAAGCAGTCGAAACAATAAGAATCATAAATATCCTACCAAAAGTACCAACGCTGATTTGATTCATCGCACTAATCAATACTTCTTTAATCTGCTGAAAATTGCAAAATGCAGAGAGCATCAAAAATGGGATTGAACAATACAAAATAATATAACATAAAAAATCGGTCAAAAAAGATTCCTTTCTTGATTGATTTGGATAAAACAGTCCCTTTTTCAATTTTGCTTTTGGATGCTGTAAAATTTCATCAATATCCTTTCTAGCTCTTTCCACTTTTTCCTGTGGTAGCTGCAAACTCTCCATTATTTCTTCTTTTGTTTTTCCTTGTATCACTTGGTTAAAAATAGCATAGTTATCCTGATCAAAACAATATATTTGCTTACATTTTCGATCATAAATTTTTACTTTATTTTCTTCTGTGACTATCATGTCAAAGCGCTTACTGTTATCCATCTTCGAATTTTACCCGAACTTTCTATAAACACAGAACAACAAATCCTCGTATCTGTTTTCTTCTGTATTCTGCATGATTTGCTTTGTGAACAGATTTGGCAATACTTTCGTCTGATTTTTAAGGCTTCTTACTACTGTTTCCACCTTCTCTCTATCAAAAAAGATATTTAAATACTTAGCGCTTACTTCAATGTTCTGATACGTATCCATAGCTTCACATAAGTACATCAAAAGCAAAGCTTGAGATGCCTCTGATGCATTTGGATTACAACATCTGTAAAGATACTGAAACTGTTTCTTCGCACTCTTGTAATCACCTTCCATATAATAACAAAGCGCCATCATATAGTTTCCACCTTTATGATATTTTTCGTATGGGAATAAAGAAAGATCATACTGTGGAACGTAGGAGGATAATTCATTATCCATAATCGATCCAGAAAAATATTGAAAAGAAGATCTAATCACTGGAATCTGCTCCTTTTGAATATTCTCTGGTTCCTTCAAAAGCTCGGTAACATATAATTTGGTATTCAAAGCCTTATACCATGTCTTTGATATTTCCGTCATTTCAGAAAATCCAGGAATAATAATATGATAAGATGGAAATCCCAACCAAGAAACATCTCTTATCAATACGTCATATCCTTTATCAATCATTTTATTTGTATACAGCGTAAAGATCTGTTCGTTGTCTAATTCCGTGATATCCGTACATTCTTTAAACTCCCAAGATGTTTTCTCTTCAAATAACTGATACGGATATTGTGCCAAACCTATTTTATATGAATTGCTAATATTAAAAGTTTTCTCAAGACTTTGATTGGTAAGATCAAGCCAACTTCGATCAGAGTATTCATACACATCCTGTCCTTGACTACTCTCAGTAAATGCTCTCTCGATTGCAATCGCATAGTCTGGATGACAGCCTAACTTAATCCCATATCGCCCTGTATTCTTCTTGATGATCACCAGTCCAGCAACTGGCCACCCTTCGCCAAAAGAGCAATCCTTTAAAAAGCAAGTATAGTCCTTATTTTCCTTTATAGAATAGAATATCTGATAAAGATCTTCATATCTCTGCAAATATGATATTGGTACATCAGGCAATACTGGTTTTTCTGTAATAATCCTTTTCTGGATCCATCGTTCCATAATTTCAGACAAACCTTCTACCAGCGCCTCGTACTTTGAGTTTCCGGCGCACATCCCATTGGATCCATATACTTTGCGATAAATAGACAAAGGAAGATACTTGATCTCTTCTGTTCTCAGACTCTTAAAAGGCAATGTAATAAATTCACGTTCCAACCCATATCGGATAAAATCGATTCTATGCAAACGATATATTGCATTCTTTTTTTCTTCTTCAGTTTTTGCAGTCAATTCAAATTTATCCTCGTAAAACGCCCGAAAAGGATCCATAGGCGCTGCTAATAATTCCTCTAAACTTACGATTTTCTCATCTGGTGCAAAACGAAAATTGCAACCACACTTCTTAGCATCTATTGTATTCCATGATAATAAATTGTTCTGTAATCTCTCTAAAAATTCAGCATATGCACTTGCTCTCGCATATTCCTTAGTGATTCCCTTACCATTTGTACCGATATTCGTCCCATTTATTACCAGTCTCAAAGCAAACGTATGCAAACTGCTTTCATTTTGCCAAAGCTCTGTTACTTCTAGATTGATCGTTCGAAAAATTTGCTGTATTCTTGATATCGTCTCTTCTGGTAAGCAGTCTTTGTATTTAAATCCCATAATATCCCCTTTATCACATAATATTCCAATCTCCTGACATTTTTCTGTCTTTTATACAAAAAATCTAAATATGGTACTCATGTTACAGTATACACGAGTACCACTTTTATGTAGATTCATACAAGACAGTCAAGATAGGCCTATTATTTATGTATAATCAAATTATAATGCTGCAAGGCCTGCTGCTGCACCTGATGCTGCACCTGCATTATCAGCAACAGAACTTACATTTATAGTACCATCAACTTCTGTTTCGAATGTGCTGTTGATTTCCTGTATATCGTTTTCGTTCATAAGACCATATGTTTGCATTTTATCGTTCATTTAGGTAACCTCCTTTCTCATCTGATTTATTCAGGCACCCTTACTCTCACATTTATGAAAATCAAATTCTTCGATCAGACTGCCTTTTCTTTTTTATATTCTTATGCAGCTGCGGCAGCTCCTGCTGCAGCTCCTGCGCCAGCGGAAGCACCATTTGTGGCACCATTCGCCATATCACAAGGTTCTGTAGAATCGATTACTTCACAAGAAGAAACTGTAATTTCTTCTTCTGAAAGAAGTCCACATTCATCCATGTTCATATTATCGCCTCCTTATATTATTTATAAAGCTAACAATAATCCACAAACTATAAAGTATTTGCTCTGAAATCCATACAGCATCTATTCTGTCTTGTACAAATTACACGCATGAATTAAGCGCCTAAAGCAGCAGTGGCAGCTCCTGCAGCAGCTCCTGCAGCAGCTCCATTGTTCATACTTTCGTATTCTTCATTCTGTAGAAGATAATCTGTACTTTTTTCATTCACATCAAGTAAACCATATAATTCATCATAATTCTGATTCATTATTTCACCTTCTTTCCTTAATCAAACTTTCATTACGTTTTTTCTCTTCACATCGATTTTAACTGTCTTTCAAAACAATCACTTTATAGTATTGCTTTCCTATGAAATCAGTTCTTCAACTGTTGTTTGATACAGAGTCTCCTCTAATTCCACCTCAAATAATTTTTTCATACATTCACAATAATATAAATGCGCTTTTGAAGGTCCATCTTCCTCATTGTTTTCTATTGCATAAATCTTCATAAAGATATCTTTTGGCTCTTTAAAAAGATCATTTAATCGATCACAAATATTCTCATCATAGAATACCTTCAGATAATCCATTGTTTCTTCATGATTGCTTAAGGTAACTCTTGCTGAGAAATACTGATACATTGCTGTAGCCTCGTTCACTTCAGAAGTGTTTACTCCATTTTTCACAGCACGATTCATAACCGTTTTCATTGCTTTTGCTGCTTCCAAGAATCTGCCCTCCATAAAATCACAGATGGCAATCATATACAAGCATCCAGCACCATAATTTTCCCCGGGAACAGTACTGTTATCCACTCTCTGTCTAAAAGAAGAAATAGAATTTTCTAACAAGCTGTTTAGATAGTATTCCAAGCAAGCTCGGATGTATTTGCAGTTTCCAGTATTTACTTTTTGAGGATTCAATAATAAGCCGGATACCAGATGACGTGTATTATAAGCGCGAAAATGTTTATCCGAAATGCAATTCATCTCTGACAGACCTGGTATGATGATATGAAATGCTGGAAATCCCAGAACAGATGCATCTCTGATTAGAATATCATAGCCATCCTCTCTGATTTCATTGATCCATTCCATAAAAATTTCATGGTTTGTCATTTTGGATACATCCTTTACTGGTATAAATTTCCAACTAGGGTTTGAGCCAAATATCTGATATGGGAACTGTCCCAACCCAACCTTATAGCTATTATAAATATTCAGTTCTTCTTCCACACCGAAATTCTGGAAGTCGATCACACTTCTGTTAGAATATCCCAGAATATCCTGTCCCTGTGCAGCTTCCGTAAAGGTTCTTTCCATTGCCACACCAAAATCCGGATGACAACCAAGTTTGATTCCATATCGTCCAGTATTCTCTTCAACTACAATCAAAGCTGCTACTGGATACTTACCACCAAATGAGCAGTCTTTTAAGAAATACTTAAATCCTTTATTTTCCTTTAACTTTGTATACATCTCATGAATATATGGGAATTTCTTAATATAATCCTCTGGAATATCAGGTAATGTTGGTTTTTCTAAAAACAGTTTTTTCTGAACAGCACGTTCAATGATCTCTGAAATACCCTGCACAATTGCCTCTTCATCAGAGTTTCCTGCACACATACCGTTACTGCCGTAAAATACACGGTATACACTCTGTGGTAAATATTCTACTTTTTTATTAGCAATAGAATAGAATGGCAAACAGACATATTGATCTTCTTTACCATATACGATAAATTCTCCTTTATGTAATTTCTGAAATTTCATTGCCTGTTCTTCCTTCGATGCATTTTCCAATCCACGTGATTGGTTATAGAATTGTATAAAAGATCCTTGATCACTCATGATCTCCATAGAAGAAAGGATTTTCTCATCTGAAGATACATGGAATGGCATTCCCACTTCATATCCATCCACTGCATAAGAAATCATATTGTTCTGATAGCGTTCAAAAAGTTCGGCATAAGCACTTGCAAGTGAATATTCTTGTGACACTCCTTTCCCATTTGTACCTACATTTGTTCCTTTAAATGTAGTTCTCAATGCATAAGTTCCAATGGAACTGACAGGCTGCCAGTCTTCACTAATTTCAACATTCAACCCCTTCAGAATGTTTTGTAGTTTTTCTACTGTATCCATTGGTGTTGTTTCTTTGTAGTGCATTTCCTGTTGTGTGCTCATTGCTTAATGCCTCCACTTTTCTATAGTATTCTTTTAATCTTTCTGTCATACAATATTCTCACATTAAAAGCAAAAATTGTATTTTTTATTTAAAATGATATATTTTTAATATTTTTATGAATTCTTTTATCATTTATATAATTTCACTTGATATTTATGGATGTTATCATTGGATTGCATATTTGTCAATATATTTATTAAATTGTACTGGCGAAATATGTCCTCGATTTAATTATAATCATGCTATTTTTATCATTATTTATTGAAGAATTTCGAAGCAAAAGTAACTTTTTTCTAGGATGTTTTTTTTCTTATCAATTGTCTTTGCACTTTGAGTAACTTTAATATAAGCTCTATATTTTAACGTGCTTCTCGTCAAGAGAACATTAAAAAGCAATAAATTTCTTGAATACAGGCAGTCAAAGACCGCTGTATTCTTATACTGATAACACAAAATTCTTCATACGATTAAGATATCTCCTTAATCTGATCTTCGTTATAATAACTTATATAATTTTCAATCATTGAAAGCAGACTTTCACAAGAAGTATTCGCTTTCCATAATTTGCTTCACGTTTCAGAATTTTCTGCCTTCCATAGGACCATTATCATCCCTTGCGCAGTTCTTAGGCTTCCAATTGATCGTTGACTGCAGCTTGTCATTGAATGTGATACCATGAAGCCTATCAGGCTCTTATCATATTCGACGGTAGCCCATATTAGTATATGATTCATGAGTAGCATAATTTTTCCTGATAGTACCTGATTTTTTTTTACTTTAACTTATAGGATTCTTCAGTCATCTGTAATAAGTAAAGCATAGGATGTACAATCACGTGCATAAGCACTCTACAGGATAATGCTTTTCTTCTGAAATTTCATGAATCACCTGATATTTACACTGATACCAAGTTCGAGTTAACGATTCTCCATCTCCATCTCCATCTTTCTGACTTTTAACAGTTTATTCTCCATCTGCATATCTCCGCATATACGTTCCGCATGACAATTTTATTTCTCATATTCTCTGTAGAAATATAACTGGACAGCGTTACTGCACATCGACTACAAAGGTTCTAAAGATCTTCTTTGTCCATTTCATCATAACGCTTTACCTAGTTGCACACCTGTTGATAAGAGCAATGGTGTTTAAGGACCATTGCATTATGGGTTTTTGTAGTTAAGGCAATCTATGACTATCTTTAGAAGTTCATCCTGTGTTGTAATTCTGGTTTTTATCATATAGCTGCCTCCGGCGTTTCCACAACCTTTGATTCCTCCTTGTAAGTACCTTTCTAATATGTTTACTATTGTCGCTAAACCCACCTTACTTTTTCCAAACATAGAAATACTCCCAAGTAGGCTATACATTTCAGTGACCTACTTGGGAGTAACATATCGTTTCAGCTATTTTGCAACAGCCCTTTTTTATTGTTAAAGATAGAAACGCGGGATGCGCGCGGATAAGACAGATGTTATCTCCGGCTCCGACGCGCCGCACAAGGCCGCGTAATCGCCCGGCGTCTGGGACGCTGCTCCGTCTCTTCCGAAAATCGTAACCGTATCGCCTGTTTTTACTTCATCAAAATCCGTCACGTCCAGAATGGTATGATCGCAGCATATCTTTCCGATGATCCGGGCTTTCCGGCCATGCAGGATCATCTCTCCGCGGTTCGACAGTGCACGCCGCATGCCATCTGCAAAGCCAACAGGAACAATGGCGATTCTCGTTCTCTCCGCTGTCTTGTATAACGGTCCGTAGCTGATTTCGGTATCTGCCGGAATCCACTTGACGGAAACTACCTTCGTTGTCAGCGTCAGACAGTTTTCAACACGGCACCGTTTAAATTTGTCCGGGTTAAGCCCTAATAATATGGCCCCTGCCCGGATATAATCCCCGCCGGCCTGCGGATACCAGTCATACGGACTGGAGCTCAGCAGATGCGTCTGCAGAAGGAGGCCTTTTTCCCGGAGCCTTTCCACAAACGTGGAAAAACGCTGCATCTCCATCCTGTCCACATCCGGAAATTCCGGATTCTTCCCGGCCGCTGTCAGATGCGTGTACACCGCCTCCAGCCGAAGCCCCGGCAGCTTCGATACAGCTAAAGCCTCTCTGACCGCGCCTTCCATGTTGTCCTTCAGGACAATTCCCATCCGGCTTAAGCCGCTGTCCGCCTTCATGTGAACACGCAGAGTGACATGCTTTTCCTTCAGTATTCCGGATATTTCAGAAGCCATCGCATAGTCCGTGACGGTAACCGTAAGGCCGTACCTGACCGCAGTTAACGATTCGGACGGATCGACCGGCATCATAACCAGAACCGGCGACTGAATTCCTGCCTCACGGAGCGAAACCGCTTCTTCAATAAAAGTGACCGCAAACCAGGAACAGCCTGCCTCTTCCAGCTTTTTCGCGACAGGCACGGCTCCCAGACCGTACGCGTCGGCTTTTACAACGGCCATGACCGCTGTACTGTGCGGGAGCGTCTCCAAAACGCTTCTGTAATTCCGGACGATTGCATTCCGGTCAATTGTCATCTGTGTATCATTCATGCTTATTTGCCCTCCTCAGTCCGTTACGGCAAGAGCCCCCGTATTGCAGGCTCTCACGCAGGCCGGTTCCAGGCCGGTTGCCACGCGCACAGAGCATCCGTCGCATTTCACGATTTTTCCCGACTGATCCAACCGCGGCACGTCATGAGGACACGCTTTCTGACACATCCGGCAGCCGGTGCACTTTTCCCGGACCGGAATCACGAAATTCCGCTCATCCCGTACCAGCGCGCCAAAACGGCAGGCGCTTATGCACGCCGCGTCCTCACAGTGCAGACAGCTTCTCGTAGAATAGAGCATCAGTCCGCTGTGCGCGAATTTTCGGATCTCATAGATGCGCGGTGAAACAGCTTCGCTGTCTGTCTCGTCGTAATGCTGGTCGATACAGGCGACAATACAGGCCAGACAGCCGGAGCATCGCGAAACATCACATTCTACTTTACTCATTGCGCTTCTCTTCTTTCTTTTCGATCCGGCAGCAGTATGACTTAAAACCGGGAAAACCTGATACAGGATCGAGATAGTGGTCATCCATCAGCAGATTGATATCCTTGTCTCCCGCTCCGTGGTACACATTCACGACTCCAGGCAGACAGGACGATGTAATATTGACCGTGATTTCCATACTGCCGACCGGGGTTTTCAGGAATACGCTCTCGCCGTCATCAACAGCAAGCCGTGCCGCGTCCTCCGGATGAATATCCGCACGCGGATACGGTTCCAGATTTGCAAGCCACGGAAGACGATATGTTCTCGAATGAAAAAGCTGCGGCTTCCGGCTTCCCGTATTTAATATCAAGGGATATTCTTCCATCGGCAGCCGTTCCCGGAAGTCATGATATACCGGCAGTCCTTCGTGACCAGGTCTGCCGCAGTCCGCAAGGAGTGCTGAGACAAACTCGATTTTTCCCGTAGGCGTTTTCACCTTCCGGATATCCTCCGTACTGCCCGCCATCATAACATTCCGCGCTTTCATCCCCTGCGGGTGCGCTTTCAGCTCCTCCAGCGAAACACCTGTCAGGGAAATGCGGTCCTGCAGATACTCTTCGTACGTATGGATTTCCGGATCCCCCAGGGTAAACCCCAGCTTTTCGGAGAGCAGCAGCAGGATTTCCAGATCATTCTTCGTTTCTCCCAGGTTTTCCAGCACCCTGGGCTGGTAATACACCGTATCGGTTCCCAGAATTTCAGCCTGCTCCCGCTCCTGGGACGATGCAGCGGGAAGCAGAATATCCGCAAATTTACACGTATCCGTCATATACAGATCCACGTCCGCAAAAAAAGGGACCTGCATCATGGCCTGCTCCATCTTATCCGGCCTTGGCCACATGTGATGATTCATTCCGAATGATATCAGATTCTGAATCGGATACTTTCCCTTTCCGGACAGATAATCCGCCATATGGACAACCTGAAGCTCATGCCCGGTCAGCTTGTCCCAGGCAGGAAATTCACCGTAGTTCAGGCCGCTCTCCGGATGAAGCCTTTTCTGGCGGACACCCATAAAAGAATTCTTCAGCACGGCACGGCCGGGACCCGGTGCCGCAAATCCGCCCGGAATGCCGTAATTCCCGGTCAGCGCCATAAGAAGCCCGATTGCCCGGACATTCTGTACGCCATTGATATTGTGCACCACCGGTGACGCCGACATCTGAAGGGATGATGGCGACTCCTCCGCAAGCATTCTGGCCGCGCGCTTCAGATCATCCGCCGGCACGCCTGTTATTCGTTCCACCTTTTCCGGTGTGAAGTTCATCACATAATCCCGGTACGCGTCAAAGCCATACGTATATTTTTCAATAAATGCTTCATCCTGCAGATTTTCCGCAATGATCACATACGCCATTCCAAGCGCCAGCGCCCCGTCCGTCCCGGGTATCGGGCGCAGATGAATCGTCGCATGCTCCGTTGTCGGCGTGCATCTCGGGTCTACCACGATAATGCGGGCGCCCCGGTCAGCCGCCGCAAGAAAGCCCGCCGCCGGCTTCACCGAATTGCTGTACAACGTATTGACACCCCATACAAGCAGGGTACGGCATCGCTTCATATCCGGCGGCACAAGCCGGATATTGCTTCCGAAATTGCACTGATTCGCCATCATCAGCGCATACGCGCACGTACTGGACTCAGTTCCCAGATTCGGCGTGCCGTATTTATTCGCAAAGTCCGTTATCTGCGGGCGGAACCATTTGGGATGGCCCACATACAGCATAGTCTGCTCCGGGCCGTATGCTGCTTTCACGTCAATCATATGCCGCGCGATCGTATCCAGCGCCTCGTCCCAGCTGATCCGCTCAAACATTCCTTCGCCGCGTTTTCCCTTTCTTTTCATCGGATACAGGAGGCGGTCCGGATGATGAACAGCCTGCTTCAGTGCCGCTCCCTTCACACAGACGCGTCCGTTCGCGCCGGGCAGCGTCCGGTTCCCCTCTACCTTGACAATTTTATTATCTTTGCAGTAAATGTCAACCATGCAGTCCCCGCCGCAGAACCCGCAGATTCCGGTGCGAACCTCGATACCCGTTTCGGACCCCGGTATCTTTGCCTCAATTAACTGATTTACATCCATGAAACCACTCCTGACATGTATTCCATCATCTGATTGAAAAATGTGCCTTTTCAACCCAGTATAGTACATTACAGAGGTAAGTTTAACCTGATACCGTATTACCGTCAAATCAATAATATGAATGTATATATTCAAAAAACGATATGTTAAAAAAACTGCTCCTGTACTCTACTGCAGGGGCAGTTTAGGAAAAAAGATTCATAACTTGATTCTTCATTATATCAGATTGCTTGGTATATAGCAGTTCTGTTCATCAATCGGAACCGGCGCTTCCGCCATGCAGATAATTCCCCCGCATCCTCTGTTTTGCGAAGCTTTATCAATCACCTTGTAATCCCTGACGATCCGATTGCCTGGATTTGCGGATTTCTTGATTTCAAGCGGATGGATCACATTGTTTTCCTCAATAAACAGATCGATTTCCTTCGCATTCGAATCCCGGTAGAATGAAATATTGGCTTTGTCCTGTGCATATGCGTAATTCTTAACCAGCTCCATGACAACATAATTCTTATAAAAATGACCGCTGGCAGCGCCCTGCTCCAATGCATCGGCGGTCAGCCACATGGATAGAAAAGCACAGAGCCCGGTATCACAAAAATACAGCTTTGGTGTTTTAACAAGGCGCTTCAGCGCATTGTTGGCATAAGGTGCAAGCAGATACACAATGCCAAGCCCCTTAAGCAGCTGCAGCCACTTCTTGGCGGCAGGTTCTGAAATATCTGCTGCTTCCGCCAGTGTCGTATAATTGACAAGCTCCGCTGTCAATGACGCGCATGCTCTTAAAAAACGGCTGAACCGCAGTGTATCTGTTACGCCGCCTTCCTCCATCACATCACGCATAAGATATGTTTCAACATAGGAATTGTAATACTCGTTTCTAAGCTCATTATCCGCGCCGGACACCTGCGGCATTCCACCCTCCCAGATGTGCTGATATACTGCTTTTACATCATTCTTCGGCATCTGTGCCTGTCTGGACAGCAGGGTATCCAGTGAAAAATCCAGTTCCTTTTCAAAATGTACTCCGCTCTTTTCTCTCTGTGAAAGGCTGTAAAGCTGAAGAATGCCGACTCTTCCGGCAAGTGTCTCCTGTATTTTCTTCATTGCCCGATACTGCTGTGATCCTGTCATCCAGACAAGACCCGTCTGCTCACTTTCATCACAGATGATTTTAATCTGCTCAAACAGTTCCGGTGCCTTCTGAACCTCATCAATCAGAACAGGCGGCTTATATGTCTGAAAGAACAGCACCGGATCACGTCCGGCAAGATCTCTGGCCATAGAATTATCAAGTGAAATATAGGTTCTCCCGGTACCTTCCGCCAGATGCTTCAGCATTGTCGTCTTACCGACCTGTCTCGCTCCGGTAACAAGCACGGCCTTAAAAAAGCCATTCAGCTTAAGGAATTTCCGTTCAAGCTCGCGTTTCAAATATTCCATACTGTCGTCTCCATTTTTATGATAATCTAAACTCTACTTTAGATTATCATAAAAAATGTTTTATGTCAATTTATCGAACCGGCAGTCTTACCTGTTCAGGAATTCTGCTATCGCTTCCGCCGTGATACTCTGCTGTTCATCCGATGAAATGGCTGCCGCCGGATCCCCCTTCTGCGGTCCGTAATTGCCGAACTGGGCGTGATTGCCGCCCTCGATCTTTACGATATTATCCGTATAATCGATCTTTTTTCCAGATCTGAATTGAACGTTCCATAAACTGTCAGCGCTTCAGCCGGCGGATAATCGCCATACACATACGCACCAAGCAGGATCAGTCCGCTTACCCGGTCCTGGTTTTTTGACGCGTACGAGCTCGCCATCGCCCAGCCCAGCGAATGGCCGCCGATATACCACGTCTTGATATCCGGATACGTATCGATCACCGAATCCGCGGCATTTTCATTGAAGAAGGCCAGATTCAGCGGCATTTTCACGAGGATGCATGTAATGCCTGCGCTGCTGCGGATCTTTTCCAGAAGCGGCAGATATGAAATGGCTTCCACCTTGGCTCCCGGGTAAAAGATGAGTGCCGCCGCGGAATTTTCCGCCGGAAGTATAACAAGATTCCCGCTTGTCTCGATGGAACTGTCGTTCTGCAGCACTGCCTCCGCGGTGCTGTCCGCGTGATAGTAAAAGGCAGTCCAGATCAGAAAGCCGGCGGCAGCAAGCACAAGAACCGACAGGAGCGCGAGGCAGACTGTTTTAAGCTTGTTATGTTTCGTGATTATTTTACTTTTCATAATGGTCCATAAACCGCATAATGATCGCGGCGCACTGTCCCCTGTTCGCGCTGCCCTGCGGGTTGATGTTTCCATGGTCGCCGGTAATCAGTCCGACATTAACTGCCCATCTGACCGCATCATACGCAAACGGACTGACACTGGCTGCATCCGGGAATGATTTCAAATCGGAGTACGTGCTTGTATCGAATCCCTTATACTTCGCGTAACGGTACATCATGGTCATCATCTGCTCCCGTGTGACATTATCAGACGGTCCGAATTTTCCATTTCCATATCCAGTTACGATCCCTGCGTTGTTTGCCCAGATAACAGCCTTCGAATAGAAACGCCCGTCCGCGACATCCGGGAATTTTGCGGAATAAGCCGCTTCCGGCGAACCCTCGATGCGATAAAGAATCGTGGCAAACTGCGCCCGGCTTAAATCTTCACCTGCTGCGAAAATGCTCGGATTAAGCCCTGTCATCAGCCCGTGATTTTTCACATATTTAACGTATTCGTAAAACCAGTCGTCGATCGATACATCATCGAAGGATGACGCGTTAATCGTTTTCAAATGCTGCGGTTCAGCCTCGGCTTCCTCTTTCCGGCTGACATCAATGGACGTATCGCTGTCTGTAGATGCCGACACATTTTCCTCTTCATCGAGCGAAAGTGTCATCGATTTTCCTTCGTCGATCGTTCCCTCTGCCGCGGCGTAGCTGCACTCCTCCGGTGTCACCACATCTGTACATTTCAACGATGCAGCCGCTGGTGCCGTACCGGCCGATACCTCGACTTTATTTTCCGCGGTATCAACGACAGCCTTGACCGGTGCTTCCGCCTCAACGCTGATCACATGACCGTCACCGCGAACCGAAAGACTGCCCTGCTGATACGATATATGATAAATTCCCGCAGGCAGTACAACTCTTCCGCCGGTCGACGCCGTGTCTTCCGAACCGCTGCAGTTATTCAGACAGTACGCTCCGTTTCCTGCCGCCTCCCCGTATCCGTTCACGACAACAGCCCGCAGTGTATCGCTGTCATCGTAAATACTGCAGGAGGTTTCTCCTGTATACGCGATCACGACCTCACTTCCGGCTTTGGAAGGCAGCCAGCTTTCGGTCGAAGCGCTGCCGCTGTTTGCGGAAACATCCAGAAGCATGAAAAATTCCGGCATATGGACCGACGTGCCGTCACCCGTATTTGATATAACCTTGTCGATCACATTTCCGGAAGCGTCCGTGCCGACATAGCCTTCCGAGCTTCCGCCTGTGCTGCCCGTCTTATATCTCCATTCGTTCAGCGACGGATTCAGCTCCATATAGACATCTTCTCCGCTCGCGTATAAGCTGTTGCTGGAATAATAAAAATGATCCGCGTCCGTTGTCTTTTCCGTCAGAATATCATTGTTTACGTACGGTTTATTCGGGTCATAAACGTACACCTTCCACCAGCCGCTGCCCTCATCGACCGGCGCTCTGTCCGTTCTGGCCACCATAATGTGGGAAAAATCATTGCACTGCATATCGATCAGATACGGTTTGTCTGTTTTAAAAGCATCCTGCAGTTTTGTCAGTATTGACTGCACATACGTTCCGTTGTCTGATGAACCTCTGAGCGTATAAACCAGCTTGCTGTCCGTAGAATCTGCCTGATCCTGCGCGAAATACGTATCGAAGATCCCGTCCGGCATACTGACCTTGCTGTTTCCGTAAAGCTGATATTGTTCAATAATGTGGGTAACCTTAGTGTCCCGTCCTGCGCAGGCATAGTAATACTCGCTTTGTTCCTTCAAATTCGAGAGAATCTTATCATAATAATGATTCGGATCAGGGAAATCATTTTCATACAGCGCATCCAGAACGGACCAGTTCAACGCACCGCTCTGAAATAAAACAGCCGCTTCCGACATGCCGAAACAATTTCCGTCCCAGTCCTTGATGCTTGCTTTTTCCTTGGCTCCCATGGCATCGACATAAGACGAGCCAAATACCTCTTTATAGCGCTCCAGCGGTATATAATAAGCACCGCCTTCATTTTCCGAGAAGGAATTTTCCATATTTACAAAACTCCAGCCGCTCGACTTTGGTGTAAAAGCCGTCTCGTCCCATTCGCAGATAAAGTAATACGTATCGTAAGAAAAGCCATTGTCATCCCATTGTCCGCGCTTAATGTTCCAATTGCTCCGGTCCCCGTTGCATATTACAAGGCTTTCCTGATCATTCATGGAATTATCAGGCTCGCTGCTTCCCCAGTTCGTATAATCCGCCGACTCACCCGTTACCCATGTTGACCAGTTGCCTTCGTCATCCTTGTCATTCATGCCGAGCATATAGTCGACATCCGGATAGTCCGTAAGAATGCTCAGAAGAAAATCATTCTCGGCCTCCGACGTGACCGTTGCCAGATGGCCGTTCAGACTTTCGCAGTAGCTTTCTGCGTCCGTCCATGTCATATGCTTTTCATAGACCGCGTAGGAGTGACCGTTAAAATTGTTTTTCACCGCGTCTGTACTCTCCGTTGTCGGCGTATCCTGCGCAAAAGCAAAGGAGCCAGGCAGCGCAAACGCCATGGCAGCAATAAGAACAAACGACAGCCGCTTTTTTCTCACAATGATTCCCCCCGTGTTCTGCCGGTCATGCGGCAGTTCAGTCTGCATTATTATGCTGTAAAAGCAGTTAAATTATTCGTTAATTACAATTATTTATTATATCACTGCAACGTTGATACATCCAGACTTTATGCAAATGGTTTCGAAATAGCTTATGTCGAAAAAATATGTAATTATTATGAGTTTTTTCTTCTATACAGGTAAAAACCATTGCATCACCGTGCTTTTTTGACACAGGAGAAATATTATCCCGCCGACTTTCTTTTAATGAAAAGCTGGTAATTTGCATGCACGGCTATTTCAGCATAACCTGCAATTCCGGCACAGTATGATTTGCTGTTATACTCCGCTTCCGCTATGCCGGCGCTTGCGCAATATAAAAAAGCTGGTGCTGCGGGAAACATCTCAGCACCAGCTTTTTATTACATTGTTATCATTGCGGCGGTAAAAAATTATCATTCATTTCAACAAACACGGTCTTGCTTATCATATATTTCTGAATGCCCGCAACACCTAATCCACTTTGTTTCCATCCGGTACCCGGCGATTCATTAATGGCTTTGCTGAAATATGTATTAACATACATCTGTCCGGTTTTCACTCCTTCTACAACACGCAGCGCTTTCGCAATATCTTTTGTAAATACCGCACCTGCCAGCCCATATACCGTAGCATTGGCAAGATCAATCGCTTCCTGTTCCGTTTCAAAAGGCGTCACCGTCAGCACCGGGCCGAAAATTTCTTCCTGGAAAATCGTCATATCCGGTGTTACATCAGCAAAAACGGTCGGCGGAATATAATTTCCCTTTTGCAATTCAGGATCCGTGTATGGCACGCCGCCTGTAATTAAACGCGCGCCCTCGGCTTTGCCTTTTTCAATATAACTCCATACTTTTGCCGCATGGTCTTTGTGGATTAATGCAGGTAATGTACTGCCCGGCTTAAAGCCGTCACCTGCTACCATTTTTTCACATGACTCTTTCAGCGCCGCCAGAAATTCTTCATATATAGACCGGTGAAGAATCAGCCGTGTACCGGATACACATACTTGACCAGCGCTGAGTGTGAAGCCGAACCGCGTCCACCGAACAGCTGATTCAAAATCAATATCCGGGAAAACAATATTCGGGCTCTTTCCGCCCAGTTCCAATGCAATATCTTTAATCGTCGCCGCGGAATGTTCAATCACTTTACGGCCAGTTTCTGTTCCGCCGGTCATTGCAACCATGTCCACAAGCGGACTGTCCACCAGCGCATTGCCGACTTCTTCTCCTGAGCCGGTTACAACATTAACAACTCCCGGCGGGAATCCTGCCTCATCAAACAGCTCTGCCATCGCCAGGACACTTAAGGATGCCCAGGATGACGGTTTTATAATAACGCAATTTCCGCCGGCCAGGATAGATGCGACTTTAAAAGCCCCCATCATCAGCGGTCCGTTCCATGGCAGAATTTCTCCGACAACGCCTATCGGCTGCCACATAACATAATTGAAATACCGTCCTCCGCCATCGACCGGTACTACTTTACCTTCAATATTCCGTGCTTTGCCTGCACAATATTCAAATCCATCCAGACCCTTTTCAGCCTCATAATACAGCGAACTGCTGAAGATTTTTCCGGTATCCAGCGCTTCCAGTGCCGCAAATTCCTCCAGCCGTTTAGACATTATATCCCGAACCTTAAGCAAAAGCTGGCTTCGCTTATAGGCACTCATTTTCCCCCATGGTCCATGATCAAACGCTTCCCTTGCCGCAGCAACTGCTTTATCCACATCTGCTTTCCCGCCTTTATATGCCGCAGCAAAGACCTCATTATTGGCCGGGTTGACAATATCCATCATTTTTCCTGATTCAGACGCTACAAATTCTCCATTAATATAAAGCCTGTACGGTTCTTTTTTTACATAATCATACGGATTCATATCATCACTCCTTATGGTTTTTTTTCTTAACATTTAGTAAATCTATTGCCATTATACTTTTTTTTAGATAAAATATCAGAGAACGTTGTTCTATATCATTTATTTGCAATACCAAATAAGAATAAGGAAGTCCATTATGCCGGTCAAGAAGAAAACCTCTGTCAAACAATCCAAAGATTCACAGCTTATCGATAATTCATACATAGGTGCCCGACTGAAAGCACTCCGCAAGGAACATAATATTTCATTAAACAGTCTGGCCAAGGAACTCGGAATGAGCTACTCCTATCTATGGGGACTGGAGAACGATAAGCATTCCACTTCAATTGTAAATCTGCAGAAAATCTGCAACTATTTTAACGTTGATATGATTTGTTTCTTTTGTCCTGACCCGATGTATACACCTGTACAGGTGATTCATGAAAGTGATGCTGTCAAATATCAAACCAGTGACGGACTGGCCTTCCATGTACTGTCCGGCTCAGCCAGAAATCTGGAAGTCACACGCACTTATCAGCCGCCTCACTCACCTGCAGAGCGCCGCACATACAAGCATAATATTACAGGAGAAGAGTTCATCACAGTATTAGACGGCGTTCTGTTCGTGCAAGTGAACGGAGGCGAACCCAAATGCCTGGAAGCAGGCGATTCCATTGTTTTTGAATCCACCATGTTTCATTCCATTTATACGGAAGAGGAACCCGCTACGTTTCTTACGGTTTCCGCTCCGCCATATAATACTGCTCCAGCTATATAAATAATTGTTCTATACCGATCATCATCAGGGCAGCCATTAAGACTGCCCTTTTTTTGATGTTTACGCTTTGGTATTCATTTTATTTTCATTCATCAATGCCTTGGTCCGCTGGGAAAAAGTAATACCTACAATCACGAGTATGATGCCAAGAGCAATCCAGATATTCATCGTTTCACCCAGGAACAGCCATGCTACAACGGCGCATATTGCAGGATATGAAGTATTGATCGGCAGTATTTTGGACATCGGTGAAAAACGTACCGCGGTATATAACCCAAAGGTTGCGACGGTAGACAGCAGAGCAGAGCATAAAAACGTACCGTAAATTGCGCCCGGTGTTGCAGCAAATACGTTAAACCGGCCAGAAATGCCCATCCAGATAACCAGGAAAATTGCGCCGGACAGATACTGTGTAGCCATGCCGGCACTTCGGCCTGCTCCCTTTTTCTGGCCGATATTGTAGAACAAGGTCGACAAAGCCCAGCAGCATGCCGTGATCAGCGCAAAGAAGATACCCAGGTACCATTTGTCGGATACCGGCACGCCAAGATACTGACCTAATGACAGAATGACCAGACCTGCTACAGCCAGAATAGCTCCCCAGATAATATTTTTGTGAAATGGTTCCTTAAGGAAAACAATACCGAACAGTGCTCCGATCAGTGTCCATATCTGAACCGTAGGCACCGCCACATTGACACCGCCTACCATCATTGCTTCCAGGAAGAACCACTGTCCGATAAAGCTGGAAATAAACCCGCAGATAACGAACCATCCATACGTTTTAATCGAAACCTTCGGGCGGTTTCCAAATTGTTTCTTGTCTACACCAATCAAAATCAAAATGATAGGAACCACAAATTGCGGAATACATTTGATCAAAGCACCCAGAAAACCATCTGTACCATACGTCGACATCGCAAGTTTATCGAAAATGTTGCTTGCCGCATATCCCAGTGCCGTAATCACCATCCAAAACTCGCCTGTTTGCAGAATAGGCCTTTTTTCATTTTCAGACATCTGAAAATCCCCCTTTCACAATTGCTGCCCTGTGTTTTCTTCTGATATTGCCGATCCATAAACGTCAGTACATAAATCCTGAATGCTTTTTTAATAGTCCCGCGCTGCCCAGCGGCTGAACCCGGTATGGTTCGCCCCGCAGTACATTTCATGGCTGATACAGAATTCCAGGGGACCCGAAGCATCTACTTCGACAATTCCACTGCCATGCTGTGTTTCAGGAGATAACCGCAGTGTCTCTCCGCCAACCGCTTCAAGAGCAGGCAGGCTGATATGCTTGTCAATGCTTCCGGTGCTGACGATAGCGTCTGCCTCGGGAACAGAATCCAGCATTGCAATTGCATCACCTGACGGGCCTCCCATTTCATATCCCAGGATCACTGTTTTAATACCATTATTTTCGCAGGCTTTCACTGTCTGCATTGCCTCAATAATGGAATTTCCGCCTCCTTCCCAACTGATAACAGCACCCTGAGCATTTATTTCTTTTGCTATCTTCGCCGCAAACTGCGCAGAACGCAGCTTTTCATAGAACGTATAATTATGACCTCTGGAAATGATTACACCGGTAAAGTTCAGACTCTTCCCGTGCTCTTTATACAGCTGCCACATAACAGGGTTGTTGCAGTGAAGCCATGTAGGTGTTTTGTAACAGCCATACGCATAATTGCCGCTCACTAATGCACCATCAATCAGCTCATTCGGGCTTATTAATGTCGGCAGGTTTTCAAACATATTCCTGCCATAGGAAAACGTATGGGCAAAGGTTCCTTGTGACTGATACTGGTGAATATAAACCACGTTCGGCAGATCCGGATTACGATCGCTGTTATCCCATTCTTCATACATCTCCGGTTCGAGATCACGTGTCGTCCCGGCAAGATATTTGGCGATTTTAATGCCTGCGGCACGTACTGCATTATCGTATTCAATATCTGAAAATCCATCCGCGATCTCAATCGCCAGAACAATATTGATATATTCCCAGAACGGGCTGTACCATATTCCCGGACCGGACATATCTACAATAGCCTCTCTGGGCACCAGCAATCCACCCGCCCGCAAAGGCAGCTCCGCACATTCCATTACTGCAACCCCGTGAAGACGATGTGTCGTACCGCATCCGACTGTTAACGGAGCCGTGGCAAGCTGCCCCGGAAACGCCTCCAGATTCTGATCCAGCTTGATTCTTGGCTCTATTGTATCCAAAATATGCACGATACGCTTTTGCTCTCCCGGCTTCACTATACTGATCTCTGCTTTGCCGATAGCAGCGTCGGCCAGGATTATCTTTTCCATCTCCTTTATGTTTATTTGCAGGATTCCTTGCTTATAGCACGTTGTATCAGAGGCCAAAACATCTTTTACTTCAAAAGTTCCCAGTTTCAACTTCATATTGTCCAGCCTCCCTTATGGTGTAAAAATAGTCGGTTTCGTTACTTCTGTACACAATGCATTCAAAGCGGACTTTATGAGACGGCGACGATATTCAGCCTCCCGGTCCGGCGGAAGCGAAACATCACTGCACATGTATGGAATACGGCCTCCGATCTGAATGCGGCTGTTTCCTACCGCCTCTGCAATTGAGCTCATCGCGGTAATACAGACAGCAGGAATACCAATTCTTTCAATCTCTTTCACCAGTGTGGCACCGCCACGTGTACCGGTCGCTCATGACGACGGAACCAGGACTCCATCCACTTTGGCATCCTGCAGCTCCCCTGCAATTTCTTTTCCAAATCTGGTACAGTCAGCAATGGATGTTCCATTTCCGACCGTTACATAATATGTTTCATACAGCTTGCCAATGTACCCTTCCTTTTCGAAGTAACGCAGTGCGTCAACCGGCAATACACGGTCAGGATCCGCATTGCACCAGCTCGCGTCAAAGCCGCCGTGAACGCCCTCATAATCGCCTTCTTTTAAGTCATACACACCAGAAAGAGAGTACTTCGCCCAGTTATCAGCATTGGCATGTTTGATCCGATCAGGATTTCCCATAGGAACTACGCCGGCTTCTGTCACAAGCGCTATCGTCGCATGTGACAAATCATGAATCGGCGGTGCCGGGGCAATCTGCTCATATTTTTCCACTTTCACTTCCGTGACAAAAGCTTCCCCGGCCAGCTTTTTCTTCAGCATTTCCACTGCCCGTACAGCCGCAGGTTCATCTGCCACCTCGTTCAGTCGGAAGCCTCGCGGAATATATCCTTCCGCCGCTGCGGATAAAACAGGTCTGCCATATACAAGCTTTTTAGCAAGAGCCGTCATCCTGGGAACCGCCTCACGCATACCGGTAGCATTATTGCTGGTCTCGATTATATAAAGATCCCGCTTATACATAGCCGCGCCGGGATTTTCCCGATACATCCCTGTAATCACCGGTATCTGACAGCTATCCTGAATCATGTGACAGATATCGGCGCATGCATATCCGTAGCGTCCTGCATTAAAAGCCGGTCCTGCCACAAATAAATCCGGTTTTTCCTGCTGCACCAGTTCTGCTATTGCTTTTTTAATATCGCTGCTGTTTTCATTGTAATAATTATCGCCGCAGATAATCGTATGTGATATAACACAATCCTCTCCCCAGAATCTGGCAAAGCCTGCGGCAGGGCCGATCATACCCGTTTCAATACGCAATGGCGCACTGGCCGCCTCTTCTCCGCCAATCCCGCCAAAAAACTGATTGATGTAGTAAATTACCTTCTTGGCCATCCTCTTATCCTTTCACAAAAGTAAGCTATAAAACACCATGTTCATTAAAAGACAAAATATTCCTTGTGCTGTGACAGAGCCTTTGCTACTTTTGCGATATATGCACCGTGCTGACGGCCCAGACTCTTTTCCATATCACATAATTCTCTGTAGGTCGGGCCCATGCCGACAGAGCCTGTGGCGCCATATGGCGTTCCACCGATCGGGAAATCATGTTCACGCATTTCCACAACATTATGCGAATTGGGAAATGGCACAATCACCATGCCGAAATGCATAAGCGTTACCTGAAAGCTGTGCAGTGCCATCTCCGCCCCGCCATTCTGACTTGCACATGTGCAAAAAGCCGCTGCTGCTTTCCCGCGCATGGTACCTTCCAGCCAAGGCTTTGCCGTTGTATGATCGAACCAGTCATACAATGGCGCACACATCTGTCCAAAGAACACCGGTGCTCCTACAATAATGGCATCCGCATCAAACGGAGTCAGATCGCCCCATTTTGCTTCTGAAACATTTGCGAATCTTTCGTATTTAGGTGCCCAGTATTTGGTTTCTTCTTTGTCAAAAGGATCCTGTACACGATACAGTTTTGCTTCACATTCCTCTTCGCTTCTAACCCCTTCTGCTATCGCTTCTGCCAAATCATATGTCCGCCCGCTGACGCTGTAGAAAATAATCGATGCTTTCATGTGCTCGCTGCTCCTTTCGATAAAAAATATCTTCCGATACATTGTTTATCAGTATAATGGCGCTCCATAATATGCATTCAGGAAAATTTGTTTCATCTGCTCTCTGTCCGGAATACGCGGTGATAATTTTGTGGAAATCGATTCCGCGCCCAGATCCAGAAAATCATCTAATTTTGAAAGATATTCGCTTTCATCAATACCTGCTGCTTTAAAGCATCCCGGCAGTCCGATTTCCTCATGCAGACCGGCTATACGAAGTACCAGCTGCTTTCCCAGTTCCTCTTCACTGCCTTTCAGTTCCATGCGGCGCGCCAGCAGTGTGTACGTATCATTCGGCAAAAGAAACTTTGTGGTATATGGCAGTAAAATACCGCAGACCAGCCCATGCGGCAGACCAAAGTACGGGCCGATCTGATCCATGGCATGCGCAAGGCCGCAGCATGTATTTGCAATTGTCATGCCTGCCATAGAGGCTGCTATATGCATCCTCTCCCTTGCCTGACCCTTCTGTCCCGGATACCGTTCCGGGTGAACAGACGCCGGCAGCCAGCAGAAAATGTCCAGGCAGGCTGCAAGTGCTACAGAAATCACCATTGGTGAAGATGCAGTGCAAACTGCTCCTTCCATTGCATGTGTCAGTGCATCCATCCCGGAATCTGCCGCCACAGCCACTGGCAGACTGTCCAGGAGATCCGCATCCAGAATAGCAATTTTAGGTATGATCTCACGGGACATGATCAGATGCTTGCTCTGTGTCAGCGCGTCTGCAAATACGGCAACGAAAGTAGTTTCCGAACCCGTGCCGCTTGTAGTAGGAACAGCAACCAGCGGTGCTTTCATGCCAAGCGGCGGTATTTGAAAATACTTGAAAGCATCTTCCCATGTAAGTTCAGGATGTTCATAAAAAATCCATAATGCTTTCCCGGTATCCATGACTGAACCGCCGCCAATGGCGACGATACAGTCCGGTTCATACGCCTGGATCCGATGTATTGGTTCTTCCAGATCCTGCATAAAAGGTTCCCGGTTAATATCTGCTATTATTTCATAACTGATATCCGCATCGCTCAGCATCTGCTGAATACGTTCCAGTTTTCCTCCGGCAAGCGCCGCCGAGTCAACTACAAGAGCCATCCGGTTCTTATGCATCGTTGTAAGGTATTCCAATGCACCTCGCCGGATCACATATTCCGCTGTGCCAAACACTGGCATTTCCAGATTCACATCAAAGCCCCCTTTTTTCTGTGTATAAAGCAATGATCAAATTGATGATAAAAAATATTAAATTTAAAATAATTTCAGCTAATTTGGTTGTTTTTTATTATATGTTAAATGAAGAACATTGTCAATATATATATACCGAATACCGATAGCTATATTGTTTTTAATAACCGCATTTTTCGTTGATATATTCAGGTTTTATAATCTATCTGCCCTGTTGCTTCTATGTTAAATATAGCATAACAAAAAATGTTATATTTTACATAATATCTTGACTTTTATTCTGCTTTTTGTTATTTTAAAAAAAGAATAATATATAAGCTGCACGGATTCTTTTATTGCTGAGAATTCTCTCTTTTTCTACGAAAACTTGTTTATTTTTAAGAGGGGGATTGCGATGGAAAGGATACTTGAATTTTTGCACAGCTGCGATGGTTTCTTTCTTGCCACATCAGATCCGGAAGTGCCTTATTTGCCGCATTTACGACCTTTTGGAGTTGTCACTGTTATAGATGGACGGCTTTATCTGTGTTCCAACAATACAAAAGCATGTTTTCAGCAGATCATTAAAAACCCATGGGTTGAGTTATGTGCATTAAAAGGACATAACTGGCTCAGGCTGTCCGGAAAACTGGTCTGTGATCAGCGGCCGGCTGTCCGGGCGCAGTTTCTGAAGGATTGTCCGCTTCCCTATTATACGTATGACGATGGCATTTTCGAAGTGTTCTATTTCAGCGAAATGACTGCCCGCTATTACGACGATATAACACTTGAAGAGACACAGACTTTTCCGGTTCAGGTTTAATTATTGTTTTCTTTCATGAAGGGAGAATAAACATGCGTGAAGAAACAGGAAAACTTGGCCTTATCGATTGCGTTGTCACTTTAATCGGCGGTATGTTCGGATCAGCCATCTTCTCACTGTCAGGCCCCACATATGTGACAGCCGGACCTGCTTCCATCATTTCATGGGCAGTTGCAGGTATGATTCTTCTATTATGCGGTCTACAGAATGCTGAACTGGCAATCATATATCCGCAGGCCGGAGGAAGCTTCGTCTTTCCTTATAATGCACTCGGTAAAACAGAGCGTGCTAAGCAGGCCTGGGGCTGGGCATCCGCCTGGTCATATTTGAACAGCTATTGTTTCGGTGCTGCATTTTCTGCCGTCTATGTAGCACAATACCTGATGATTGCATTTCCGTTTTTCTCAAATGTGATTCTATGGGCAGTCGTCTGGTGCATAGGCTGCATCTTTCTTGCTTCCTTTAACATTACAGCTTCCGGCAAGGCAAACCTTATTATGGTCGCAGGTATCATCGTTATTCTGGCCGCTTTCTTTTTCATCGGCCTGCCACATTTTAATATGAGCAACTTCAGCAATTTCTTTACAAGCGGAACCGGCGGCGCACTCGGTACTGTAAAAGCAATTCCGACCGCGATGCTGGCCTATGGAGCTATCATAACTCTGGCTTTTCTTTCTTCTTCTGTACGGAACCCCAATAAAACAATTCCAAAGGCCATGGTAATCGCTATGGCTGTTACCGTCTTCCTATACTGCATTACAATTTTTGCAATGGTAGCAATGCTGAACATATCTTATTTTGAATCAAACCCCGGCATGGTCTATGTGCCGATTTACGCCGTTGCCTGGAGTGTGTTAGGCAACATCCCATGGCTGCCGGGAGCGATTTCAATTGCTGCCGTGCTGGCCCTTACATCAACATTGCTGGTATTACTGCTTGCATCCAGCTGGACAATGCAGGCTGCCGCAGAAGCAGGTTTCCTGCCGAAATTTCTGGCCTATGTCAATCCAAAAAGCGGCGCGCCTGTACCATCTGTGATCTGCTGCGGGATCATAATAACAGGACTTTCCTGCATACCGGATGCCACCGGAATGCTGGCGAATACCGGCGCTATTTGTCTCGGCATTTGCGTTGTCATTACGGCTGTTTCTCTTCTTTCTGCCCGCAGAACCTATACTCGCAGACCGGGAGAATTCTACATACATGGCAAAGCTTTCTGGCCAATTGTCAGTATTATAATCTGTCTGATTTTTATAACACCCGGTGTTTTTCAGGAATGGAAGTACTGGGGACTTGCTCTAATCTGGTATGCTGCCGGTGTGGTTATCTATATTATTTCACAGGCTTTGCATGCGGATAAGAAAACCAGTACAAACTAACAGGATGCAAACAGATAAACACCTGTGCGCAGAATTCAGAAGATAACCAAAAAGACACACCTGGACGATTTCGTCTCAGTGTGTCTTTTTTTCTTTGCTATATTTTCGTCTGATGTTTCAGGTCCGGCCCTCCAGCACCCCCGGTATTCCGGAGATTATCCAGATTCTCCTTATGCCATCAGGCGCGCGTTATCCTGCATATTCCCCGTGACACTGTTCACTCCGATAACGATCAGGGAACCCTCGTGAAAATGCAGAATGTGATAACGCATGCAGGCCGAAAACCTTCATCAGCTCTTCTCTGCCAGCGCTTTCAATATTTTCTCCGGATACGCAGGCAGATCCCGGATCCGCGCTCCGCAGGCGTTCGCGATCGCGTTGATCACCGACGCGTGCGGGCTTGTAAGGACAACCTCCCCGCAGCCTGACGAACCGAAGGCGCTTCGCTCCCGCGGCGTTTCCAGATATACGATTTCCAGATCATCCGGAATCATGTCGATCATCGGCAGTCCGCATTTCCGCAAATCCGTCTGCTTATAGATATCTTCAAAATCTTCGCTTAAGGCCATGCCGATTCCCTGTGCAATGCCGCCGTAATACTGTCCGTCCACTGCCAGCTTATTGCCGATCCTGCCGGCGTCGACCGCCACGCGGACCTTCGTCACCCTGACCTTGCCCGTCGTAACATCGACTTCTGCCTCCGTGAGAAAAACGCCGTACATAAAGGCAATATGCGGGTGCTCCGCCAGACCGGTCTTCGGATCCATCGGCGTGCAGTACGGGTCGGTCGAAAAAGCACCTTTATAATACGTATCCAGTCCTTCGGCTTTCATTTCATCAAACGTGCGGCAGCCTCCGTCTGCTTTTCGCATGGCATCCGTCAGCTTTTCCGCCGCGTCATAAATCGCGTTGCCCATGATCACCTGGCTGCGGCTTCCCGCCGCGCTGCCTGAATTCGGACAGCGGACCGTATCGCTGTTCTCAATCAGGATATCCTCCGGACGCACATGGATGCCTTTCATATGAAGCGCTTCCTGCGTGCACGTCAGGATGCCGATATCCGCTCCCTGGCCGTGATCCTCCCACGTACAGTATGTCTTAAATCTGCCGTCCGGCATCAGCTCCATCGCTGCCTCTGCCGAATCACAGTTTTCATCGCCGACGCAATAGCATGCCAGTGAGATTCCGACACCCTGCTTCCGGGTTTCCGTGCTGCTGGCCTTTGTGCGTTTAACCGCGTCGGCATAGTACGGGCGTATCATCTCCATCAGCTCGCTGTAAGGAAGGATGTCCGGCTTGTCGCCGAACGGTGTTGTGCTTTCCGGTGTATACAGATTCTTCACGCGGAATTCAAACGGATCCTCACCCAGCGCCGCCGCCATTTCATCGATAACACTCTCCGTGGCAAAAAGTGACTGCGGACTGCCGTATCCGCGGAATGCCGCACCATACGCGTGGTTTGTCGCGGTGATTGCGCCGTGATTACGGACATTCGCGATCTGATAGCCGCTCCCGATGAACTGGTTTCCGCGTGTCAGCAGCAGATCGGCGATTTCCGCGTACGCGCCGTGGTCGATGAGGAAATTCGCGTCCATGCCGACAAGCTTTCCGGTCTT
>Ga0163159_1000971_pt1 | contig 30086 bp, 28 predicted proteins | sample BioMet9_FD_108702 | JGI IMG/M metagenome (GOLD analysis project Ga0163159, IMG submission 108702) | Microbial communities from bioreactor (seeded with sewage sludge) at Lawrence Berkeley National Lab, California, USA - Biofuel... | ecosystem: Engineered > Bioreactor > Anaerobic > Unclassified ... | reverse complement strand
GCAGTAGGCGGCAACACGCAGCTTCTTTGGCTCTGTTTTTCCCTTGCTTGCCTGTTCGATTCTTGTGATTTTCTTCAATTGGCCTGCCTCCTTGTTAGTGTCTATCAATCACTCTTTTTCGGATACATAGCAAGCAGTTTTCGGATATATTTCCGCAAACAGGGGTGAGAATGTTTTGCGGTTGATGTCGCATAATTTGTTGAATTCGTCATCGGAAATAAGGCCTGTATCAAGCATGCATCTGGCAGTCCTCTGCGCCCGTTGGTAGTCGAGATCGCTGCGGATGCGCTCATCCGTGTAGTAGTTGTTTTCCTCCGTCATGATGTTTCGCCTCCTGCTTTCCACTGGAGGCCGGAGGCCCGTTTTGACGAAGCGAAAATGAAAAAAGACCCACCGGCAATCCCAGATAAAGGAAAGCCAGTGGGCCAAAGAAGGTGATGTGGTTATTTCACGCGAATCCGCCATCCGACCTGGATGAGGTTCACGTTCTTGATACTCGCTTGCGGGAGCGGCGGAAACTCTGCCGGAGTTCAACGAAGCGGAAATGCGGAAGGTCCTCTCCGGCAAGCGGGTTCTGATCTGCGAGGATCAGAAGATCAACTCCGAGATCGCGCGGCAGATGCTGGAGCGGCTGGGCGTGGTCTGCGAGGAGGTGGCCGACGGCCGTCAGGCCGTGGCGCGCTTTGACGCTTCCGCGGCGGGGTATTACGATGCAATTTTGATGGACATTCGCATGCCGGTCATGGACGGATACGAGGCGACAGTTGCCATCCGGGCAAAGAAACGGGCGGATGCCGCGGCAATTCCCATTATTGCCATGACAGCGGACACCTTTGCCGACGACCGCGTGGACTGCAAAAACGCCGGCATGAACGACTGCGTATACAAGCCCATCAACATGGAGAATTTGTACAGCACGCTGTACCGATGTGTTTTGAATTTATAATCGGCCTGGCGGGTGCGCCACAAGGAGGGGCACTATGGAACATCCGGAAACTCCGGCCCAGGCAGAGATGGATTATATGCGGCTGCTTCCCGCCTGCGCAGGCTTGCTGCGGTTTGAGGACGAGCAGTGGAAGCCGGTGCTGATCCATTCATCTCTGCGCAAACTGCTTCACGCGACAGATTTGGAAATTGTTCAGCAGCTTACTTCGGATACGCCTGCGTTTCTCCATCCGGAGGACACAGAGGGCTTTGCGCTGCTTTTTTACAAGGCAAACATCAGCGGCGGACTTTTCCGGACGACGGTCCGCGTGCGCACCCCGGGCGAGGGGTATCAATGGATGGAAATCAGCCTGAACGCCGAATCGCAGGGCGGCGGAACAACCTTGCTTGGAATCATGTTCAGCGACGTCAACACGCGCATGGAGCGCCAGCAAAAGCTGGACCGTGTTTATTCGCAGCTTCTCGGCGTGATGAACAGCACACCGGGCGGAATCGTCGCTTTTGAAACAATCAACAATCGCAAACTGATTCCGACCTTTGTCAGCCATGGAATGAGCAAGCTGCTTCGCGGCACGGCGGCCCAGTTGTCCGCTGCATATAAAAACGATCCTTACGACTGTATCCACCCGGAGGACCGCGGCAGGGTGCTTCACACGGTAGAGGATGCGCTGCGCAATCTCTCCGACTTCCGAATCGGCATGCGTCTGCGGACGATCGACGGCGGCTATGTTCGAGTCTCCGCGTCGGCTACCGTCGATGCGCAGGACAATCAGCGAACGCTGTATATGGCATTTCTGGATGTCTCCACAGATGCCGATGACGCCCACACGCAAAAGCAGATTCTGGATATGTTTGTCCGCCGTCATTACGAAAATATCTGTCTGATCGACGGAAAGCGCGGCAGTTATCGCGTGCTGACCGCCAACCGGGCAAACGGGCCGTTTCTCTCGGAGAACGGCGCGGATTTTGAAAAGGATATGACGGCGCTGATTCGCAGATGCGTATTGCAGAAAGAGCAGGATGCGCTCATCGCCCACATCCGGCTGCACTCCATTTTTGACGAACTGCAGCAGAGGGAGGAACTGGAGTATTTTTGTACGGTGGAGGAAGCCGGGCAAAAGCTCCGCTATATCCGGCTCTGGCTGAACTGGCTGGACAAGGAGACGAAGACGGTCGCGCTGGTCAGCAGCGACGCAACCTATGAGCACGATCGCGCGGAGGAAACCAGAGAGGCCCTGCGCACCGCACTGCTTGCTGCGGAACAGGCCAATGCGGCAAAAAGCGAGTTTTTGTCCCGCATGAGCCATGACATCCGAACGCCGCTCAACGCGATCATCGGCTACATTGAAATGAGCAAGGAAAAAAGCGTTCGCCCGGAGGTCGGCGAATACCTTGCCAAAGCGGAATCGTCCTCAAAATTTCTGCTTTCTCTGATCAATGACATCCTAAATATGTCGCGCATCGAAAGCGGAAAGATGGTTTTAAAGGAAGACTCCTTTGCGTTTGCGGATTTCATATCGGGAATTTCCGCTGTTATTTCTTCTCAGTGTGCGGCCAAACGGATTTCGTTTACCTGTGAAGTGAGTGAAAACACGCATCGCGCCTATTACGGCGATTCGCTGAAGCTGCAGCAGATTTTGCTGAACCTCATCGGCAACGCAGTGAAATTTACGCCGGAAAACGGAGCAATCTCTCTGACTGCGCAGGAAGTCCCTGCAGAGCGTTCCGCCCTTCTTCAGTTCAGCGTCAGGGATACCGGCTGCGGCATTTCAGCAGAATTCCTTCCCCACCTGTTTGACCCGTTCGCTCAGGAAAAGCGGGCACTGGACAGCGAGATCAAGGGCACCGGTCTGGGCCTTGCAATCTGCAAAAGTCTGGTGGAGATGATGAGCGGCTCCATTTCCGTCGAATCCGAACCGGGCAAGGGGTCAACCTTTACCGTCAGGCTCCCTCTCAAAATTTCAGACTCGGAGAATCTGCCGGCCGAGCTTTCTTCTTATCCGGAAAACGAGCGTGATTTTGAGGGCGTCCGGGTCCTGCTGGCGGAAGACAACCTCATGAACACCGAGATCGCAAGGCATGTTCTGGAAAAGGCCAATATTCGTGTGGATACGGCAGTCAACGGCAAAGAAGCCTGCCGGATTTTCATGGACTCCCCGGTTGGAACGTACAAAGCAATTCTGATGGATATCCGTATGCCGGTCATGGACGGTCTGGCCGCGACCCGCGCCATTCGCGCCATGGAGCGCAGCGATCGGTCCGTTCCCATTATTGCCATGAGCGCGAATGCGTTTGAAGAGGACGTACGCGAAGCGATGAGCAGCGGAATGAACGCTTATACGATCAAGCCGATCAATGTGCAGCAGCTCTACGCGACGCTGCGCCGGTTTATTCATTGAAACGGAAACGGAGGAGCAAAATGAAAAAGTTCATCAATAATCCACAGGACGTCACAGACGAGCTGCTGGAGGGCTTTGCGCTTGCCAATGCCGATTTCGTCACGCTGCAGCACGGACGGCTGACCGTGAGCAACGCGCTTGCCTCGGCAGACCGCGTCACTGTAGTCGGAATGGGCGGCTCCGGCCATGAGCCCGCGCCCATCGGGTTTGTCGGGGAGGGAATGCTGGACGTTGCCATTTCTGGTGACATTTTTGTTGCGCCGGAGGAGAATATTGCCATCAAGGCACTGGAACTGGCAAACAGGGGGAAAGGCGTCATTTTTGTGGTGCTTAACCATGAGGGCGACCTGATGACCGGCGAACGCGCCACAGCGGCGTGCCTTGCGCAGGGGATCGAGGTGCGGGAGATCGTCACGCAGGAGGACATCTCCAGCGCGCCCCGCAGCCGCGGGCGGGACCGCCGTGGTCTTGTAGGCTGTATTCTGCTGTATAAGATTGTCGGCGCTGCCGCCGCTATGGGCAAAAGCCTTGATGAGGTCGCCGCCATCGGCCAGCGTTTTGCCGACCAGATGGCCACGCTTAGTTGCTGCCGCCGCGCTTGACATATTGATTGGATTTTGTCGTGTTCTGCGGGTCGGTCTGCGCGCCTGCTGAGTAAGAGCCGGCATAGTCGTCCACCCATTCATAGGCGTTCCCGCTCATGTCGTAGAGACCAAGTTCGTTGGGCGCTTTCTGCTTCACGTCGGACGGGCTGTCGCTGCCGGAATTTTCTCTGGTCACCGCGACGTCGTCAATGTTGTCGCTGCCGGAATACAGGTAGCCCTTGCTCTCATTTCCGCCCTTGGCGGCGAATTCCCATTGCGCCTCGGTGGGAAGATGGAAGCTGACGTCAGTCGCGATCATCCCCTGCGTATGGGCCAGTTCATTCAGCTTGTCTACAAACACATGCGCGTCCTTCCATGTGACGCTCGTTTTCGGATGGGTATTGCTGCCGCCTTTTTTACCCATGACGGCGTTCCACAGCGCCTCCGTGACCTCCGTTTCGCCCATCAGGTAATCTTTCGTCAGCGTTACCTGATGCGCCGGGGATTCGCTGAACGCGACGTTTGCATTGTCAGAACCCATAGTGAAGGTTCCGGCCTCCACCAGAATCATCTTGAAATCAACCCCGTTCAGCGTGTAGGCTGCTGTTTCCAGCGCAGAGGAATCGGGCTGCTCCGACGTCGATGACTGACTTTCCGACTGCGTTTGCTCGGTGGGTGCCGGTGCAGTCTCAACCTCTTTTACGGCCGATGAGGGAGCTACAGAACCAGACGGCGCTGCTGCCGTGTTGTTCACGCCACAGCCCGCCATACAGACGGACAGACAAAGCGCCAGAGCTGCCAACAGAATTTTTCTCATAATCTTTCTCCTATTTGCGCGCCTTGAAATCGCGCGGCCTGCAGGTGAAATCAGCCTCCATCTTGCCGCCGTAGACCGGGAACAGGCTGGCGTCGCCGTAGTTCCTGATCGTCTCAAGATGAAGCAGCGCGTCCATGTCCGCCTCGGAAATTACAAAATTCACATTGGCGTTATCCGCCATGTGCGCGGGATTTGCCGTCTTTGGCAATGGCAGCAGCCCGAGCTGCAGGCAGTAGCGGATGCACAGCGCCGGAATGGAAACTCCGTACTTTTTCGCCATCGCCGCCAGCGCCGGATTTTTCAATGCCTCGCCGTGTGCGACCGGGGAGTAGGCTTCCACGAGCATATTCCGGCTCTGCGTATAGGCGATCAGCTCGGCCGGCGTATTGCTGGGATGCGCAAGAATCTGATTGACCATGGGCTTGATCGTCCCGTGCTCGAGAAGGTTATCCAGATCTTCTTTTTCAAAGTTCGCCACGCCGACCGCGCGGAGCTTCCCGGCCTTATAAGCCTCCTCCATGGCGCGCCATGCCTCCAGATTGCCCTCATAGTAGTGGTTTCCCTCCCAGAATTCCGTCCAGGGCTGGGGCGCGTGAATGAGCAGCAAATCAAAATAGTCCAGGCCGGAGACGCGCAGCGATTCGTCGATGGCGGTCTTCGCCTCCGCGTAGGTTTTGTAAAATGCCTGCAGCTTGGTCGTGACAAACAATTCGCCGCGCGCCACGCCGCAGGTGCGGACGCCTTCGCCGATGCCGCGTTCGTTTCCGTAGCCCTCGGCGGTGTCGAAGTGGCGGTAGCCGAGTTTTGCAGCCTGCCGCACGGCTTCCGGCGCATCGGCGTCTTCAATAAACCAGGTTCCGAGGCCGAGCTTTGGAATGGTGACGCCGTTGGAAAGTGTAAAAGTCTCCTGTAAAATCATTTTTATATCTCCTTTACCGTTTTGCTTTTTGCAGAATGTAGTCCAGTTCATACAGACGCTCCCGCCCCTCATGGACGTCGGCGAGCAGGGCTGTCCGATGGCGGGTGAGCAGCCGCACAAAGGCGTCCATTTGTCCCTGCTCGTAGTACGCGGCAGCCGCCTTTCTGGATGCCTCGTCCAGCTTCAAATCTGTCAGCGCGGCTTCCAGCTCCTGATTCGTGAATGGCGTTCCCAAGCTCTCACCCCCTTGTGCTTTCAGTGTAAGGCAAGGATTGCGATATTACAAATTGTTTGTTTTCATGGAAATCTATGATTTACATTCATAGTTACCTGCGGTATCATACAGGCAGGAAAGGATGGATGATTGATGGAGATTCGCGTACTCAGATATTTTCTTGCGGTAGCACAGGAGGAAAATATGACCCGAGCGGCCGAAGAGCTTCACACGACGCAGTCCAATCTTTCCCGCCAGCTTGCGGAACTGGAAAACGACGTCGGCAAAAAGCTGTTCGTGCGAGGCAGCAGAAAAATCACGCTCACAGAGGAAGGGATGTTCCTCCGCAAGCGTGCAAAAGAGATCATTGAACTCGCGGAGCGCACAGAAAACGAGCTGCGGCTGTACGACGAAACCGTCAGCGGCGTGGTCCACATCGGCGCGATCGAGACCTGCTATATGCGGGAAATGGCTTCGTGCTTTTCCACTTTGCGGGAGGAGCATCCGCAGATCCGCTTCGACCTGTTCAGCGGCAGCATTTCCGAGATCACGGACAGCTTAAACAAGGGCCTTTTGGATTTTGGACTGGTGGTAGCGCCGGTGGATATGCAGAAATACGATTACCTCAAGTTGCCGCGCAGCGACGCCTTCGGCCTGCTGCTGAGGAAGGACAGCCCGCTGGCAAAGCTTGATGCCGTCCGCCCGGAGGACATCGGCGACACGCCGGTCTGGGTGGCGCATCAGCAGCTTGAAGGCAACGTACTCTCCAGCTGGCTCAAGCGGGACGTGAGCACGCTCAATGTCGTGTCCACCTTTAACCTTATCACGACGCCCGCCATGATGGTGGAAGAGGGCTTCGGCGCGGCATTCACCTTTGACAGGCTGGTCAGAACGCCGGAGGACGGCCCGCTGTGCTTCCGGCCGCTGGAGCCCAAGATCGAGGCGGAGCTGTACCTCGTCTGGAAAAAGTATCAGATGTTTCCGAAACCAGCAGAACTGTTTCTTGAAAAAGTGCAGAGGACCCTGAACCATTGAGAGCCCGTAATCCGCATAAACTTGTTTGCACAAAAGGCCAAACATCATCTACTCATTTCAAAATTCTGCTTCTGCCTGTGCTGAGCCTGTTCGGCTGCCTGGGGATGCTGGTGTTCCTGCTCCCGGAGGATAGCCTGCATCCCAATTTCACCGGATTGTTCCCCAATGGCAGCATCCGCGCGTGAAGCAGCATTGATCCGGTCGAGATCATGATAGGCTCCGCCGTAATGCTCTTGCAGGAGGGCGGCAATCGCGTCATCGTGACTGCTGCGCAAATCGGCGCGCCGGTCGATCACCGCGGGCATGTCCTCTGGACGAATTTCAGAATGAACGCTCTCAAATTCGGCAACGGCGTCGTCCCGCTGAGCGGTCAGCTTATCCCGCTGCGCCGCGAGTTTTGTGATGCTCTGTTCTATCGCCTTCAGACGCTCCGCAACAGCCTTTGAATCGGCGTCGCTGCGGCAATCCAGCGAGGCCAACAGCATGGATTTCTTTTCGCGCAGTTCTTCAATTTCCTCGCCCAGCGCGGCGATCTGGCCGGTGAGCTGATGCAGACGAACAGGATGCAGAAGGCCACAAGCATCTTTCTCGGTCTGCGCTGTTTTCCGCTCAGCCGTCCTGGCCTGAATCTGCTGCCTGACCGTGCGGATTTCCGCCAGTACCGGCCTGACGCTTTCGGCGGTATTCCGGTACTCGCGTGCCCTGCGGCTGTTGATTTTGAGCTGGTATTCCGCCAAAACGATCTTGTCTCGGATGGTTTCCAACGCCTGCGCGATGCGCTCGACGCTGTAAGCGGCGGCCCTGGTCAGCTTTTGCAGCGCGGCTTTCAGCTCCCGCAGCAGCTTGTTATCCGCCCTGATTTCGCGGTTCAGCTCACAGCGATCGGCCACAAGCCCCTGCTTTTCCAGATTGCGGGCGACATAGCCCTCGTGCACGGTGGGCTGCTCGTCCAGCCCGCGCGCGGCGTGGCTCAGATGGGTGACGCGCGCCGGGCATTGCTTTTGCTCCAGCGCCCGGTTGAGGCAGTCAGCCCACGCTTCGCGCCAGACGAGAATCTGCGCTTCGCTGTTCCATGCCTCGCACACGGGATTCTGGCGTCCAAATTTTGTGGCCTTCGGCTGCTTTGAGATACGCTCCCACGCCGGGTGCAAAGCGGCCTCTGTGGGCGTGTACCAGCCCGCTGTGCCGCTTTCATCACTATACTTGTAGAGCTTTTCCCAACCCTCGGCTTTTGCCTGCGGAAACTCCGTAGAGGTGAAGCCCTGTTCTTCATCAGCACGGCGGCACAGATATTCTTTCTGGGTTTTCGCCTGCCATTTGCCGGTTTCATCCAGCGGCCGGACTGTGAGCAGGATGTGCGCGTGCGGATTATGGCCGTCCGTATCGTGGATGGCGAAATCGGCGCACATCCCATTGGCCACGCATTGTTCCCGTACAAACTCCCGCAGCATGGACAGCCACTCCTGCATCGTCAGCTCCGTGGGCAGCGCCACGATCAGCTGCAATACGCCTTACTTTAAGATAAAATAATTGGCGCGCTTGCAGGGGCCGAGCTGCGATTTTGGATGATTGCAGATACAGCGATAAGCTGTATCGGGGAATGGGTTCCGCGGCGTCAGCTGACGGAGACGCCGGCTGATGAAGTACATATCCGCGAGGGGCGCCAGCCAAACGCCGATGGCTCAGATCCATCCGGTTCAAACTGCCGGTCATCGGTCAGAACGCGGATTCGAGCATGGACGGGGATGAGCGCGTTGAAACGGTGCCGCTCCGTCGGCGGGAAGAAGCCGTCCGTGAGGCGGGCGCCGCCGCGGCAAAATTGAGACGACCTCCGCCTGAGAACACAGGCGGAGGTCGTTTTTTTCAGTTGCGGCAAATTTTCAGGAGCCGTCTGCCGTGCCGGCGCTTATTTCCGCAGGGCGGCGGGGTCCCTGTGAATGGTTTTCACCACCACGCCGTTCAGGGCCAGCAGAGCCAGCAGGTTGGGAATGACCATCAGGCCGTTGAACATATCGGACATATCCCACACCAGATCGACTTTCATCAGGGAGCCGAGGAAAATGAAGATCACCACGATGACGGCGTACACCCGGACGCCCGCCTTGCCGAACAGCGCCTTCACGTTGGTCTCGCCGAAGAAGTACCAGCCTACGATGGTGGAGAAGGCGAAGAACAGCATGCAGACGGCAATGAAGATATTTCCGAAGCTGCCGAAGGCCTTGTTGAAGGCGGTCTGCGCCAGCTCCGCGCCGGTCTGGCCGGTGGAGAGCGTCCCGGAGGACACGATGACCAGCGCCGTCAGGGTCAGGATGATGAAGGTGTCGATGAACACGCCCATCATGGCCAGAATACCCTGATCGGCAGGCTTTTCCACCTTGGCCAGAGCGTGGGCGTGAGGCGTGGAGCCCATGCCCGCCTCGTTGGAAAACAGGCCACGGGCCACGCCGAAACGCATGGCCTTCTGGACGGTGACGCCGGCCACGCCGCCGGCCATAGCCTGCGGGCGGAAGGCCAGCACGAAGATCTGCCTGAAGGAGAGCAGCAGCGAACTGTGGTTGATGCACAGAATGGTGACGCAGCCGATGATATAGAGCAGTGCCATCAGGGGGACGATCTTTTCCGTGAAGGAGGCGATGCGCTGCACGCCGCCGAGGAAGATGAACGCTGCCACGGCCGCGATGCAGACGCCGACAATCCACGTGGGGATGCCGAAGGCATTCTCAAAGGAGACGCCGATGGAGTTGGACTGCACCATATTTCCCATGAAGCCCAGTGCCAGAATGATGGCGATGGAGAAGAAGCCAGCCAGAAACTTTCCCAGCGCGCCCTTGAAGGCGGCCCGGATATAGTAGATGGGGCCGCCGGTGACGGCGCCGTCCGCGCCCACCGTCCGATAGGTCTGGGCCAGCACGGCCTCGCCGTAGATGGTGGACATCCCGAAAAATGCGGACATCCACATCCAGAAGATGGCACCGGGCCCGCCGGCGGCCAGCGCGGTGGCGGCTCCGGCGATGTTGCCGGTGCCCACCTGCGCGGCGATGGCGGTGGTCAGCGCCTGAAAGGAGCTCATGCCGTCGGCGCCGGCCCTCTTTCCGTGGATGCTGAAATTGCCGAACAGACGGCGCCAGCCCTCGCAGAACTTGCGCACCTGCACAAAGCGCGTGCGGAGCGTAAAGAATATCCCGGTGCCCACCAGCAGAAACAGAAGCAGATTCCTGTCCCACAGCACACCGTTGACGGCGGCTACCACTTTCCCGATCATTTCCATTTTCTTTCCTCGTCTTTCCCGGCGGAGGGCCTGAAGAAAACAGAAAAATAGAAAGCCGAACCCCGCCTGCTGCGGTGTTCAGCTCTGCGCGCAGAAGCACGGCGCCGGCCAGCCGCCGGAACCGTACTCGCCACTCTGTCCTTTTACCTGAGAGATTCGGCGCGGCTGCCCGCGCCTTGCACCTTCGGTACTCGTTTGAGTTTCTCCAGAGCCACATCCGTTCTTAGTCCCCACCCGGCACTCCGGGCACCTGAGAGTTTTACTCCTTCGGCAGACGCACTGCGCCATTTCCCTAAGAACTTCGTATGCCGTTATATAATTAACGAGCATACTTTACCACAAAGACATCTGTCCGTCAATGAAAAATTTTCTGCTGCGCCGGGAAAGAAGGCGGGAGGGCCGGGAAAGAAGGCGGGAGGGCGGCCCTTGACAAAGCGGGACCGATGCCTTATACTTGATACTTGACAATGGGGTGCCCGAAAAGACGGGCTGAGATACGGATGGTTTCCGTGACCCTTTTACCTGATCTGGGCAATGCCAGCGTAGGGAGCATAACGGGGCGCGTCAGCGCCCGTATCAGCGTTTGCGCCCTCGCCGGTATCCGGCGAGGGCTTTTTTGTCATCCTTCGGGAAAAAATGGAAAGGAAGTATCGAAACATGACTGCAAGTGTTGCTATTCAGACGCTGCCCGACTCCCCCAACGACGAGGAGCTGGTCCGCATTGTGGACGAGGTGATCGCCTACATCGCCTCCACCGGCCTCCACTATTACGTGGGGCCCTTTGAGACTGCCATCGAGGGCAACGACTACGACCAGCTGATGGACGTGGTGAAGGAGTGCCAGCACGTGGCGATCCGGGCGGGCGCAAAGAAGGTTTCCGCCTACATCAAGGTCGTCTACGAGCCGGAAGGGGAGATTCTGACCATTGACAAGAAAGTTACGAAGCACCACCAGAAGTAAGGGCCCGGCGGCGCTGGCCATCGTGCTGCTGCTGGCCGTATGGCAGCTGGTGTCCTCCAGCGGACTGGTGCCCCGGTATATGCTGCCCTCTCCCGTGGATGTGGCGAGGGCTTTCGCGGGGGATTTTCCGGCCCTGTGCTCCAACGCCGCCGTCACTCTGCAGGAGGCGTTTTACGGACTGGCGCTGGGCGTGGCCATCGGCTTTGCCTTTGCCGTGCTGATGGATTCCTTCGAGTGGCTCTACCGGGCGGTCTATCCGCTGCTGGTCATCACCCAGACGATTCCCACCGTGGCCATAGCTCCGCTGCTGGTGCTGTGGTTCGGCTATGAGATGACGCCCAAGATTATCCTCATCGTCATCGTTACCTTCTTCCCCGTGACGGTGGGCCTGCTGGACGGGTTCCGGGCGGTGGACGGAGACTCCATCAACCTTCTGCGCTCCATGGGAGCGGGGAAGTGGCAGATTTTCCGCTACATCAAGGGCCCGGCGGCGCTGCCGCAATTCTTTTCCGGCCTGCGCATCGCGGCGGCCTACTCCGTGGTGGGCGCCGTGATCGCCGAGTGGCTGGGCGGCTTCGGCGGCCTCGGCGTCTATATGACGCGGGTCAAAAAAGCCTTCGCCTTTGACAAGATGTTTGCCGTGATCTTCCTGATCTCGGTCATCAGCCTGCTGCTGATGGCTCTGGTCAATGCGGCCCAGCGGCGGTGTATGCCCTATGCCCGGCTAGAGGAGGAGCGGGACGATCCCGAGTGAGCTCATGATTGAGAGAAAGAGAGCCAAGCTATGAATCACGTAAAAAAACTGTTCGCCGCGGCGCTGACCGCGGCTCTGGCCCTGAGCCTGACGGCCTGCGGCAGCGGAAGCGCGGCTTCGTCCGCGTCTGCCGGCTCCGCCGCCGGTTCCGGCAATCTGAAAAAAGTCACCTTCGTGCTGGATTGGACGCCCAACACCAACCATACCGGCCTGTACGTCGCCCTCGCCAACGGATATTTTGCCGACGAGGGACTGGATGTGGAGGTCGTGCAGCCCCCCGAGGACGGCGCTGAGGTGCTGGTCGGCTCCGGCAAGGCGGATTTCGGCGTGTCCTTTCAGGATACCATGGCCCCCGCGCTGGTGGGGGACAACGCGATGCCCATCACCGCCGTGGCGGCGGTGATCCAGCACAACACCTCCGGCATCGTCTCCCGCAAGGGCGAGGGGATGGACAGGCCAAAGAGCATGGAGGGCCACAAGTACGCCACGTGGGATCTGCCGGTGGAAAAGGCCATGCTGAAGAATGTGGTGGAGGCCGACGGCGGCGACTTCTCCAAGGTGCAGCTGATCCCCTCCACGGTGACGGACGAGGTCTCCGCCCTGCAGAGCAAGTCCGTGGACGCCATCTGGATCTTCTATGCGTGGGCCGGCGTGGCCTGTCAGGTGGCGAACCTGCCCATCGACTACTTCGCCTTCAAGGACATCAACCCCGTGTTCGACTATTACACCCCCGTCATCATCGCCAACAACGACTATTTGAAGAACAATCCCGACACGGCCAGGGCGTTCCTGCGGGCGCTGTCCAAGGGCTATGAGTACGCCGTGGAAAATCCCGACGACGCGGCGCAGATCCTCATCTCCCAGAACCCCGAGCTGAAGGACAGCGAGGCGCTGGTGAAGGCCAGCCAGGAATATCTGGCAGATCAGTACACCGCCGACGCCGCGCAGTGGGGCGTGTTCGACGCGGCCCGCTGGAACGCGTTTTACGGCTGGCTCAACGACAACGGCCTCAGCACCCAGACCATCCCGGACAATACGGGCTTCACCAACGATTATCTGCCGGCAAAGTAAAGGAACGGAATGAATGGACAAGCTGATCGTTTCCAACGTCAGTAAGACGTTTGCGGACAAACAGGTGCTGGAGAACGTCTCCATCACGCTTAGAGAAGGGGAACTGGTCAGCCTGCTGGGTGTCAGCGGCGGCGGAAAATCTACCCTGTTCAACATCATCTCCGGGCTGATGAAGCCCGACTGCGGTCAGGTGCTGCTGGATGGGGAGGACGTGACCAACCGGCCGGGCCGGATCAGCTATATGCTGCAGAAAGACCTGCTGCTGCCCTATCGCACCATCGAGGACAACGTGGCCCTGCCGCTGCTGCTCCGGGGAATGAAGAAGTCCGAGGCGCGCGCGCAGGCGGAATCCCATTTCGCGGAATTCGGGCTGACGGGCACGGAGAAGAAGTGGCCCGCCCAGCTCTCCGGCGGAATGCGCCAGCGGGCGGCGCTGCTGCGGACGTACCTCTTTTCCCAGAACGTGGCCCTGCTGGACGAGCCCTTTTCCGCACTGGACACACTGACGAAGTCGGCCATGCACAAGTGGTATCTGGAGGTGATGGGCCGCATCCGGCTCTCCACCCTGTTTATCACCCACGACATCGACGAGGCCATTTTGCTGTCGGACCGCATCTACCTGCTGACGGGCCAGCCGGGCCGCATCACCGGCGAGCTGACCATCCGGGAGCCGCGCCCCCGGCCGGAGGGCTTCAACCTGACGCCGGAGTTTCTGGCGTACAAGAAGAAAATTCTGGAACTGCTGTAAGGCGAGGGCCGCCGTCCGCTGCGATGCGGACGGCGGCCCTTTTCTAATGTTTTCAGCTCTGCGGCTTCGCCGGCAGCTCCCTCACCTCATAGAGATCGGTCCGCCGGGCGGAGAGAATGGGCAGCTGGCAGCGCACGGCCCCGACCTGCGAAAAATCCAGCTCCGCCAGTAGAGTGACCGGTTCGCCTCCGGCGCGGCAGAGCACCGTACCCCACGGGTCAGCGGCGATCGAATTGCCGTAGGCCACGTAAGAGGCTTTTTCGTCCCGGGCGGGAGAGACGCCGGCGATAAAGCACTGGTTGTCCACCGCCCGCTGGCGGAACAGCAGCTCCCAGTGGGCGGGGCCGGTGGTCATGTTGAACGCCGCCGGCACCACCAGCAGCTTCGCGCCCCGGAGAGCCATGCACCGGGCCAGCTCATCAAAGCGCAGATCGAAGCAGATGCACAGCCCCACGGTGCCGAACTCCGTCTCGAAGGTGGTGATCTCTCCGCCGGGGGAGAGGGTGTCCGACTCCCGGAACCGCTGCCCGCCCTCCACGTCGATGTCGAACAGGTGAACCTTCCGGTGCCGGGCGATCCGGCGCCCGGAGCGGTCGTAGACGAAGCTGGTGTTGTAGATGCGCGCTCCGTCCAGCTCCGGCAGGGAGCCGCCCACCACGTAGAGCGACAACTCCGCCGCCGCGGCGGACAGGGCCCGCTGGGCCGCGCCGCCCTCCTCCTCGCCGAAGGCGCGGAAGCAGGCGTTGTCATAGGGGCAACAGAACATCTCCGGCAGGACGGCCATGTCGGCGCCCTGCGCCTTGGCGCGCCGCAGCTCCCGCACCGCGCGGGAAAGGTTTTCCGATTTGTCGGCCGTCACCGGCATCTGGATCAGGGCGAGCTTCATAGCGTCCTCCTCAGTGATATTCCCGAAGGATCAATTCCGTGGCGCCGCCGTCGACGGACGGCTCCAGCCGCAGAACTCTCGGGTGGGAGGCATACTCCCCCCGCAGAAAATCCCGCAGGGCCGTGCCGCCGTGGCAGCCGTGGATCAGGCGCAGCCGGTAGGTGCCCGCGGGCAGGCGCCGCAGCAGAGCGTCCACCGTCACCTTGGCCTGATAGACGGTCTGTCCGTGAAGATCGGCGGTGACAGTGCCGCCGGTCATGCGTCGTCTCCGATATAGGTGAAGCGGTGGAAAACCTGCCCGTCCCGCTCCACGGTTTCGTTCCACATGGACGCGGGACGGACCCACAGCCCCCGCTCGCCGTACAGCGCCCGATAGACCACCATGGGCTCCATCGTCTCCGAGTGGGTAGCCATGCCGAGAACCTCATATTCTCCGCCCTTGAAATGCCGGTAGCGGCCCGGCTGAATGTTTTCCATCCCGTTCAGCTCCTGTTTCCCGCGGAGGGAGCACCTGCCGCGAAATATGATGCAATCATCATACTCCTGCTGGAAGAAAAGTGCAATTCGCAAAAAGCGGTTGCAATTTACACAAAAGAATGGTATTTTATTACTGCTTATTCTGTGCATTTTAATCCTATTTAAAGCACTAAAGTGCATGGGCTGCAAAACTGAGAGAGATTGAGGGGAAAAGAGAAAACATGGAAAACGGACTGGAAAAAAAGTACGGTCTGCCAACCGCCATCTGCATGGTTGTGGGCATCGTCATTGGCTCCGGCGTGTTCTTCAAGGCGGAAAAGGTGCTGGTGGCGACGGAGGGCAATATGCCTCTGGGCATTCTGGCGTGGCTGATCGTGGGCGTTATCATGATCGTCTGCTCCTACGTGTTTGCCACCATGGCCACCAAGTACGAAAAGGTCAACGGGCTGGTGGACTATGCGGAGGCCACCATGGGCGAGCGGTATGCCTACAACATCGGCTGGTTTATGGCGACGGTATATACGCCCGCACTGGTCAGCGTGCTGGCGTGGGTCTCGGCCCGGTACTTCTGCGTGATCTTCGACTGGGACATCACCGGCGGCTCGTGTCTGGTCATCGCGTGCTTCTTCCTGTGCATTGACTTCGTGATGAACGCCCTGTCGCCCCGCATCGCGGGCCGCTTCCAGGTGTCCACCACGGTCATCAAGATGATCCCGCTGGTGCTGATGGCCGTGGTCGGAACCATCGTGGGCCTGATGAACGGCACCATGGCCCAGAACTTTGCCACCGTCAGCGTTGCCGTTACCGGCTCCGCCGGCGCAGGACTGATGAAATCCGCTGTGGCAGTGGCCTTCGCGTATGAGGGCTGGATTCTGGCCACCTCCATCAACGCCGAGCTGAAGGACGCCAAGCGCAACCTGCCCCGGGCGCTGGTCATCGGCTCCTTCATCGTCGTGGCCACCTATATCCTCTATTATATCGGACTCAACGGCACGGTCACCACGGCCGAGCTGATGGATTCCGGCGAGAAGGCCGCCAAAATGGCCTTCCAGCGCCTGTTTGGTCAGGCCGCCGGCACCGGCATCTTCGTGCTGATTACCATTTCCTGCCTCGGCACCCTGAACGGCCTGACGCTGGCCAACTGCCGCGCCTTCTACTCTCTGGCGGTCCGCGGCCACGGACCGGCCCCGAAGGTGTTCGACAAGGTGGACCCCGCCACCAATATGCCCTCCAACTCCGCGTTGCTGAGCCTGGCCTTCTCCGCCTTCTGGCTGCTGTATTTCTACGGCGCCAACCTGACGGCGCCCTGGTTCGGCCGCTTCAGCTTTGACTCCTCCGAGCTGCCCATCGTGACGCTCTACGGAATGTATATCCCCATGTTCCTGATGCTGATGAAAAAGGGCACGGAGCTGAACGGCTTCAAGCGGTTCGTCATGCCGATTCTGGGCCTTTGCGGCTGCGTGTTCATGGTGTACGCAGCCTTCGCCGGCTATGGAATGACGGTTATTTTCTACCTGATTGTGTTCGCCGCGTTCATGGTGGTGGGCAACTGTCTCTACAAGAAGCGGGCCTGAGCAAGAGAAAAGAGCAAGCGGCACAGCGTATGCTGTGCCGCTTTTTTTCAGATGTCCGCCTGCCGCGGCGCCATCGGGGCGGTTCAGATGCGGGCCGCGCCGCTTTCCCGCGCGGCCTGCGCCACGGCGGAGGCCACGGCCTCCTGCACCCGCGGGTCGAAGGCGGCGGGGAGGATGTAGTCCTCGCAGAGCTCGTCGCCGGAGACCAGCCCCGCCAGAGCGCGGGCGGCGGCGACCTTCATGGTGTCGTTGATGTCCGAGGCCCGCACGTCCAGCGCGCCCCGGAAGATGCCGGGGAAGGCCAGCACGTTGTTGACCTGGTTGGGGAAATCGCTGCGTCCGGTGGAGACCACGCGGGCGCCGCCGGCCTTGGCCTCGTCGGGGAAAATCTCCGGCGTGGGGTTGGCGCAGGCAAAGATGATGGCGTCCTTTGCCATGGTGGACACCATTTCGCGGTTCAGCAGACCGGGAGCGGAGACGCCGATGAACACGTCCGCGCCCTTCAGCACCTCGGCCAGAGAGCCTGACTGCCGGGCGGGATTGGTGGTGGCGGCGATCTCCTCCTTGATGGGGTTCAGACCGGGCCGTCCGGCGTAGATGGCGCCCTGCCGGTCGGTCATGATCACGTTTTTCAGGCCCATGCTCATCAGCAGCCGGATGATGGCGGTGCCCGCCGCGCCCGCCCCGGAGGTGACGATCTTCACGTCCCGGATGTCCTTGCCCACCAGCTTCAGCGCGTTGAGCAGCCCCGCCAGCGTGATGACGGCGGTGCCGTGCTGATCGTCGTGGAACACGGGGATGTCGGAGCGCTTTTTCAGCTTTTCCTCGATCTCAAAGCAGCGGGGCGCGGAAATATCCTCCAGATTGATGCCGCCGAAGGACCCGGCCAGCAGAGCCACGGTGTTGACGATGTCGTCCACGTTTTTGCTGCGGATGCACAGGGGGATGGCGTCCACGCCTCCGAAGGCCTTGAAAAGGACGCATTTTCCCTCCATGACCGGCATTCCGGCCTCGGGGCCGATGTCGCCCAGTCCCAGCACGGCGGTGCCGTCGGTTACCACGGCCACGGTGTTCCAGCGGCGGGTCAGGGCGAAGCTCAGCTCGGGATTCTTCTGAATTTCCAGACAGGGCTGGGCCACGCCGGGGGTATAGGCCAGCGACAGGGCCTCCCGGCTGTCCACGGCGGCGCGGGGCGTGATCTCCAGCTTGCCCTTCCATTGATAGTGCAGTTTCAGCGATTCTGCGGCGTAGTCCATGGTGTTCCTCCTTGCGGTGCATTTGAAAATTTGAACGTTCCTATTTTATCCCCTCTTTTGCCATTTGTAAAACGCTTTTTGTTTTACTTTTTGCTTCGTCTGCCTTATGATGAAGAAAACGATCCGTCCGGCGCCTGCGGCCCGGACGCAAACTGTGAAAAAAGAGAGGACAACGGGATGGACGTACGGATGGAGCATGACGCGCTGGGAGAGGTGGCCGTTCCCGGGGAGCGGCTCTGGGGAGCGCAGACGCAGCGCAGCCTTGAGAATTTTCCCATTGGGGAGGATCGGATGCCGACGGAGATCATCCGGGCCTTCGCCGTTCTGAAAAAAGCGGCGGCGCGGGCCAACTGCCGGATGGGCAAGCTGGATCAGCGCCGCGCGGAGCTGATCGCGCGGGTGTGCGACGAGATCGCCGCGGGAGAGCTGGACGAGGAATTTCCCCTGTCCGTCTGGCAGACCGGCAGCGGCACCCAGACCAACATGAACGTCAACGAGGTGATCGCCAACCGGGGCAACGCGCTGGCGGGGGAGAAGCTGCTTCACCCCAACGATACCGTGAATATGTCCCAGAGTTCCAACGACACGTTTCCCACGGCCATGCACATTGCCGCGGTGCAGGAGCTGCGCCGGCGGCTGTTTCCGGCTCTGGACAACATGATCGCATCCTGCCTCCGTCTGGAGGAGGCCAACCGGGACTGCATCAAGATCGGGCGCACCCATCTGCAGGATGCCACGCCCATCCGCTTCTCGCAGGAGATCTCCGGCTGGCGCGGAATGTTTGAGACGGTTCGCGGGCAGCTCGAGTGCTCCTGCGGCGGCCTGTATCAGCTGGCGCTGGGCGGCACGGCGGTGGGCACGGGCATCAACGCGCCCGCCGGCTTCGATACCGCGGTGGCGGCGGAGGTGGCGGAGCTCACCGGCCTGCCCTTCCGCACGGATCCCAACAAGTTCCACGCCCTGACGGCGAAGGACGATCTGGTGTTTTCCCACGGGGCGCTGAAGGCGCTGGCGGCGGATATGATGAAGGTGGCCAACGACGTGCGCTGGCTGGCCAGCGGGCCCCGCTGCGGCATCGGGGAGATTCGGATCCCCGAAAACGAGCCCGGCTCCTCCATCATGCCCGGCAAGGTCAATCCCACCCAATGCGAGTCCGTGACCATGGTGGCCGTACAGGTCATGGCCAACGACACGGCGGTGGGAATGGCGGCCTCTCAGGGCAATTTCCAGCTGAACGTGTTCATGCCCGTGCTGATCCGCAGCTATCTTCACTCGGTCCGGCTGCTGAGCGACTCCCTGAATTCCTTTGAGAAGCGCTGCTTCTCCGGCATTGTGGCCAACCGGGCGCGGATGGAGGAGAACCTGCACCACTCCCTGATGCTGGTGACGTGCCTCAACGGCAGCATCGGCTATGAGAACGCGGCGCGGGCCGCGCGGCTGGCCTATGAGGAAAACCTGTCTCTGAGGGAGGCCGTGCTGCGGCTGGGCCTGCTCAGCGGAGAGGAGTTCGACCGTCAGGTTCGCCCGGAGCGGATGGTCTGAAGCGGGCGCGTCCGGCAGCCTCTCTCCGGCCGCCGCGCGGCCGGCCGAACCGGCGGTTCCTTTCGTCATTTTGGGGCGGCGCATTTTGCGCCGCCCCCTTTTTAGTGAGAATGGCTTGAACCGGACCCTGGAGGGCGGGCTGTCCGGAGGCGATTCGACGAAAAATGTCAAGGCACCTTGACATTTAATGGCTTTCACCGTATAATCAACGGAACAAGTAGGGAGGCATTCGTATGGAAGAGACGATTTCCCTTGCGCGGCAGGTGATCCGCCAGCTGCACCGCAGCGGACATTACCTGCACTACAAGATGGGGGACAAGGCGGGCAGACGCCGGGTGCTGATGATTCTCTCCGAGGAGCCGGCGCTGCTGCAGCGGGAGTTGCAGGACAGGCTGGGCATTCAGTCGGGCTCGCTCAGCGAGATTTTGATCAAGATGGAGGCCGACGGCCTGATAGAACGGGGCAAGAGCCCCCGGGACGCCCGCAACGTGGAGCTGCGGGTGACGGACAGGGGCAGGGCGGAGGAACAGACGCTCCGGGCGGAATTTCAGCGCCAGACGGAGCGGATGATGGCCTGCTTTACGGAGGTACAACTGAAGGAGCTGCGCGGGCTTCTGGACATTATGCTGAACCACTGGGAGGCCATGGAGCCGGATCACTCCCTGTTTCCGCCTGCCGGTGATGAAAAAAATGAGACGCGGGGCCGGAGGCCCCGGAGGGAAAGCTGAGAGTCTATGATTAAAGAACTTGCCAAGAGTATCCGGGAATACAAGAAGGTATCCATCGCCACGCCGATTCTGGTGTCGCTGGAGGTGGTGATGGAGTGCATCATCCCGTTCTTCATCGCCGATCTGGTGGACGAGATCAAGGGCGGGTGCAGCATGGCGGTACTGGAGCGGTACGGCCTCATTCTGGTGGCCTGCGCCATGCTCTCGCTGCTGTTCGGCTCGCTGGCGGGCATCACCTGCGCCACGGCCTCCTGCGGACTGGCCAAGAATCTCCGCAAGGACCTCTTTTACAGCGTGCAGGGGTACTCCTTTGAAAACATCGACCATTTTCTGGCCTCGTCGCTGGTCACCCGCATGACGACGGATGTGACCAACGTGCAGAACGCCTACATGATGATTATCCGCATGGCCATCCGCGCCCCGCTGATGCTGATTTTTGCCTTTGTCATGGCCTTTGTCATGGGCGGCCGGATGGCGTGGGTCTTTCTGGTGGTCATTCCGGTTCTGGCGGCGGGGCTGAGCCTTGTGATCTGGAAAACCATGCCGCTGTTCAAGCGGGTGTTCAAAAAGTACGACCGGCTGAATGCCTCCATTCAGGAGAACGTGCAGGGCATCCGGGTGGTCAAGTCCTTTGTGCGGGAGGAGTACGAGGAGCAGAAGTTCACCGCCGCGGCGGAGGACGTCTGCGCCGACTTTACCCGCGCCGAGCGCATTCTGGCCCTGAACAATCCCATGATGCAGCTGTGCATCTATGCCGTCATGATCTTCGTACTGACCTTCGGCTCCTACACCATCATTACTACGCGGGGGCTGGCGCTGGATGTGGGCCAGTTCTCGGCCCTGCTGACCTACAGCTTTATGATGCTCAGCAGCCTCATGATGCTCTCCATGGTCTTTGTGATGATCGTCATGGCGGACGAGTCCGGCAAGCGGATTGTGGAGGTGCTGACGGAAAAAAGCACGCTCTCCAGCCCCGCCGAGCCCCTGCGGGAAGTGGCGGACGGCTCCATTGCCTTCTCCCACGTCAGCTTCAAGTATTCCGCCGCGGCCAAGCGCATGGCCCTGTCGGACATCAACCTGACCATCCGCTCGGGGGAGACCATCGGCATCATCGGCGGCACGGGCTCATCCAAATCCTCGCTGATCCAGCTGATTCCCCGCCTATACGACGCCACTGAGGGTACCGTGCTGGTGGGCGGAGAGGACGTCCGAAAATACGATCTGGACACGCTGCGCAATCAGGTGGCGGTGGTGCTGCAGAAAAACGTGCTGTTTTCCGGCACCATCCGGGACAATCTCCGTTGGGGCGACCCGGACGCCACGGACGCCGAGCTGGAGGCCGCCTGCCGGATGGCCTGCGCGGACGAGTTCATTTCCCGGTTCCCGGAGGGCTACGACACATGGATCGAGCAGGGAGGCGCCAACGTGTCCGGCGGCCAGAAACAGCGGCTGTGCATTGCGCGGGCGCTGCTGAAGAAGCCGAAAATCCTGATTCTGGACGATTCCACCAGCGCGGTGGACACCCGTACCGACGCCGCCATCCGCAAGGCTCTGCGCGAGTATCTGCCGGAGACGACGAAAATCATCATTGCCCAGCGCACGGCCTCGGTGGAGGACGCGGACCGCATTCTGGTCATGGAGGGCGGCACCGTCAGCGCGGCGGGCACCCATGCGGAATTGCTGGAGAGCTGCGCGATCTACCGCGAGACCTATACTTCGCAGAACAAGGCGGGTGACGACCATGAAGGATAAAGAAGTGCGCCGGGGCACGACGGGCCGGCTGCTGCGAACCATGCGGGAGTTCTATCCCGTGATGCTGCCGGTGACGGTGAGCTGCATCGTCATCAGCGCCGTCGTCGGCGCGCTGCCGGCGGTGTTTATGCAGCGCGTCATCGCGGTGGTGGAGGCACACTGGAAAAATGGCAGCTGGGCGGCGGCGCAGCCGGAGATTTTCCGTCTGGCCGGGATTCTGGTGGGGCTTTACCTGCTGTCGCTGGCGTCCTCGCTGCTGTTCAACCAGCTGATGGCGATCATGACGCAGGGAACCCTGAAGAAGCTCCGGGTCAAGATGTTCAGCGGAATGCAGCGGCTGCCCATCCGCTATTTCGACGCCAATCATCACGGCGACATCATGAGCCGCTACACCAATGACATTGACACGCTGCGCCAGATGATCTCCCAGAGTTTTCCCCAGCTGCTGGTCTCCGGCATCACCGTAATCAGCATTTTCTGCATCATGATCTATTACTGCGTGTGGCTGATGCTGGTGGTGCTGGCGGGAACCGTGGCCATGTATTTCATCACGAAGCGGATCGGCGGCGGCTCCGCCCGGTACTTTTTCCGCCAGCAGACCTCGCTGGGCAAGGTGGAGGGCTTCGTGGAGGAGGCCATGAACGGCCAGAAGGTCGTCAAGGTGTTCTGCCACGAGAAGGAGAGTGAGGCGGCCTTCGACCGCCTGAACGACGAGCTGTTTCAGGACGCGGATCGCGCCAATCGCTATGCCAACGTGCTGGGCCCCATCCTCAACAACATCGGCAATATTCTCTATGTCATCGTGGCCATGACGGGAGGCGCCCTCCTGCTTTCCGGCACGCCGAATCTCAGCATTTCCGGGCTGGCCATCAGCATCAGCATCGTGGTGCCCTTCCTGAATATGACGAAGCAGTTTGTGGGCAACATCAATCAGGTGACGCATCAGATCAACGCCGTGGTGGCCGGTCTGGCGGGCGCTCAACGCATCTTTGACCTGATGGACGAGCAGCCGGAGGAGGACGACGGCTATGTGACGCTGGTCAACGCGGAGGAGCGGGACGGCCAGCTGACGGAGTGCAGCCAGCACACCGGCATCTGGGCGTGGAAACACCCCCATCAGGCGGACGGCACCGTGACGTATACCAGGCTGACCGGCGACGTGCGGCTGTACGACGTGGATTTTGCCTACGAGCCGGAGAAGCCGGTTCTCCACGATATTTCGCTCTACGCTGAGCCGGGCCAGAAGGTGGCCTTTGTCGGCGCCACCGGCGCGGGAAAGACCACCATCACGAATCTGCTGAACCGCTTCTACGACATTGCCGACGGCAAGATCCGCTACGACGGCATCAACATCAACAAGATCAAAAAGAGCGATCTGCGGCATGCGCTGGGTATGGTTCTGCAGGATACGAACCTGTTCACCGGCACGGTGATGGAGAATATCCGCTACGGCAAGCTGAACGCCACGGACGACGAGTGCATCGCCGCCGCGCGGCTGGCGGGAGCGGACGATTTCATCACCCGGCTGCCGGAGGGCTACGGCACGCTGCTGTCGGGCAACGGAGCCAATCTGTCGCAGGGACAGCGGCAGCTGCTCTCCATTGCGCGGGCCGCCGTGGCGGACCCGCCGGTGATGATTCTGGACGAGGCCACCTCGTCCATCGATACCCGGACTGAGGCCATCGTGCAGCGGGGCATGGACGCGCTGATGGAGGGCCGGACGGTCTTTGTCATCGCCCACCGGCTCTCCACGGTGAAGAACGCCAGCGTCATCATCGTGCTGGATCACGGCCGCATCATCGAAAAGGGCAGCCACAGCGACCTGATCGCCCGTCGGGGGCAGTATTATCAGCTCTATACCGGAGCCTTCGAGCTGGAGTGAGCCTGCGGACGGCAGGTTCATGCCCCCAAATTGCATATCACTGCATCCGGCAGGAGCCGCGTCTTCGCGCGGTTCCTGCCGGATGTTTTGTCATGGCGCGTATCAATGCCGCAGTCGGCGGTTCGTTTCACATATTGAAAATGCTTTGCGCAGGCTGGTTTCAGCCCCCCCCCTGGGGAGCCCCGGCCTTTCGGTTGCGCTTTTGGTAAATATATGATAAATTGAGGATGAAATGTACAGATGTTTTAGCGATTATTGCAAACTGTGGATATGCCGCATTACCAGGAAAAGGAGACAATGGCTATGGACTATCTGGCGCACACGGACCCGGACAGCGGCCGCGAGCAAAGCGTGCTTGCACATTTGGAGGGAACTGCCGATCTGGCCGCTGCCTTCGCCGACACGTTCGGCGCTGCGGACGAGGGGCGGCGCTGCGGCCTGCTCCACGACGCGGGGAAATACTCGGAAGCGTTTCAGCGGCGGGTCAGAGGATCGCCGGAGCAGGTCGATCACTCGACGGCGGGCGCATTTGAGGCGGCAAAGCGTGGCGACGTGCCGGCGGCCTTCTGCGTCGCGGGACACCACGGCGGCCTGCCGGACGGGGGTACACGCGGCGATAATGAGGACAAACCGACGCTGCACGGCCGGCTCAACCGCGCGGGCAAGGGCAAAATTGAGGACTACGGCGCATATGCCGGAGAAGTGACGGTTCCGGACGCAAAAATTCCGGGGCGCTTTTGCGAGACGGCGGCGAGCGGCGCCTTCTTCACGCGGATGCTCTATTCCTGCCTTGTGGATGCGGACTTCCTCGACACCGAACGGTTCATGGGAAACGGGGCGGCGGAACGCGGCGGCTTTCCGCCGCTGGAGGACTACCGCGAAAAACTTGCGGCGCACACGGCCCCGTGGCTGGCGAAGCCGAGAGGAGAACTCGGCGAAAAGCGCAGCGGGGTCCTGCGCGGGGCCATCGGCGCAGGAGCGCGAAAACCCGGCCTGTTCACCTTCACGGCTCCCACCGGCAGCGGCAAGACGATCTCGTCCCTGTCGTTTGCACTGGCGCACGCCAGGGCGAGCGGCCTGCGCCGCGTGATTTACGTCATCCCCTATTGCAGCATCATCGAGCAGACGCAGGCAGTGTTTGAGAGCGTTTTCGGCGAGGGCAGCATCGTTGCCCACTACGCCGATGTCGAATACAAAACAGCCGAAGACAGCCCGGCGGAGGAGCGGGACCGGCGTTATCTCGCCGCCGAAAACTGGGACGCGCCGCTGATCCTCACGACGACCGTGCAGTTTTTCGAGTCGCTGTTCGGCAATAAACCCTCGCGCTGCCGGAAGCTGCACAATCTGGCGGACAGCGTCCTCATTTTCGATGAGGCGCAGATGCTCCCGGCTCCGTCTCTGCGGCCCTGCGTCGCGGCAATTTCGGAGCTGGTCAAAAACTATGGCTGCTCCGCCGTCCTCTGTACGGCGACCCAGCCGGCGCTGGGCAGGCTCTTTGCCGAAAAAGGCAATCTGCCCGGCGTGGAGCCGTTCGAGCTGTGCCCGCGGCGGGAGAAACTGTATGAGCAGTTCCGACGCGTGCGCTACGAGGCCGCCGGAAAGCTGACAGACGGCGAACTTGCCGGGCGGCTCTCGGAGCTGACCCAGGTGCTCTGCATCGTCAACCGCCGCGATCAGGCGCAGACGCTCTTTGCCCTGCTGCCGCAGGAGGGGCGTTTCCACCTCTCCACCGCCATGTGCCCGGCGGACCGCCGCGAAAAGCTGCGGGTCATCCGTGAGCGGCTTAAGGCGGGCCTGCCTTGCCGTGTCGTATCGACGAGCCTTGTGGAAGCGGGGGTGGACGTGGACTTCCCCGTTGTTTACCGTGCGCTGGCGGGCCTTGATTCGGTCATCCAGGCCGGCGGCCGCTGCAACCGCGAGGGGACCCCCGGCGTCGTGAACGGCGTCGTGTACATTTTCGAGAGCGAGCGGCCCGCGCCGAAACTCTTGGCGCAGAACATTGCCGCCGCGAAATATGTGCTGGATAAATATGAGGACATTGCCTCACCGGCAGCGGTGAGCGCCTATTTCAATGAGCTGTTCTACATCGCGAAGGGGATGGACGCGCTGGATGCGCAGAACATTCTGAAGCTCTGCGCCGACCCGACGCTGCCGTTTGCACAGATCGCATCGTGTTTCCGCGTCATCGACACAGTCCAGTGCACCGTTTACATCTCCACCGCCGGGAGTGAGCCGCTTCTGGCGGAGCTGGAACGCTTCGGCCCGAACCGCGAGCGCATGCGGAAACTCGGACAGTACGCCGTGGGTATCTATCCGAACCATTACGGGGACCTGCGCAAAGCCGGTGCGCTGCGGGAAATTGCCGAGAACGCCGCCGTCCTCGAGGACACGCGGCTCTACAGCGAGGAGACCGGCCTTGCCCTGACCGTCGAGGAAGGACAGGGCCTGATGTGCTGAAAAAAGGCAGAGCATTTCTCTGCCTCTCCGCACCAAATCAGCACAAACCAAGTTATGTCAACTTGCAGCTTTGCCGATAAGATGTTCCTGCCAGCCTTTACCCTTCGGCAAAAACATATGGCGTAAAATTTAATTACAAATTTGATTGGGAAGGAGAAATGCAAATGTCCGTAAAGGTGGAAGTCTGGGGCGACTACGCGCTGTTCTCGCGGCCCGAACTCAAGGTTGAGCGCTACTCCTACGACGTGATGACGCCATCGGCGGCCCGCGGGCTGTTGGAGGCGATTTACTGGCATCCCGGACTGCGGTGGGTCGTGGACAAAATTTATGTCTTAAACCCCATTGCGTTCACCGGCATCCGGCGCAATGAGGTGAAGTCCAAAATATCTGCCCGGAATGTTTCAGCCGTCATGAACGGCGGCGGGGGAGAGCTCTTTCTCGCGGCGTCGGACGACATTCAGCAGCGCGCCGCCACTGTGCTGCGCGACGTGCACTATGTCATTGACGCGCACTTTGTCCTGACCGACAAGGCCGCCCCCGGCGACAACGAGGGCAAGTTCTGCGACATCATGCGCCGCCGGCTCGAAAAGGGTCAGTGCTATCATCAGCCCTGCTTTGGCTGCCGTGAGTTCCCGGCGCATTTCAAAAAGTGGGAGGGCGGCGAGATCGTGACCGCCTACCCGGAGACGGACCGCGATCTCGGCATCATGCTCTACGACATCGACTACACCGACCCCGAAAACCTTACGCCGATGTTCTTCCGGGCGGGGCTCGGAAAGGGCGTTCTGCACGTCCCCGCGCCGGAGAGTTCGGAGGTGCTGCGATGATCTTGCAGTCGCTGGTCGATTACTATGAGGCGCTGGCCGCGCACGGCGGGATCGCCCGGCCCGGCTGGGGCAAAACGAAGATCGCCTTTGCGCTGGAGCTGGACGAAAACGGCGCGCTCACGCGCGTTCTTCCACTGGCGACCCAGAGCGCGGATGGGAAAAAGAGCGTGCCGCAGACGAAAGACCTGCCCGCGCCGGTCAAGCGCACGGTGGGAATCGACGCAAACTTTCTCTGGGACAACTCCGCCTACCTGCTGGGCGTCGACGGCAAAGGGAAACCGGATCGCGCGAAGGATTGCTTCAAGGCCGCGAAGGCGCTGCACCTCTCGCTGCTCTCGGCACTTGACGACCCGTTTGCCAAGGCGGTCTGCCGCTTCTTTGAGACATGGGAACCGGATCGCGCGGCGGACGCGCCCGCGCTCGCTGACAGCATCGACGACATTTTGAAGGGTGCCAATTTGACATTCCTCTTTGACGGCCAGTTCCCGAACGAGGACGACGCGCTCTGCCGCGTCTGGCAGGCGCACTACGACGGGAGTGGCGACGGCAAGACCATGCGCTGCCTCGTAACCGGCGAGGAGGTCGTGCCCGCGAAAATCCACCCGGCTATCAAAAACGTGTCGGGCGCGCAGTCGTCCGGCGCAGCGCTGGTTTCCTTCAATGCGGAGGCTTTCTGCTCCTATGAGCGGGAACAGAACCTGAATGCCCCTGTCGGAAAATATGCCGCCTTCGCTTATACGACTGCGCTCAACACCCTGCTTGCGGACCGCGATCATGTCTGCCGTTTTGGCGACACCACCGTCGTTTTCTGGGCTGAGAATGCGGAGCCTGCCTATCAAACCGCCTTTGTGGACTTCCTGAACGGCGGAGAGGAGAAGGTCACAGACAAAGAACTGCAGGGCTGCATGGACGATCTCGCCCATGGCCGGCAGACGCTCTGGGAGAACGTGCCCCTGCATCCGGAAAACCGCTTTTTTATCCTCGGCCTTGCGCCCAACGCCGCGCGGCTCTCCGTCCGCTTTTTCCTGCAAAACGACTTCGGAAAGTTCGCAAAAAACGTGCAGAAGCACTATGAGGACATCCGCGTCGTCACGGACAACCGTTCAAAATGGGAGACGCTGTCTCTCTGGGCGCTGCTGCTTGAAACAGTAAAAGATGACAAGACAAAATCAATTTCAGAAAGAATGAAAAAATTACCGCCTCATTTGGCTGGGGATACGGTTGGCTCAATTCTCAGCGGCGGACGCTATCCTGCCACACTCTATGGTCAGAATTTGCTTCGCATTAAGACCGAACGAGAGGTGACCATGGGCAGAGCCGGGATTATCAAGGCTTATCTACTTAGAAATACTGACCGACCAGAATATAAGGAGGCGGCAAAAGTGTCATTGAACGAACAGTGTGAAGCGGAGCCCTATTTGTTGGGCAGACTTTTCTCCCTGCTGGAGAATATTCAGAATAGCGCGACAGGCGCAACTACGGTCAAGGATAGTTTCTTTAGCTCTGCCTGCGCAACGCCTGCTGTGGCATTTCCTCAACTGCTCAAATTGGAAAAGAGCCATATGAAAGTCCTCAAACGAGAAAAGCCGGGGCTTGCGGTGACGCTGGATACTGAGTTAGTTAAACTCATGGACAAGCTCGGATGCGAATTCCCGAAACATCTATTGCTTCCTGAACAGGGCGAATTTATGCTTGGCTACTATCACCAGACGCAGAAACGATTTGAAAAGAAAGACAAGGCGAACGCCGCCGAAACAATGAAGGAGGGAAACTGAAATGTCCGAACCGATCAAAAACCGCTATGAATTTGTCATTTTGTTCGACGTCGAAAACGGCAACCCCAACGGCGACCCCGACGCGGGCAACATGCCGCGCATCGACCCGGAGACAAACCTCGGCATCGTCACCGACGTCTGCCTCAAGCGCAAAATCCGCAATTATGTGGAGACGGTCAAGGAGGGAGAACCCGGTTACCGCATTTATATCAAGGATAGAATCCCGCTCAACCGCACCGATGATGAAGCTTTTGCGTACATCGGCATTCCCAAGGCGTCGAGCATGAAAAACGAGGATTTGAAGAAGGCAATCAAGGCAAAAAAGCAGGACGGAGCCGATCCGGATGTCCAGATTAGAGATTTCCTCTGTGGAAACTTTTTCGATATCCGAACCTTTGGCGCAGTCGTTACGACCTGCGTTTCCGGAGGACTCAACTGTGGACAGGTGCGTGGTCCGGTACAACTTGGATTTTCCAGAAGCGTCGATCCGGTCATTCCACAGGAAGTAACGGTTACGCGCGTATGATGTCAATACTGAGACTGCTTCCGGACGGAAGCGGCTGCGGCAGGTGGCGAAGCAGTGCGTCAACTACGGGCAGCGCGTACAGAACTCGGTGTTTGAATGCGATCTGGACGCAGCCATGTATCTGCGTGTGCAGAACCTTCTGGTAAAGCTGATCGATCCGGAGAAAGACAGCCTGCGCTTTTATAATCTCGGCGATCACTATACGCGGCGCATAGAACATTTTGGCGTCAAACCGGGATATGATGCCGAGGGCACGCTGCTGATCTGAATGTGCGGTGCGAAGAAGAAGCGGGCAGTGCTTTCCGGGGCGCTTCGCACCGGAAAAAACGGGTAAAAAAGCGGCGGCTGACGCAGGTCAGTAGCCGCGTAATGGAAAAAGACAAAGAAAAATGTGCAAATGGCTCATAATACCGGGAGAAGTTTGTGAGCTTTTGCTGTCGCTCCCCTCACGGGGAGCGTGGGTTGAAATACCGTGGTGGTGGACACCGTGACAACATCGGGCTGTCGCTCCCCTCACGGGGAGCGTGGGTTGAAATTTTGCTCCGGCCGGCAGCGGGTCAATTTTGACCGTCGCTCCCCTCACGGGGAGCGTGGGTTGAAATAAGCATCCCATTCAAACCATTAAGGCGTCCCTGGGGTCGCTCCCCTCACGGGGAGCGTGGGTTGAAATCAGAATAACATTGACCTATT
>Ga0163159_1000959_pt1 | contig 30355 bp, 24 predicted proteins | sample BioMet9_FD_108702 | JGI IMG/M metagenome (GOLD analysis project Ga0163159, IMG submission 108702) | Microbial communities from bioreactor (seeded with sewage sludge) at Lawrence Berkeley National Lab, California, USA - Biofuel... | ecosystem: Engineered > Bioreactor > Anaerobic > Unclassified ... | reverse complement strand
TTTGTGCTTACTGTAATATTCTGTCTGCGCAACGGCTGTATCAATCATTTTTTCAAGAACTACGTTTTTTAAGACTTCACCCGTATGCGTATGTGAGCCATTCTTTAAGCAATTCTTCTTCCTTAATTCAATTTCATCCATACCTATTTCTTCGGCCAGTTCATCGATCATTTGCTCCTGGCCGAAAATCAGGGACGGTGAGCTGTATCCCCGCATAGCCCCTGTAACAGGCATATTCGTATAAACACCGTATGTATCCGTTTTGACATTCGGTATTTCATACGCACCGGCGGAATGTACATTTGCCCGCCAGTTCATAAACTGGGTCTGATTATTATAGGCGCCGGAATTATCAATCTGTGTCCCTTCAAATGCTAAAATGGTCCCATCCTTTTTAGCGCCAATTTTGTATTTCAAATGGAATGGATGTCTTTTTGTGCTTTCCAGAAAAGAAGCTTCCCGGCTGGCTACGTATTTCACAGGCCTTCCGGTTATCGATGCGAGATATGCGGCACGGGCTGCCATTAATCCAACGCATTCCAGTTTCCCGCCAAATGTTCCGCCGACTGCCTCCTGAATCACTCTGACCTGATTTAAAGGTAATTCCAGTATATCCGACACAAACCGTCTTGTAAAAAAAGGATCCTGTGTTGAAGCATGCACCGTTATAATGCCGCTGTTTTCATCGCAATACGCGACAACCGCCTCCGGTTCAATATACGCATGTTCAACAAATTGTGTCTCATATTCCCGCTCCAGAATCACATCGGACTCTTTAAACCCGCTTTCGACATTTCCTTTTCTGATATGATAAACAGATTTTTCCAGAATATTACCGTTTAATTCCTCATGGACGCAAGGACTATTCTCGTTTAATGCCTCTTCGACACTGTATACGCCTTTCATTTCCTGATATTCAGTTTTAATCTTATCCAGCGCCTCATCAAGTAATTCCCGGCTTTCCGCCGCTGCCATTGCAACGCAGTCTCCTTCATACCGGATAACATCTGTCAGATACCGGTATCCAGCCCAGCTTTTTGCAACCGGTAAATCAAAACATGTAACAACAGCGTGTACGCCACGTATCTTTCTGGCTTCCGCTGTATCTATGGAAAGCAGCTTCGCACTTGTATAATTACTTCGTAATACACCGGCATACAGCATCCCGTCCATGTAGATATCAGCTGTATATCTTGCTGTGCCAATGACCTTGTCTATCCCGTCTATTCGTGGTTTTGAGTGATTGATAACCTGAAATTTTTTTTGTTTCAATACAGTTACGCTCCCCTCATGTTAAAGTTTAAGCCACGTCACTGCGGTTCCATGCTACGCCTTTCCCATCATAGCCAGTGATATTTTTTCGATCGGCGGATTTTTCCCATTATAAATGCCCATAATTCCGCCTTCATACATAACGCAAAGCCGGTCGGCCATCATAAGCACTTCGCTGATATCAGTAGAAATCATCAATACCGCGCAGCCGGTATCCCGCGCTTTTGCAATACAATCATGCACCATCGTTGTCGCGCCAATGTCCAGACCTCTGGTCGGATGTACCGCAACAAGCAGACTGGGCTGCTGCTCCAGTTCTCTGGCCAGAATTACCTTCTGCTGATTTCCGCCTGATAATTGTTCAACCTTTTGATGCGTACTGCGGCAGCGTATATCATACTTTTCGATTAATTCCTCCGAAAATTCATTGATTTCTTTCGGTTCTGATTTCCAGCCTTTCCAGGAATAAAAATTATGCCTGTTTACCTTCACAATCAAATTCTCCGCAACCGTCATTTCCCCAATCAGGCCCATACGGTTCCGGTCTTCCGGTACATGTGACTCCCCGGAATTGATAAATTCCAGCGGTGTATACCTTTCCAGTTTTTTATTCTTAAAAATCACTTCTCCGCTGTCCGGCTTGATTAAGCCTGTAAATAGCTGCGCCAGCTCACTCTGGCCATTTCCGTCAACACCTGCGACGCAGAAAATCTCACCTGCATGAATATCCAGATTAATATTGTGAAGACCTCCATGCTTCCATTCTGCGCGATAATTAATATTCTTTGCGGAAAATACAACATCTCCGAAGGTCTCTTTTTTCTCATATTTCGGGATGATCAGCTGCTTGCCTATCATTTTATCCGCGAGTATCTGCTCGTTGGCCTCTTCCACCTTTACTTCGTCAACCAGCTGTCCCTGCCTGAGCACAAGGATGCGATCACTTATTTCCATTACCTCCTTGAGCTTATGTGAAATAAAAATGACTGATTTATTCTCTTCCTTCAGTCTCCCGATAATCTTAAACAGTCCGTCGGTTTCCTCATCGGTTAATACTGCCGTCGGTTCATCCAGAATCAGCACTTCCGCGCCACGCCACAATGCCTTGAGTATCTCTACTCTCTGCTGTGCGCCAACGGATATTTCATAAATATACTTGTCAAATTCAATTTCAAGACTGTATCTATCCGCAAGCTCCTGGATATTTTTCTTCAGCTTCCGGATATTGATTACCTGTGATTTATCCTGACTTAACCCCATAATAATATTCTGGAATACTGTCATGTTGTCAATCAGCATAAAATGCTGATGAACCATTCCTATGCCTTTAATAACAGCATCCGCCGGCGAATTGAACTTGCATTCCTCTCCATTCACAATGATGCTGCCTTCCGTCGGATGGTAAAGCCCGCAGAGCACGTTCATCAACGTGCTCTTGCCGGCTCCATTTTCTCCCAGGAATGTAAGTACTTCACTTTTTCTTAATTGAAAACTAATATCATCATTTGCTTTAAATGCCCCAAATGTTTTTGTTATATGATTCATTTCCAAAATAGTATCGCTCATACTCTCACTCCTGTTAAAAATCAACTATTTACTTGCGGCTGATTCCGCTAACGTGATCTTTCCGTCTTTCAGATCCTGATAAATCGTCATGAATTTATCTTTGATATCCTGTGCATTCGTTCCGAATTCACCTACGGAAAGCACGCCTTCAGCTACACCGCCTTTATATACCTGATTTCCAAAATTACCTTTTTCAATTGCATCAAGCGCTATACTCAGGAGTTTGACATTATCCGTAATAACACTGCTTAAAATCACATCCGGTGCCTGGCTGAGCATCTCATCCGGCTGAGCAATATCATAAACATTTCCGGCTGCCGCTGCCGCCTCGCGGACACCCGTGTCGATTGTTCCGGCATTGCCGTAAAAAACATCGGCTTTATTTGTCGTTATCATGGAATTGGCGATTTCTTTTCCCTTCGCTGTATCTGTCCAGGAATCTGTCCACGCGTCAACTACCGTTGCATCGGGATTTACATAAGCAACACCTTGCTTATATCCAGTCAGATTATCAATAGCCGTTGTGATTTTAATAGCACTTACATATCCAACTGTATTCGACTTGGTCTTCAATCCTGCTAAAACTCCTGCAATAAATCCCATCTGCACATTATCACATTTTATGGAAGCATAATTAGCGCCGGAAACATCACCATTTAAAAGCACAAATTTGGTATCCGGATGACTCGGTGCAACTTCAACCACCGCATCGGTATACTCATTGCCTGGTGCAAAGACAACCGTGGTGCCCATGTCTGCGTATGTGGTAAATGTGGAGGCATAATCCGCTTCTGCGACTTTTTCAGAATAGGAAGTCTGGTAGCCGTATTTTTCCGCTACATCGCACATTGCCTTATAGCAGGCTGAATTCCATCCGCCATCATTAATGGTATCATTTGTAATGTAAGCAATTGTTTTTGTCTGTGTACTTGACGATGAGGAACTTTTTGATGAACTGGAGCTGGTGCTGGTGCCGGTACTGGTACTGGAAGAGCTTCCGCAGCCTGCTGTAAAGCAGCCTACCATTGCGACAACTAAAAGAACTGAAACCCACTTTCTCATTTTCATAACCTTTCCTCCTTTTGCTCTTATCATTTGCAGTTTATTGCATCTATCATTCCAGCAGCAATGCTGTCAGAATCATTTTTCCTCTCTCGAATATGACTTCCCGTTTGCCTTCGGCCCCTTATATTTATCCTGTGCAAAGAACAATGCCACTAACGTAAATACATACGGAAGCATTGCGAAAAACTGATATGGTATCTGCGGCAGCGTGGTCTGCAGACGAATCTGAAGTGCATCCGCCAGACCGAAAATAAATGTTGCAACCAGAATTCCGGGAGCGCTCCAGCCTCCGAATATAACAGCGGATAAGGCAATAAAGCCACGGCCTGCCACAACACCTTCGGAATACGTGCTTAAATAGCTTGTTGTCAGATAAGCACCGCCGATGCCAGACAGCGCACCGCAGATAATACATGCGACATACTTTTGCTGATACACATGTATTCCCATCGTTTCAGCCGCTTTCGGATATTCACCGATCGCCTGCAGATTCAAGCCTGCTTTTGTGCGGGCAAAAAACCACTTTGTGGCAATAACACTAAAGACAGCGATATAAGCCAGTGGCGGCGCGCTAAAAAGAATCGGGCCGATAAATGGTATCTGATCCAGCAGCGGTACACTGACATTGGCCATATTCGGTCCGCTGACAAGTGTTCCGCTGTTTCCAAAGATTGTACGTGTAATAAAAACCGTGATCGCCGGTGCCAGAATATTTAAAACCATACCGGTAATGATTTGTCCAACCCGCAGTGTGATTGTACAAAACGCATATATCAGATTCAGGCCGATACCTGCCACAGCGCCAACCAGTACGCCAACCCATGGATTGCCGCTTGCATATCCCGCAAGAAACCCGAAGCAGGCACCCATTGTCATCAGGCCATCCAGCCCGATATTGGTTAAACCGGCACGTTCGCTGTACAGCTCACCGATTGCAACGAGCAGCAGCGGTGCCATCATCCGTATCGTGGATATCAGCAGATTTTCAAAGAAAGAAGCTGTCAATAATGAACTCATGCACGAACACCTCCTTTGCTTTGCCTGCTGTTTTTCTTTTTATGCAGCAATTGTGCAAGCTCCGGCATCTGAACAATAGCCGCTCCCGAAACTGCAAAAAGTATGATCGTACCTTTGATAATATCTACAATGGCGGTTGGTATCCCTGACATTACCTGCATCGTATTGGATCCGCACCGCAAAACCGCGAACAGATAAGCAACAACAACCGTTGCAACAGGATCCAGCTGTGCGATCAATGCAATCGCAACGCCGTCAAATCCAAAACCGCTTGCATATCCCGCCTGAAGACGATAAGCATGACCCAGTAATTCAGTACCGCCTCCAAGTCCGGCAATCGCGCCCGACACAACAAGCGACATTGCCATCAGCCGCTTTACCGGAAATCCATTTACCAGAGAAGCTGTCGGGTTAAAGCCGACTGCTCTTAATTCATATCCCTTATGAGTTTTATACAGAAAATAATAGATTAACAAGGATGCAAGAATTACAATAAAAATTCCCACATGAACACGCGAGCCTGCCTGGATTTTAGGCAGCTTTACCGCGTCACTGACCGCAGCCGTCTGAGGTATTTCAGCTTCCTTCATAGGTCCGCAGTATAAAAACGACATGAATAACGTTGCCACATAATTCAGCAGAATGCTGACGATCATTTCATTCGTACCTTTGTAGGCCTTTAAAAAACCAGGTATCGCTCCCCACAAAGCTCCTGTCAATGTACCAAAAATCAAAGAACCAATAATAACAATCAGCGGCGGCAGGGAAGTCATGGTCAGTGCAAACCAGGCTGTCCCGACAGAACCGATAATAAACTGTCCTTCACCACCCAGGTTAATCATCCCGCACCGGTACGCGAATACAGTACAAAGACCTGTGAAAGCCAGCGGTGTTGCCTTAACCAGGGTTTCACCGACTGCCGCACTGTTGCCGAATGCCCCCTTCAGTAGAAAACTGTATGACAGTATCGGGTTCTTCCCGACGCATAAGATCAGGATTGCGCCAACCAGAAATGCCAGCAAAACTGCTACTATTGGTATCAGTATGTTGATTATGTTGATTTTCTCTTTCATAGCTCCTCCCACTCTGTACTTTATTGCCGCCGAACCGCCTGCAGCAATTACTCCGGCCTAAGTAAAGCAAAAGAAACAGTTTATCCCCGCCCTATTCTCCCTTCTTAAAAAGATCATTTTTAATTTTTTGACGTTCTAATCAAATTTTAAAATAAAGATATCACGTTTTTTAATAAATAACAATCTATTCTGAATAATTCGTCACTTTTCCGCATATTATACAAATATTGTTTTTTATTTTTGTGAAAATGTGTGATTGAATTTTTATATTAAGACTCATATGCTAAAATTGTTTATTTATCTGTTGATTATTGAATTGTTCAAAAGTTAATTTGCAATTCTCACATCTTCTACCCCGGCTCATCAAAAACTCTTCTATTTACAGCTAATAGTATGTTATTATAAATATGGTTTTTTCATAATATTACGTTATTGACACCTGACATACAATAAATCCGCCGCGAGGTACTTTTTTTGAAAATCAATAAGAAAATTGATAGAATTTATGACGCAGCTTCCAGAACCATCCGGAAATATACGATCAGCGGAACCCGAATGCATTTAATCGCCAAAGAAGCGAATATCGCTTATTCCGGCATTTACTATTATTTTAAAAATATCGATGACTTATTAACGAAGCTGCAGGAACGCGAATATAAAGATTGTGCTGAATTCCGGAACAAAATCCGCGATAATTATGATGATGACTCCCTGAATGACCAGCTTGAAATCTTTATTCAGCAGAAGCTGAATTTTATTCTGGAGCAAGACTACGACTTAAATGAAATCGATTTTTTATTGGAATCAAGAGTGAATCCTTCTATCAAAAAATCCATGCAGAACGGATATCGTCAGTGGAGAGATGAAATAGACGAGAAAATCACAGATAAATTCGGAAAAGACCTGACCGAAGAAGAGAAAAAATATATCGGCTATATCTTTGTCTCATTGCTGCAGGGCGCCAGTATACAGTATCATCTCGACAGTTTCGATGTCTATGGTTATTTTGAATACTGTAAAAATATACTCGAATACATACTGACGGATAAGCAGCAGTAGTGTTCTTAACAAACATATAAAGTATGATATTAAAATACCGTCAGCTATATCTCAACTGACGGTATTTTCCCCAATACACTAGCTGTCAACTTGCACGCTATTGCAAAAACTAAGCTATATTATCCGCATTCATAGCCGTAATCACATACTTTTTTTCTTCCTCTGTCAGGGGAATTCTTGGGCGACGTGAATATCCGCCATTTCCGGTTTTCCGGTCAATTAAATATTTTAAAGCTTGTACTGGTTTTGCGAATGTCTCTAATGTATTAAGCCCAGGCAACAACTTCCGGTAAATATCCCAGCCATTTTCCAAATCCTTTTTCAAATATACTGTTTCAAAAAGTTTTACACAATCATGCGGCGCAACATTTGCAAGCATACTGATCCATCCATTAGCCCCGGTAGCAAAACTTTCATATGCAATATTATCACATCCACATAGAACGCTAACTTTGTTCTTCGAATCCATCAGTATTTCTGTCAATTTCTGAATTGTACCACTTGATTCTTTAATAATTGCTGTATAAGGGAGTTCATAAAGCCTTTTCAAAGTATCTTCTTCAATTCTTATGCCACAGCTTCCGGGATTATTATAAACAGTTAAAGGAAACTCCGTCTTTTCCATGATATAACGATAATGTTCAAATATTTCATCCTGACTTGGATGGCAATACGGCGATGGCAGCACCATTGCAGCATGAGCACCGCTTGCCTTAATGTTATTCACCAATTCAATAACATCTTCACTTCGTTCTCTTGTTGCACCAACAATTACCTTCACTCGATCACGAATATAAGGAACAATTTCATTTACATATTTTTTGTGCTCATCCATTGAAATACTCTGATACTCACCTGTAGCGCCCAGCAGGCAAATTCCCTGCACTCCATTACTGATTTGCCAATCTAAATGTTTCTTTGCTTTCTCATAATCAAAACTACCGTCTTCCTTAAATGGAGTTACTGCAACTGTAAAGACACCTTCAAAATCTGTTTTCATCTTGTACCCCCTTGTTAAGTATTACTTACATTGATATTTGTTTAAGATACAAATCACGTATAGCAATATCGCCTTTTGATTCAGAAATTAGTTTTAAAAATTTTTCACTTTCCGCGCATTTTAACATAATATTTTTGTCTAAACTATTAATGATATCGGCAAAATTTTTATGCGTAGCCGTTGATACTTTTTCTAATTCGATACGAAATTTTTTTTGTGCTTCCTTACGATAACAAGGATATCCTGCTCCAACCGGCGAATTAAACAATGCATCAAAAATCAATTTTAAATTTTCTTCTGCAGCCCATCCATAGCACTTATTCAACGCTAAGGAAACAGCATGTCCTGCATTTATTTGAACAAACAACCATGCTTCTAAAGGATCATATATCAATCCGCAATACACATTAGGATACTGATTAGCAGAAAGCATATAGCCCTCACCTGTACCGCAGCCGCCAATAACAAAATCTACTGCTTCAACTTTCAGTAGCATTGCAGTCATAAATGCTGTATGAATATAGCTATATGCCGGCTCATTTTTTTCACCTGTCATGCCTACATTAAATACCTCATGTGAATATCCAGATAGTGCTTCTATAATATCTTTATTTCTGAGGCACGCACTCTCTTCATTAATAACAGCGATTCTCATAAAATACGCCATCCAATCTACAATTAGTATTTTTCTGTGCAATACTATTTTCTGCCAACTTCCTTACGTGTATCGAACATTACAGCCAGTACAATAATAATTCCCTTAATGATATCCTGCATATATGGTGAAACCCCAAGAAGCAAAAGTCCATTATTCATAAATCCAAGAATAAAAATACCAACTATAATACCTCCAATGGAGCCAACACCACCTGACTGACTGACACCGCCAATTGTAGCTGCCGCTATAGCATCCAATTCGTACCCACTGCCCAGAGATGCTGCTCCAGCACCGGAACGTCCTGCAAGGAGTGTACCGGCCAGACCCGCAAGTGCACCGCAAAAGCTATACGCAAGTACAATATTCTTTTCAACTTTTATTCCGGCAACTTTAGCTGCATTTTCATTTCCGCCTATTGCATATAGTGATTTGCCATAACATGTTAAATGTAGAATTATACCAGTAATTACAATACAGATAATAAATATAATTACCACATATGCTACCGGTCCAAGCATTCCCTGTCCTAGTTTTACAAATGTTTTGCTAAGCATAGGAATCGGATATGCATTCGTATACACATAAGCTAAACCTCTTGCAATAGTGCAGCCACCTAATGTTGCGATGAAAGGTGGTACTTTTCGGTATGCTACCATAGTTCCATTAAATACACCTACTAATAAACCCGCTATTATTCCTGCCAAAACACCTACAATAAGCGGCATCGTCGGAATTCCCAGAAGCAGCTTTGACGAATAATCCGATTGTTGAAGCAAACTTGCAGATACAACAGAAGAAAGAGCAACTATCGCTCCAACAGACAAATCAATGCCTTTAGTGATGATTACAATACCTACTCCTAAAGCAAGAATGCCTCGAGTAGATTCCGCTATCATTACATTCATAAAATTGGTTAATGTTAAAAATTCTGGGCTTACTATACTTAAAAAGATTATTAATATCAATAAAGCAATAAACATTGGGCTCTTATTTGTTACTTCTTTGATCTTAGCTTTCATAAAGCATCTACCTCCATTACTTTTTAGCTGCCAATCCCATGATTTTTTCTTCACTGGCTTCTTCTCGATTTATTTCTCCAGTAATACGGCCTTCACACATGACAATTATTCTATCAGACATTTTTAAAATCTCCGGCATTTCAGAAGATACCATAATAACAGATTTTCCTTTGGCAACCAAAGCAAGAATCAAAGAGTAAATCTCCGATTTTGCACCAACATCTATACCTCTTGTAGGTTCATCAAAGAGAAAAATATCCGCCTGTGTCATCAGCCATTTAGCGATGATAACCTTTTGCTGATTTCCACCACTTAAGTTCTCAATTTTCTCTTTCGTATTTGGGGTTTTAATATTTAAAAGTTTGATATATTCTTTTGCCGCTTTTTCCGCACTGACTTTATCAAAGAAAATACCTTTTCGATAATGATTAATAGATGCCAATGCAACATTATCACTTACACTCATCAATGAAACAATTCCATCCGCCCGGCGTTCTTCTGTTATCATTGCAATACCTTGCTTAATTGCATCAGCAGGGTTTTTAATCATACTTTTTTTGCCATTCAAAAGAATTGTTCCGCTGTCAATCTTACGTCGGCCAAATATTGTTTCCATAACTTCTGTTCGTCCAGCTCCTATTAAACCTGAAAAGCCGAGAATTTCACCTTTTTTCAGATAAAAACTTACATCCTTTACGCAATTGCCCGAAGATACATTCTGGACTTCAAGAACTCGATTATTTCCATCAATGCAGCATCTTTTTTCATCGATTTCTTCAATTTTTCGGCCAACCATCTCTTGGACAAGTTCATCCATATTTGTATCTTTTGTATGATGTGATGAAATAAAATTACCATCCCGTAAAACTGTAATATCATCAGTTATTTTAAAAACTTCATCCATTTTATGTGAAACATAAATAAATCCCACACCTGTTTTCTTTAATTGACGTATTATAGTAAAAAGACGCTCTACTTCATTATTACTGATTGCAGAAGTTGGTTCATCCAAAATGATGATTTTTGCATCACGCGAAATAGCCTTCAGAATTTCTACCATTTGAATATTTGCTACTGAATAACTGGACAACTTTCTTTTTGGCTCTAATTCAATATCCCATCTTTCCAGAAGCTCTTTTGTCATACTGTACATTTTTTTATAATCAATAAATAAACCGTTTTGTCTTGGTTCTCTCCCGAGCCAAATATTTTCCATAACTGATAACTCTAAAACAGGTGACAGTTCCTGCTGAACAACCGAAATTCCTTTTTCAAGTGCGATTTTCACACTCCCAATTTCGACTTTTTCTCCTTCAATTAATATTTCTCCTTCGTCTATACTATGAAGTCCACACAGACATTTTATCAGCGTTGATTTGCCCGCTCCGTTCTCGCCCATTAATCCAAGCACCTCACCTTTGCATAACTGCAAATGGACTTTATTAAGAGCAAGAACTCCGGGAAACTGTTTGGTAATATCTTTTACCTCTAAAAGATAAGGCATTTGTTCTTCCATTACACTCACCTCTTTTTGATTCTTATACAAGCAGAATAGTACAATTACTTGCATAAACAATAACTGGCCCAGTCTGTATTTTCTGACCAGGCCAGCATAATAAAGCTTATATCAGTTGGATGAAGAAGTTAAATACTGATCTACATTTTCAGGTGTAACCTCTTCAAACGGTATCCAGTTTTCTTTATCAACTGTTTTACCTGCCAAAACATTCATTGCCGCTTCCATTCCTTTTTCTGCTTGTCCTTTTGCATTCTGCAGAACTGTCATTGCCATCTCACCATTTTTAACTGATGTGCATCCAGCTGTAGTTGCATCAACTCCTACAACAGGAATATCCTTTAAACGTCCAGCAGCCTTTAACGCTTCTATTGCACCCAGTGCCATCTCATCATTATTAGCAATAACACAATCTATTTGTTTCCCTGTGGCAAGGATTTGCTGCATTTTCGACATAGCTTCAGCACGATCCCATTCTGCTGTATCCTCATAAACTTTATTCAATGTCATACCCGTAGATTCCAATCCTTCTTTTGCGCCCTCTGTACGAAGCGTAACATTTTCATAGCCTAACGGTCCCATAAATAATACATAGTTTACTTCTGAAACGCCTTTCTCCTTAAAATAATTTCCAAGCCACTCACCCTGCATCATACCTGCATCTTTTTCCGGAGATCCAACAAATGTAACATTGCTATACTTTTCCAGTACACTTGTTTCCGGATGGCGGCTTAATAATATAAGCGGTATTCCATTCGCTTTTTCAATAACAGCATCTGCATTATTTGTATCTACAATTGAAGACAAAATTACATCAACATTTAAAGAAGCTAGTGTCGCCATCTGTTCAAGTTGTTTCTGAACATCATAATCTGCTTCGTATTCAGCAACTATTTCGACGTTTCCGTTTTCAGAAGCTACTCTCTCAATTTGAGACTGCAGATCTGCAAAATACTGATCACGTGATGACATTGCTAAACCAATTCGTATTTTTCCATTGGAACTTGAGCTTGATGCACTTGTCGATGCGGCCGTTTTGCTTGAACTAGCACTGGTATTCGATGATTTACTGCTTTGAGAGCTTCCACATCCCGCAACAAGACTGATTAAAAGAATAATTGAAAATATTAATGATATAACCCGACGAGCCTTTTTATTTTTCATTCTTACACCTTACACCTTTCCACACTTTTAATTTATGAGTTGCGCAATTCGACATACCCCATCAGGAATAAGCGATGCAACTAATTAAAATATACTTTTTGTGCGTTATCATACAATATTTTTTTCATTTCATCATCCGTCAGGAAATCACAATAGTGGGTAACATACGTTAATGTTTGTTCATATGTACAATAACGATATATCATAGGTCCATCTGCGCCCCACATTATACGATCCATTCCACATGTTTCTTTAACGGTTTTCAAAATATCCGCCGCTCGATAAAAAGGATAATCATCGCTAATATCACGATCTGGTAATGCAGAAATGTCCAAATAAAGATTCTCTCTGTTTATTTCTAATAATGATAATGTTTTCTGCAGTTCCGGATATGGCTTTGTTTGTTTTCTATCCCATAAATGACTGACTCCAAGATGACAAATGACTGTCCTCATTTCAGGATTTTTTAACATTACATTACGCAAGCAATCAATATTAAAATCAAATGGACCATCATGCCAGCCTAAATCTAATGCAATCACTGCTCCCATGTCGTATATTTTTTTCCAGAGAAAGTCATATTCCTGGTCGTCCATAATAAAAGGAACATCTGGGACCTCTATCTTAAAGCCTTTGAATTTATACTCATTAAAAAGTATATCCATTTGCTTTAATACATTATTCTTATCCCGAGGATCGATCATCCCTAGCCCGACAAACATTCCAGCATTCTCTTCTATTACATTTTTTACATAATCTCGCTGATCACCATAGCATGGATTCTGAAGAATAACTGCTTTATCAATACCATTATCCTTCATATAATTAATTAAAATTTCAGCCGGTGCTTGATTATTATAGTATTCTGGTGCAAGAAATCGAAATACTTCATCCCCTTGACGTACCATGCCCCATCCTAGTGGTTCGATTTTCGTTGTTCCAAATCGATATCCATTAAAGTTATTCCAAATATGTGCATGAGCGTCAATTACTTTGTATTCCTTGTTTCTCAGCTTTATCATGTTATTCCTCCCGCACTAATTATGTATAATTGCATATTCGATCTATAGCAATTTCAATATAGCCGAGCATTTCTGCTTTTGTCTTTTTCCCCATACATACTTCATAAATCTCCTGAGTCATTTCATCGCCTAATTGTTCCAACGATTTTAAACCATACACCAGTGAACTGGCATCAAAGTCGATGTTATCCTGCATCTTCTCGTAAGTAAAACGATTTCCCGTTAGTTTAATTACCGGCGCAATTGGATTTCCAAGTGGAGTGCCTAACCCAGTAGAATACAAAACAATCTGTGCTCCCCCAGCTACAATTGCTGCGACATTAGCGGGATCATGTCCTGCTGCATCCATTATAACCAGGCCCTTTTCGCTTATCGGTTTAGCATAGTCATAGACTGCTATTACTTTTGTCGTACCTCCTTTGTGTATACATCCAAGTGATTTTTCTTCAAGAGTTGTTATTCCGCTTTTAATATTGCCTGGCGATGGATTTGATTTTCGTATTTCTTCTTTTCCAACCACCCTCATATATTCTTCAAAGCGATAAACAATCTCAAAAATACGATCTCGCACCTCTTGATTTGCAGCTCTTGCTGCCAGAATATGCTCGGCTCCAATAAGCTCCGGTGTTTCTGAAAGAACTGCTGTACCGCCCGAATGAATAATACGATCACTCATTTCTCCAATAAGTACATTTGCTGCAATACCACTTGTAGGATCAGACCCGCCGCATTTCGTTCCGAGTATCAATTCAGAGAAATTCGTAACTTCCCGCTGCACCTTCAGTGCATCATTTACCATTTCAAGTGCTTCACGAACAGCCAATTCAATTGTTTTTAATGTCCCGCCTATCTCTTGGATAATAAATGTTTTAAGTGGTTTATTCGTCCTTGCTTTTATTGCATTTATAACTAAATCCATCTGGCAGTTTTCGCATCCAAGAGATACCACAATGGTTCCATAAATGTTGGGATTTGCTGCAAAACCTGCCATTACATCCATCGTCAGCTGTTGATCAATCTGTGCCTGCCCACATCCATTCTGATTGTTAAACGTAACTGTTCCCTTTACTTGAGAAGCAATTATTCGCGTAGTATCTGAAGCGCAGACACTTGCAGGCAAAATCAGTACATTGTTGCGTATGCCTACCTTGCCATCTGGTCGACGATATCCTAGAAAATCCATCTTTCACCTCCTCATCAGCTTTTTAAATTTTCTCTACAACTTGTTACATTATTTATATGAACATGTTCACCTATACGTATATCAGAAGAAGCAATTCCTATGTGTTCACCATATTTAATAATAGGCTCACCTTTTTTTATATTTTTAATTGAGAATTTATGATAGACAGGTATCGTATTGGAAATCAGAATTTTTTGATCTTCACCGGTTTGCTTTTTAAATACAGCAGTGTCCCCTTTATTCAGAGCATAGATTGCAACTGCAACATTATCATTAGGGGAAATTAAAATCGAATTTGTTTCTTGCATTTGTATTTTCCTTTCCATATCATCATATATAAATTCTTATTTAATTTCTTTGCTTTACTTAATTGTGCATGACAAATTAATAATGATTTTACATATTTCATATATGGTCTTACATTAATCTTATTGATTAATGTAAGAGTACAATATTATTCACTAATTGTCAAGCTATTTATCAACTAAATATAAAACTCACTTGTATTTCTCAAGTATTCTATTTAATCATCAGTTACTATTAATTTTGATTATTCATTACTCTGAAAAGCAAACAAACAGGCTGGATTCAGAAAATCGTTTTGGGGAATCCAGCCTGTCTGCTTATTTTGTAAACACTATATTCTATTAAAATAAACTATGTAGATTGTTAATAATTATATAGCAATTCTTTAGTCAATCACACATTTTCATCAGGGAAATATTCATTTACATCCTCTATAACCTGATTAAGATGATCTTCCATAGCTTTACGTGCTTTTTTTGCATCATGTTCCTTAATAGCATTAACAATGCTTTCATGATTTTGCAGTTGTAAATGTTTAATTTTCACAATTGATGCCGAAGAAAATTTTGTATATGCATTATCATTGGTTAATAGCAATTTTAAAATTTGATATATTGTGGTATTTCCAGATATCCACGCTATAGTAAGATGAAATTGTAAATCCTGTTCATTTCCCAGACCACCGTGCCTTATTTCAACAAGATATTCAAGCATAATTTCATCTAATGCACTAAGCTGGTCACTACTGGCATTAGCAGCAGCAAGTTCTGCTGTACGTCCTTCAAGATATTTTCTAATATCAAGAACTTCAAGCAAGTGCGATTTTGATCCACTTTCTACAATGTTAATTATCTTATCTGCTGTCTTTAACTTTTTCTCACGCTGTCTTTTACCTTCAATGAATGCAGTTCCCTTTGCAGTCAGAATTCTGCCTTTGTTGCTCACTTTTTCCAGCATTCCATCATTCTCTAGCTTTTGCATTATTCTTCCAATGGTAGCTGGTGGAATATTAATAATAGTAGTAAGGTATGTAGCTCCTACAGGAGTATTCGCTTCCATAATAGCTGTTAAGACCTGTATCAGTTCCTGCTCATTTTTCATTATATATGCTCCTATTATCTATATTACTTTTAAAGTCCAATATTTTTACATTGTTAATAAATCGTTTTAATTAATTATAGTTCTGTTCAAATCATCACTTTATAAATCAATTTGATCAATGATTAATTATTAGTATATCATCTGCCGGTTTCTGTGTCAACTACTTGATTAATGAATTCGAAATTGGTATTCATTATAAATATAAAATGTCAAAATTGTGTTTAAAAATGCCGTTGACACTTTTCCAAAATGTAGTATTATGAGTATGCATACACTAATCTTATATGATTGATGAGTGATTTATTATTGTATTTCTTCATAGTGCAAATTACTTACTGTAATTAAGAATACTCAATATTAGTACTTATATGTTATCTTATATTATTCTTATAGTACTCATTGTTTTAATTCAGAAAGGAGGGGCTAATGAAATCATTTCAGGAAAACAAAGCACTCGCCGAAAAACTGATTTTCAATCAAAAGGCACTGATTAACGGGAAACTGGCTGACGCTCTTTCCGGCAAAACATTTGAAACTGTGAATCCATCAACAGGAACGGTTATTACATCTGTTGCAAGCTGCGGTTCCGAAGACGTAAACATTGCTGTTGCTGCTGCCAAAAAAGCCTTTGACAGCGGTATCTGGTCTAAAATGGATCTTTCTGAGCGAAAGCGGATTCTTTTTCGGTTCGCTGACCTAATTGAAAAAAACCGGCTTGAACTGGCAGTCATGGAATCGCTCGACAGCGGGAAACCTATCTGTGATACATATAATGGTGACGTTCCGGAAACTGTAGAATGCTTTCGCTTTTCAGCGGAAGCAATTGACAAGCTGAACGATGAAATTACGCCGACATCAAGCGGCACTTTAAACATTGTAAAGCGCGAGCCCATTGGCGTATGCGCAGCTATTCTGCCCTGGAATTTTCCTGTTCTGACGGCAGCCTGGAAACTAGGTCCGATTCTTGCCGCCGGCAATACTGTTGTCGTAAAGCCGGCCAAGCTTACAAGCCTTACCTTGCTGAAGCTTGCGGAGTTAAGTCTGGAAGCAGGAATCCCCGATGGTGTTTTAAATGTAGTTCCCGGTTCCGGAAGCAGTGTCGGCAGCGCACTTTCCAATCACATGGATGTAAATCTGATAACGTTCACAGGCTCCACCGCGATAGGAAAAAGTTTGCTGAATTGCTCCGGAAATACAAACGCTAAACGTGTTCTTCTGGAAATGGGCGGGAAAAATCCATGCGTCGTTATGCCGGATATCAGTGATCTTGACTGGGCCGCGAAGCAAATAACAACCGCGGCTTTGTGGAATATGGGTGAAAACTGTACTCAGAATTCCCGTGTTCTCATTCATAAGAGTATTAAGGACCAGCTTGTTTCAAAAATTTTAAAAGAAGTTGAAACATGGCACGTCGGAAATTCACTGGATCCTGACATCAAGATCGGACCAATGGTAGAAAAGAAACATATGGAAACCGTTCTTGGTTATATCGGGAAGGGAAAAGCCGAGGGTGGAACAATACTCCGCGGCGGACAGCAGCTTTTTGCAGAAACCGGCGGCTGGTATATTGACCCGTGTGTGTTTGATGATATTACACCTTCTATGACAATTGCACGGGAAGAAATATTTGGACCGGTTTTTACAATACAGTCTTTTCATACCATTGATGAGGCAGTCGAAATGGCAAATGATACGGAATATGGTCTCCACGCTTCCGTATGGTCCGACAACATCAATGACGTTTATAAGCTCGCAGAAAGCATAAAAGCCGGTGTGATTTCGGTCAATCATTTCTCGGAAGGAAACATCACAGCTCCTTTCGGAGGCTTCAAACAATCCGGTTTTCTAAGCCGCGACAAATCTGTCTGGTCGGTTAAGCAATATACCGAGACAAAATCTGTTTTTATGATAACACGATAGTCAGCAAAACACCCCGGATAAGCAAATGCCTGCATATCCGGGGTGTTTCTTTCAATCATTGCATACTACACGCTGTTTACTGAAAATGTCTTTTCGTTTTCTCCAGAATTTCTAATGCGGTTTTCGTTTTGCCCAGCCCGCCGAATGTGCAGCGCAGTTCCAGTGGAAGCATTTTTCCGATATCATAAATCGCCTGTATTGTTTCATCCAGCGGTATCACTTTATCATATCCGGCCAGAACCATATCTGCACTGGCAACCGCGTTGCTGCCGGCCATAATGTTTTTTCCCAGGCATGGCACTTCAACCCGGTTTCCAACCGGATCGCAGGCCAGACCGGTTATATTCTGCAGGGCCATGGATGCACTGTCCAGACATTGCGCAATGCTGCCTCCCATCATCTGAGTCACGGCACCGGCTGCCATACCGGATCCGGCTCCGCATTCAACCTGACAGCCCCCTACTTCTGCAGAAAAAGTCGCTGCTTCCGCGAAAAATACACCGATAAGACCAGCCATGAACAAGCCTTTTACCATATCATCCTCTGACATTTTTAATGTTCTTCCCAGACCGGTAACCGTTCCGGCCAGACATCCGCATGAGCCGCACGTCGGAGCAGCTACAATGACTCCCATCGAGCTTTTCACTTCCATAACCGCCGAAATGGATTTGATTATTTCATTCATCAAATCACACGGGATAAGCTTTCCTTCTGCTTTGGCCTGCTCAATGCGAAAAGACTGGGCACCGAGAATCCTGTCATGATACGTGGTTCCCTTCAGTCCCAGATCAACGGCATTTTCCATGATCAGCAATATTTTTTTCATCTGCTGATATACCGTTTCCATATTCAGGCCGCTGCGGCAGCTTTCATAGTATGCGCCGTATTCCCATGGCTCCATCGTGTGTTTTTCAGCATATTCCATCAATTCCGCGGCATTCGAATACGGAACATGGCAGTCCGCGCTGGAATGTGTGAACAAAACCGGCTCAAGATACATGATTTCCAGGATTCCTTTTTGTTTACGCAAATCATCAAGAAGGGATCGGCTGACCGGCTGAGAGAATTTCAGATTCAAAAGGCCTTTTCCGTTTTTCTCATCTGCCTGAGTGAAATCGCTTTCCGGCACTGTTTCTTTTATTATTTCTTCGAATTCTTCTATGCTTTTGAATGACGTATCGCATACAGCCAGCAGTTCATAGAAGTCACCGCATATATCGGCCTGGAAATCCTCAACTTTCCACACCTTGATCATTCCGCCGCCCACGGATATCGCTTCCCAGCGATGGACAATGCCATCTGTATCTTCGGCGCTTATTCTGTAATTGCCCGGGTGAATCGCGCCGTAATCCAGAATACGGTATTGAATCTGTATATTTTTTTCTGCAAGGAGCTGTTCATACTGGTCAACAGCCGGATCGGAAAGATCCAGTCCCATTAATCCGCATGCAAAGCCCATATCCGAGCCGTGGCCTTCATGCGACGCCGCCAGCGATCCATTCACATCAAAATCGACTGCCGCCTCCTTGATTCTATTGTCAAACGACTGTCTGAACAGGGAAGCGATTCTTGCCGCCCCGGCGACATGAGAGCTTGACGGACCCCGCATAACCGGGCCCAGAACATCATTAAAGATACTGCATGGCATTTTTTTCATTTTTTCTCCATCATTATTATGCAAGCGTGTTTTCATTAATCATATTTACATTTTTGCATTTTCTAAATTGTTGTCATGTTACGTATAATTGCTGAATACATAGAATATTGTTTCTCAAATCATTTTGATCAGTGTATGATTTTATATTATCATCAGTAAAATTGCAAGTCAATAATGCTCTTTCAAATTATGAAAAATCTGTGGAAAAATAAGTTATTCTAACCATAAATTTTCCGGATGCAGTACAATGATATCAAAGGAGATGACGAACATGCAGACAATTTACACGAATGGTACCATCATTACCATGAGTGCCCGTCACACGGCCGAAGCAGTACTGACTGAAAACGGAATCATCAAGGCCGCCGGCAGTCCTGATGAGATCCGGCACATTGCTTCCGGAGCAGAGACCGTTGATCTTAAGGGATGTACGATGCTGCCCGCCTTCATCGATCCGCACAGTCATTTTTCCTCCTATGCCAGCTCCTTTCTGCAGGTATCTCTCACGGACAGCGCCGATTTCAGTGAAATTGCCGGACGGATCCGGCAGTTCATCGCAAAGAACAGCATCCGGCCGGGTGAATGGGTCATAGCAAACGGCTACGATCACAATACCCTGGCCGAGAAGTGCCATCCGACGCTCGCGCTTCTCGACGCGTGCGCTCCGGACAATCCTCTGATCCTGCAGCATGCTTCCGGTCATATGGGCGTTTTCAACAGCTCCGCGCTGAAAGCACTTGGCGTCTCGGCCGATACTCCTTCTCCTGAGGGCGGACGAATTGAGCTGTCAGACGGCAGACTTACAGGGCGGATGGAGGAAAACGCTTTCTTCACCTATATGAAAAAGGCACCGATGGCAGACGCAAAGGCCCTGACAGGTGCATATAAAAAAGCGCAGGAAGGCTACGCGTCCTACGGGATAACATCGATTCAGGAAGGCATGGCAGTACGCCAGATGATCCCGCTTTACCAGAATCTGCTTAAGAATCATCTTCTGTATCTGGATCTGACCGCGTACGCGGCAATGCCTGACGCACAGGCACTGTACGACGCTTTTCCGGAGGCAGACGGCCGGTACGACGGCCATCTGCGGCTCGGCGGCCTGAAAATTTTTCTCGACGGTTCCCCGCAGGGCAGAACTGCCTGGATGCGGACACCGTACCGGAACCAGGATCCTCCGTACCGCGGATACGGTACCATGAAGGATGAAGATGTACGCGCGGCGGTGGAGTATGCCGTACAGCACCGGCGGCAGATTCTCGCGCACTGCAACGGCGACGCGGCTGCACAGCAGTATATCGACGCTGTCCGTAAAGTGTCAGAAAGCGGCGGTGATCCCGCTGCGATCCGTCCCGTCATGATCCATGCGCAGCTGCTGGGTCTTGACCAGCTGCCGCAGGTCAGGGCACTTGGAATCATCCCGTCCTTCTTCATTGCACATGTCTTTCACTGGGGCGATATTCATATCCGCAATTTTGGTTTTGAACGGGCTGCGAAGATAAGCCCGGCGGCGTCAACGCTTCAGAACGGCATCCGCTTTACCTTCCATCAGGATACGCCGGTTATTGAGCCCGACATGCTGGAGACAATCTGGTGTGCCGTAAACCGGCTCACAAAAAGCGGCGTGCTGCTCGGGGCTGATGAACGGATTCCTGTAATGGAAGCTTTGAAAGCCGTAACTGTCAACGCTGCTTACCAGTACTTTGATGAATCTGTCAAAGGCACCATCGAACCGGGAAAATACGCTGATTTTGTAATCCTGGACGAAAACCCTCTAGCAGTTCCGCCGGAAAAAATCCGTACCATCCGCGTACTGAAAACGATTAAAAGCGGAAACGTGATTTTCAACGGCGACTGACATATCGTTCTACAGAAAGGAGCAATCGGAATGAGGAAATTTATCTGCGGAATCTGCGGCTACACGTATGACGAAGCCAAAGGCATCCCGGACGCGGGAATCGCCCCGGGAACATTGTGGGAAGATCTCCCGGGAGACTGGAAATGTCCGCTCTGCGGCGCTCCCAAATCCGCTTTCAAGGAGGCAGGCGCGGAAGCACCAGCACCAAAGGCTGCGGCCGTTATGGAAGCTTCATCGGACATGAAGGAGCTCACGCCGCTTGAATTAAGTGCTCTCTGCTCGAATCTTGCCCGCGGATGTGAGAAGCAGTACAAAAATGAAGAGGCTGCGCTGTTTACAGAGCTCGCACAGTACTTCAAAGCTGCCGCGGCGCCGGCAGAAGGCCCGGAAGCAGCAAAGCTGGCCGAACTGATCGAACACGACTTAAGCGAGCGGTTCCCTTCCGCAAAGGCTGCCGCCGGAGAAACGCCAAAAGATCGCGGTGCGCTTCGCGCGCTTACCTGGAGTGAGAAAGTAACCAATATTCAGAAAGCCCTGCTGGACCGTTATAAGAAAGAGGGCAGCGGCATGACCGATAATACCGGTGTCTGGGTATGCACGATCTGCGGATTTATTTATATCGGCAGCGAGCCGCCTGCGCTTTGCCCGGTCTGCAAGGTTCCTGCCTGGAAATTTGAGAAAATCGAAGGGAGGTCTTTGTAATGTCAGATTTATTTGCCGTAAGAACCATCCGCCTCTGTACAAAAGACTGCCTCTGCCTGTATGTCTGTCCTACCGGCGCCACCGATACGGAAAACAGCATTATCGATGTCAGCAAGTGCATCGGATGCGGAAAATGCGCGGCCTCCTGTCCGTCGGGAGCAATCTCCATGGTTCCGAAGGAACTGCCGCCTCAGCAGAAGCACAGTGAAACGGTGACCGCCGCTATGAACGCCCTGCTGCGCTCCAAATCAGAAGAAGAAAGCATCGCCGCAGGTCTTGACGGCCCGCTTGCCGCAGCCATCGAGAAGTCATGCCGGATCCAGGCGGAGGACATCATCCGGGAAGCCGGCTATATGCTGCCGCAGAGCGGGAATGCACACGCTTTCTTACGAAAGCTGATCGAAAATCCCCCGACTCCGGATTTTCCGAAAGCCACTGCTGAAAAGCTGCTGGCACTGCTGCCGGATAACGACTGACAGAACCAGCTGATAAAGGGCCAACTCACAAACAAAGGGCTTCACGGATATGACCGTGAAGCCCTTTTTCCCGATAAATTTCAGCTTATCAATGGCATAATAACGTGCAGAATGATCAGCGACCAGATTGTGCATGTACTGAAAATTGCCAGCTGGATAAACGTTATTGCATGCCATCTTCCGTTATAATGCACCACCTTCAGGATCCATTCAACAAGCGGGGCGAAAATGACAGCCCCGATTATAATCGTAGGGATGACAATAACCCAGCTGTTTGGATACGTGCACAATACCGCGGAAACAAACACAACGCCGGCAAACGTAAATGCCCACCCGCCTTTTTTCCATTTCGGATACCAGATGAAGATCGCCAGGGCGGCTGTCAGGATCTGCGCCGACATAACGAGCGGGAAATTTCCGAGTGAATAGCATGGATGCAGCGGATTCAGAATCCATGAAATAATAGCTCCGACATACATTCCGATTGCCGCCAGCGAGCTTCCCCAGATCGTGAGTTCACCGATATCCCCGAATACTCTGTGTACAAAGAACTTGCCGGGGGAAGGCTTCGGTGCCGGTGCAGCGGACGGATCCGGCGCAGGTGCAGGTGCCTTTTTCATCCAGGGCATCAGCCGGAATAATTCCGAGCAGATCGGCACGGTAAAAAACACACCGATGGAAACCGCGACGAAAAGCGGCAGCTTGCAGGGATTGACCACCTTCTGAAGGAAGAAATTGCAGACCGGGAACGTCACGATTGTTCCGACCACAATCGATGTAATCACCTTGGCCGGACTGACGCCATAAAAGGCAATAAACACCTGAACGGTCAAAAACGCAGCAAACGTAGGAATCCATCCCATCGGAAAGGCCCAGTCATACATGATCTGGCCAAGAATCAGGCTGATTATCATTGCGATAAACATCCATTTGAAAACACCGCTGTTTCCGTCAACTCCTGTCCCGGCATGAGGTGATTTCTTTTTTTCCAGATATGCGGCCACGAATCCCATAATGCACATCAGTAACGACGCCGGCATGGATGCCAGAAACGCGGCTTCCGTGATATCCGCAAAGAACCATTCCACCTTGCCTCCCAGAGCGCCTTTCATGCATGCACCGATCATCGTGCCGAAATCATACAGAAACGTGTTTTTTGATACCATCGGCTGCAAATTGCTCAACAGTAAATACAATACGACCGAACCTGCCGCAACCCCAAGGAAAGCCGGAAGTATTTCCCTTCTGGAACATGTGACCTGTTCTTTTTCTTCCATGCACATTCTCCTTACTTTTCCATAATAGATAAGAATATACCGGCTGATTTTAATATGAGCTTAATAAGCATGCGCGCGAAAGTCCCTTTCTTTCACGCGTACTGTGGAGATCCACACTTATATTATATGTTCTGGAATAAAAATTTATATTATAAAAAAGTAGGATTTTTTCATTTGAAAAATCCTACTTTAGTATGATATACCGTATTTCTACTGATCGCTCTCGTAAAGCATTGCCGTAAGCGATGTCCGGTTTGTTACCCCGGCCTTTTTAAAGATGTGCTCAATGTGGCTTTTTACCGTTGGAATGCTTACAAACAGCCGCTTTGCAATCTGCGAATTTGTCATGCCCTGGGATATCAGCAGCGTGATTTCCCGCTCCCTCGGTGTAAGCCGTGAAAAGAGACTGCCGTATATCGTATTTTCCTCACAGGAGTCGGCAGGAACAATGAAAACCGTACAAATTTCATCCTGCTCCGCGCCGTTGTCCAGAATACGAAGATGGTACATCTTGCCGCCGGGAGCTGGAATATCCATGTTCAAGTCCTTCTTTGTAGGGAACGGACGGTCGAATGGTTTTACGACATCATTGATAAAGCGCGGTATGATATCCCTGATGCCGCTGTCCTGCAGAAAATCGACGCAGTAGCGCGTGCTGACCGGATTATTGTATATAATATTCTCCGGCTCGAAATGCTTAAACAGGATAATCCCGGTCACCTCGGTATTGATGACCGTTTTAAAAATACTTGCGATCTGCGCGTTTTTATTGAATTTCTGGTGGTTTTCAAATTCCTGTGAAATAAAGGGAGCGATGATCGCCAGAATCGCCATGTCGAGAAGTTCCGTTCTTCTCTTCCTGTCAATGGGTTCAAACAAGGCTATTGCGCCCTTGATCTTGCCTTCACTGCGGACGATAATGCTGTATTTATGATGAATCTTCTCTTCCTTCAGGCGGTTTGTATATGGATTGCTGTCGGTTTTGGCCACGAATTTGTCATAATCCAGGACATCCGCGTTCATCAGTACCCGCGGGCTCATGTTCTGGATGCCGAACGCGTCGTATACATGCAGGGTTTCGGCATAGTCTTCCATAAGCTTGGTGTTCAGGTTCGCACCCTTCGGATGCGACATGGAAAAATCCTCATTTACAACCCAGAACGAAGAGGATATATAGCCGAAGTACTTGTTAAGGCTGTGAAGGATTCCCTCTGTCGTGCTGTCAGCAGCATGAATCGCATGCAGGAATGCAAGAATCATACGGTATTCTCGTCCGGTCAACAGGTCGTCAGGCAGAAATTCACTTTGCTTCTGCATAAATACCACCTCCTGAAAAACGAACACAATTACTTGCGGCACTGTATAATTTTTGACAAATTGTATAAATATCTGTGCAAAAAGTATAGCAATTACTGATTCGATTTTCAAGGATTTTCTGTCTGACAGCAATATCGCTTTTTGCAATTTATCATACTTTAGTATCAGGAATGGGAATTCAATCCATACTTTTGCCCAATTATTTGATTGACACGGCTGCTATATACTGAATACTGTAAAAAGCTGAACAGCAGAACAGATTCCCTTCCCGCCAAAGCGAGTCCGGCTGAGCCCGCCGATAGCGCGCTGTCCCGTGCCAAAGCGTCAGAAAAATCAAGAAAAGGAGAATGGCATATGAATAATTGGTATCCAGAAGCAGATCTTGTTATCAAACACCCGAAAATCTATACCGTTGCGCTGACCATCGAAGAAATCAAAGCCGGCAAACGGGATTTCCCGATCATCGATGACGGCGCTGTTGCCGTAAAGGGCGGGAAAATCATCGCTGTCTGCAAGGCATCCGAAGCTGACGAATATTGCGGAAAGAATACCAATGTAATCGACGCGTCCGGAAAGGTGCTGATTCCCGGATTCTGTGAAAGCCATATGCACTGCACGTGGACCGGAAACGGTCTGCGCAATATCGATTTCAGGCCGGTATTAAAACGTGCCGAAGCCTTGGAGCTTGTAAAAGAAAAAGCCGCTTCTCTGTCAAAGGGTGAATGGTTCGAGGGAAACAGCTGGAACGAGCTTCTCTGGGATGATCCAAGAATGATCACGTGCCGCGAGCTGGATCAGGTTGCTCCGGACAATCCTTGTTTCCACATGCGCCTCTGCTTCCATGTCGCCATGGTCAATTCCGCGGCTCTTCGCGCCGCCGGAATCACCCGTGATACACCAGATCCGGAGGGAGGGCGTATCGGTCATTATGACGACGGCGAACCGAATGGCATATTATATGAGAACTCCGCAATGGGTCTTGTTCAAGATGTAATTCCGCCGCTGACGGCGGAGCAGAGAGTGGAAAGCCTTGAAGCTGTCGGCCATCTGCTGAATTCCATGGGAATCACAAGTGCGATCGACGCAAATCTGAATTTTGACCAGATGCGCTCCTATGGTGAGGCATACCGGGAGGGACGGCTTTTCTATCGCGCCAACCTGATGTTCTATCTGGATTCCGCTTACGGCAATGCCGAAACACACCTGCGCAGACTGGATGAAATGGACTGTGTGACAGGCTTCGGTGATGACATGCTGAAGCTGAACGGTGTAAAGGTAACACTCGACGGCATTCCTGCAACATATACCGCCTGCATGAGAGAGCCCTACAAAACAAGACCTGACTACTGCGGTTCAAGTGTATGGACAGCCGACGAAATCACAAAATTTGTCTGCAAGGCACAGGAAAAAGGCTGGCAGTTCGGTATCCACACGATCGGAGACAAGGCAACCGATATGGCGCTTCACGCATTTGAGGAAGCCAACAAAATCAGTCCGGTGTGGGACCGCCATCACTATATCATTCATTACGTATTCCCGCACAAGGATCAGTTTGAGACGATGCGCCGTCTGAATATCAGCGCCGCGATGCAGCCGACAATTGTGTCCGAAATGGGCGAGGCTCCGCTGTTCTACGAGGAGCAGGCAAACAGAAACCAGTCTGCCGGTCTGATGTTCAAGAATGGCATCATCTGCGGCGGCAGCTCCGACAGCCCTGTCGTTTCACCGGATCCGATCAAGGGCATGTATTACGCGGTAACACGTATTGACATGACATCCGGAAAGATTCTCGGAGAAGAATCGAAGGTAACACCAAAAGAGGCCCTGATCATGTGGACCAAGAATTCCGCTTACTTTATGCATGACGAGAATAAACTGGGCTCCGTTGAGGCAGGAAATCTTGCGGATATGGTCATCGTAGACCGGGATTTCCTGAATGGCGATATCGAGGATATCAAGAATACCAAAGTTGAAACCACATTCCTTGGCGGTAAAATCGTCTATCAGGCATAGCAACTAAAAAAAATCAGCCGGGCAGGCTTTCCTATTCCGGCCTGCCCGGCAAACGAGGAAACGATTATGCAAAAAAGCAGAAATCAGTTAGGTCTTGCTACCGTTGTAATTATTGTCAGCATTCTGTTCTTTTATGTAATGCAGATGTCGCCTTCTCCGCTGCTGCTGGAGATAAAAGATTATTATCAGATCAACAACAACGACATGCTTCTGAACATGTCTGCCTCGATCATTTTTCCGTTTATCGTTATCGCCTGTCTGATCGGAGCGGCTGTAGAAGCAAAAATCGGAACGTATAATCTCTTCACACTTGCCGCGGTACTTGTCATCGCAGGCGGCCTGATTAATCTGATCGCTGTCAGCTATGCACTGCTTCTGGCGGGACGTGCCATATTCGGTCTCGGATTCGGGTTCGGCGTGCCGTTTATCGGCTCCGCGATTATGAAGTATTACAAACCGGATTCCCGTGAAAAGATGAATACGGTAAACGGTCTCTTTCCATTCGTCGGCACCGTTATTTCCTTCCTGCTGGCTGCGCCGATCAGCAAATATATGGGAGGATTCAAGATCAGTCTGGCCATCTGGGCAATTCCGACCATCATCATGCTGATCATATGGCTGCTGGTCATCCGCGAAAAAAACATTCTGTACCATTCACCCGACGAAGAAGCCGTTCCCGAACACGAGGAAAAAGCTCTTTACGGGAGTCTGCTTCACCGGAAAGAAATCGTTCTGCTCTGTATAACCTTCATGTGTGATTTTACATGCTACTCTTACATCGGGGTCATTGTCCCGACACTGTTTTATGAAGCGACCTCCATGTCCGAAGCGATGGCAGGCATCATGGCAGCCATCGCGTTCCCGGCATTCGGGATACTGGGAAGCTCTTCCGGCGGCATTCACATTGCAAAGACAGGACTCCGGAAACCCACGCTTGTGGCGGCCCAGTTCGGCAAATTCATAGGCATCTGTATCGCTACGTTCGGATGCAGCCATTCCGCTCCCCTTCTTATAATCGGCATCGCCATCTTTGGCTTCTGCAATGGCTTATGGATGCCTGCAATGTACTGTGTACCGATGGATCTTCCCGGCATGACGCCAACCTCTGTCGGAGCGGCCTTTTCTCTGTTAAACGCATTCGGACTGACACTTGGTTTCATAGCGCCTACAATCGGCGGCTGGGTTACAAATATGCTGATGGCTTATTCCGGCATCGCCGACGCTACGGCAAATCATGTATACGGCCTGCAGTGGAGCCTTTTTATATTCGGCTTCGTAAACCTGATCGGCGCCGCCTGTATGCTGATCTATAAAGAAACAGGAATAAAACGTTCCGGTCAGCCATCCTGATTTTTTTACCAGATACCCATAACATGCTGCATGGCAAGACTGACCGCTGTGATGGCAGCCCAGCAGACCGCGCCGAGCAGAATCGGCTTCCCGCCTGACTTAACCAGCTTGACTATATCCGTATTCAGGCCGATCGCAGCCATTGCCATAATGATAAAAAACTTGCTCATTTCCTTAAAGGGCTGGTAAAAGCTGCCTGAAACACCGAACGTCCCGGTGACTGTCGTAATAACGGACGCTGCGATAAACCCAAGAATAAACATCGGAAAGATGCGGCTGAATTTCACGCTCCCGAAGGTGACGGCCGCATCTTTTTCCGCTTTTTTGGCCCGGTAGATTCCAAGAAAAAGCGTAATCGGGATGATGGCCAGTGTCCTCGTCAGCTTTACCGTGACCGCCTTGTCAAGTGTCGCCGAACCGAGCGACCACATACTATCCCACGTCGCGGCGGCTGCTGTTACCGAAGATGTGTCATTCACCGCGGTTCCTGCAAAAATTCCGAACGCTTCCCCGGAATGCGTGCTGAATCCGATCGCCTGTCCGAGAATCGGGAAAAAAATCGCCGCAAGTACATTAAAGAAGAAGATGACGGATATCGCCTGGGCTACCTCGGAATCATCCGCGTCGATCACAGGTGCTGTCGCCGCAATCGCGGAACCGCCGCAGATCGAGGAGCCGACTCCGATCAGCGTTGAAATATTGGCCGGGATCCGCATCGCTTTATGAAGAATAAACGCGGTGACCAGCGATATGGTAATCGTACAGACAATGATCGGCAGGGACTGGCTGCCCGTTTTCAGGACAACACCCAGATTCAGGCCGAAGCCAAGCAGGATGACCGCCCACTGCAGGATTTTTTTGGACACAAAGCTGATGCCGGCATTCATCTTCGACCGGTCCTTCAGGAAAATGCCCAGAATCATACCGGCGATGATCGCGATGATCGCGCCCCCGACAACAGGAAAAAGCCGCCCCAGCAGAAAAGACGGTACCGCGACAGCAAGACTTACCAGAATTCCCGGAATATTTTTTTTGACCCAGCTCATATTGTTCTCCTCCCTCGATGCATAAAAAGCTTACGTTCTTTACGTTACCATGATTTTGTGATAAAATAAAATTATATATTTTTATTTATTCATAAAATCATCTTATAATAAAGGAGACCAATATGCTCGATTACCGTGTCCGTACGTTTCTCACCGTCTGCAATGAAGGCAGCTATACGAAAGCCGCGGATATTCTTCACATCACACAGCCTGCCGTCACCCAGCACATCCATTATCTGGAGGATTACTACGGAACAAAGCTGATTCTTACCGACGGCCGGAAGCTGCGCCTGACACCGGAAGCCGAAACGCTGAAGACGGCCCTCGCCGCGTTTGAGAACGACGAAGCATTCCTAGCCGGCAGTCTGCGGCGCCGGGAACCTGCCAGGAAGGCGCTCGCGTTCGGCGTAACCGTCACAATCGGCGAATTCGTAATTGCAAAGCCGCTCTCCCGCTTTCTGCGGGATCACAAGGGCTACGACATCCGGATCATTATCACGAATACACGGGTGCTGATCGATAAGCTGCGCACCGGTGAGATTCAGATTGCACTCGTGGAAGGATATTTTGAACGGAAAGAATTCGACGCCGCGGTCTATCGTGCTGACCGCTTCATCCCGGTCGCTTCCTCCGGATACCATTTTCACAGGAAGCCGGCACGGCTCCGGGATCTTTTTCAGGAACGGCTGCTCGTCCGGGAACCCGGCTCCGGCACACG
>Ga0163159_1000958_pt1 | contig 30382 bp, 28 predicted proteins | sample BioMet9_FD_108702 | JGI IMG/M metagenome (GOLD analysis project Ga0163159, IMG submission 108702) | Microbial communities from bioreactor (seeded with sewage sludge) at Lawrence Berkeley National Lab, California, USA - Biofuel... | ecosystem: Engineered > Bioreactor > Anaerobic > Unclassified ... | reverse complement strand
TTGTACCCGGATGTCTGCCTTTTCTTGGCGGAGGAGGCAGCAAAATAGGGACGGCGGCTTTGAACCGCTGGGGGGATGTGCGCTCCGCTTGCCTTTGGGTCGGCTATTGTCTCACATCCCATAGTTTAAAATACAAATCATTACTAAAAGTTCTATTTTAAGGCAGAATTCTCTATATTGATTTGTCAAGACTTGATTTTTTTACAGTATTTTATTATACTAAGAGCAAGAAGATAACCCTACTGTGTGCGTAAAATGGTCTCGATGTTTTGAACCAACATCTTTTACATTGGGATTCCGATCTCCGTAAGTGTTAGACAATGCCTTCATTGGACTGTCGAGCCTTATGGGAGGACACCCACCTGCTTAGGCAGGCTCAAAACTCGGTTTATAAGCGGCATGGTGGGGCTTCTTTTATTATATTCGATTAGGTATGTGAGGCCGCTGAGAGATTCTTGGCGGCTTTATATTTGGTTTGAGGAGCAAACAAATGAACGGAGACGATTTGTTTTCCCTGGCGGAAGAAGATACCGGCAGGAGGTATGAGCCGCTGGCAGTACGCATGCGGCCAGAGACACTGGATGAAGTGTGTGGGCAAAAGGCACTGATTGGCTCTGGGAGTTTTCTGCGGGCCATGATTGAGCACGATACCATTCCTTCCTTATTGTTGTATGGCCCGTCCGGTGTGGGAAAGACGACGATTGCCCATGTCATCGCTGCGATGACCCGCAGCCGCTTCATCCCAGTCAATGCCGTATCTGCCGGTACGGCCGAGCTGCGCCGCATCATCGCTGAAGCCCGGGATGCTATCCGGTTATATCAGAAACGGACTATTTTATTTATTGATGAAATCCATCGCTTTAATAAAGGCCAGCAGGACGTACTTCTTCCTTTTGTGGAAGATGGGACGGTTATCCTTATCGGGGCTACGACAGAGAATCCATATTTTGAAGTCAACAGGCCGCTCTTATCGAGGCTGCGGGTCATGCAGCTCGAGCCATTGTCGGATGAAGACGTAGTAGCTGTATTGAAACGTGCTTTGGCAGATACTCGCAAGGGATTGGGACAGTTGCAGATACTGGCTTCAGATGATATCCTTAATCTGATTGCATCCTATGCCGACTGTGATGCCCGCATCGGCTTGAATTTATTGGAGCAGATTTGCATGGTTGTGCCACCTGGTGGTATGATTACGGCAGATGTGATTGAAAAAGTGGCAGGACAACGCATCCACACGTATGATAAAAAGGGCGATGCCCATTATGATACGATTTCTGCATTTATTAAAAGTATGCGCGGATCCGATCCCGATGCGGCCATCCACTATCTGGCCAAAATGATTGAATCGGGCGAACAGCCATCTTTTATCGCTCGCCGCATCGTCATTTGTGCCGCCGAAGATATAGGTCTGGCCGATCCGCAGGCACTGGTCGTGGCTAATGCAGCGGCACAGGCCGTGCAATTGGTCGGCTGGCCGGAAAGCCGGATTATTTTGTCGGAGGCAGTACTATATATTGCCTGTGCGCCTAAAAGCAACAGTGCTTATCTGGCCATTGACCGGGCACAGCAGGATGTACGCCGCGGCGGTTGCGGTAATGTGCCGCCCCATCTGCGGGACAGTCATTACAGTGGTGCGGCAAAACTCGGTCATGGGACAACATATGCATATCCCCACGACTATCCTGAAGGCTGGGTGGAACAACAATATTTGCCGGATCCGCTAGTCCATGCGACGTATTTTACGCCGACTGCACACGGCCGGGAAAAAGAGCTGACAGATGCCTGGAAACGGCGGCGGAACCGTACATGATGAGCATTATGACAAGGGGAAGACTTTAGAAGGTGAAATTACGTGACTCAACGAAAGACTACAGCGGTACCACGAAGACGTTCGACTAGCGGCAGTAAGCGGAAACGGACGACGGCGTCATCGCGAAGGAAAACAAAACCACTCTTAAAATATGAAATATTGGGACTCATCCTGTGCTGTCTCGGCATATTTGTTACCATAGGTACAATCGGTATCGATACGGGCAGCATCGGCCATTCTACGGACACGTTGTTTGCGTATGTATTCGGCATCGGCCGGATCATCCCAGCGCTGGCCTTGATTTTGTTGGGCCTGAGATATATCATCGTGCGCCAGGCCGTGCCCGTCGGTATGGACTGGGGGGCAGGCTGTGTCTTGTTCATCTTGTTCCTGGGGCTGGTCCACATCCTGTTCGTGCCGGAACATTTGGAATTCATGCCTTTGATGACGCAGGCCGGCGGCGGTGTTCTGGGCGGTATCGTAGCAGTGGCGTTGCGGCATTTTTTGGGCCAGACCGGAGCGGTATTGGCAATCGTCCTGATGATGATTGTCATCGTCATGATCTGGAAACAATTATCTATATCTAAAAGCGTCACTATCGTGTCCGATAAAGCAGCGGAAGGAATTCATGAGGCATCCCAGACTATCCGGACACAATGGAAAGAACATCAGGAGAAAAAACGGATTTTCGATTTGGAAAAAGAGGAAAAACGAGATTCGGCCAAACGAGAAAAGGCCAAGCCGCGTACGGACGATGTGTTAGCCCCAGAAATTCCAGCAGTCCCGGAAGCAGCTGACGATGTACTGGAAATCGATGTGGCCGGAGAGGTGAATGTACCGGCGACGAGCCAGTCTCCGGCGGACGTAGCAGAGCCGGAACCTGTCGTGGCAGCGGCTGCCGATAAGCGTGAAACAGTGGTACCAGAACCTGTGGTACCAGAACCTGTGGCTCGGCCCGCTGCTATGCCGCTGGCAGATACGCCAACGGTCCAGCCGGCCGATGTCCTGGCGGCGGAATTTTCTGATTTAAAACCTATTGAAATAGAAAAGCAGGCAACGGCTGTCGACTTGGCACCGGCCGGCCGAAAGCCTGTAGCAACCGTGCAAAAACCGCCGTATCCATTGCCATCTCTGTCCATGCTCAGCCATGGCCGGGCACCCTCGTCTTCAGCAGCCGATGAAGTACGTGAGAATGCCCGCATTCTTCATGAGACGCTCCAGAGCTTCAACATCGAGGCCAAAATTCTCCATGCCAGTCAGGGGCCGGCGGTTACGCGCTATGAACTGGAACCGGCATCAGGTGTCAAAGTCAGCAAGATCGTCAATCTGGCTGATGACATCGCGTTAAAGCTGGCTGCTGTGGACGTGCGTATCGAAGCACCCATACCCGGCAAAGCGGCTATCGGCATCGAAGTACCTAATAAACAGGTTGCCGGTGTCAATTTGCGGGATGTGTTGGACACGGATGAATTTAAACGGGCTGTCGGCGGCATACCCGTAGGATTGGGTAAGGATATTGCCGGTAATCCCGTCATAGCAGATTTGTCCAAAATGCCTCATCTGCTCGTAGCCGGTTCGACCGGTTCCGGTAAGAGTGTCTGCATCAATACGCTCATTGCCAGCATTCTATTTAAACAACATCCATGTGACGTCAAACTGATCCTCATCGATCCCAAAGTGGTAGAATTATCCAATTATAATGGTATCCCCCATTTGCTGACGCCTGTCGTAACCGACGCCAAGAAAGCTGCCAGTGTATTACACTGGGCTGTCCGTGAAATGGATAACCGTTATCGCAAATTTGCTGAAACCGGTACTCGTGACCTGGCCCGTTATAATTCGCTCCATCCGGAAGAAGCATTTCCATTCATCGTCATCATCATCGATGAATTGGCTGATTTGATGATGGTTGCGTCAAATGATGTGGAAGATGCTATCTGTCGTCTGGCTCAGAAGGCCCGGGCTTGCGGCATGCATCTCGTGCTGGCGACGCAGCGCCCTTCTGTCGATGTATTGACAGGTATTATCAAGGCCAACGTACCGAGCCGTATTTCCTTTGCTGTCTCCAGTCAAATCGATTCGCGGACCATATTAGATATGTCTGGCGCAGAAAAGTTGTTGGGTAAGGGCGACATGCTGTTTTATCCCATGGGAGCATCTAAGCCGCTGCGCGTCCAAGGCGCATTTATTTCCGACGGCGAAATCGACGCTCTCGTCGAATACATCAAAGAGCAGAGCGAACCGGAATACGATGAACAAGTCCGCATGGTGCAGCAGGATACGGAAAGTGCGCCAGGTGGCTATTTTGAAGATGAGCTGATGGAACAAGCCGTAGAACTCGTCCTGGAAACCAGCCAGGCGTCAGCATCTATGCTGCAGCGCCGCTTCCGCATTGGCTATACCCGGGCGGCCCGTCTCGTCGATACGATGGAGGCGATGCATATCGTCGGGCCGGGGAACGGCAGTAAAGCCAGAGAAATATTGATGTCACCGGAAGAAGTGCATGCCAAATATTTCGCTGAGAAATCGTGATGGTTCATTTACAGGGTATTTTTTCATGTAAAGATGTTATATAATATTATCAAAACGTCAGGGAGGAGAGTCCTGTGGATGCCATTGGAAAGATATTGCAGGAGGAACGGCAGCGTCAGGGAAAGACGCTGAAGGAAGTTTCGGATATATTGAATATCAAGGAAGCCTATCTGGCGGCGATTGAGAATTGTGAATATGCGGTGATCCCCGGTGAAGTTTTTGTCAAAGGGTTCATTCGCAACTATGGTAATTGTCTGGGTCTGGATGGCGCGGCCCTGGTACAGGAATATAAACAGGGACTGCTGCCGCCGGTTCCTGCCAAAAAGGTTCGTCCTGCCAAACCTGCTCAAACGGCACCGCGTGAGGCATGGCGGAAAAAAGAAGGAAAATGGCCTGAAATTACTGTCATAGCTGGAGCAGTACTATTTGTGCTGCTCTGTGCGTGGCTTTTCTTATAAAGGAGTTATATGGCGAATCAATTTTTAGTGACGTGTCGTCAGGATATGGAAGACCGCGGCTGGGACATGCTGGATTTTGTCTTTATCAGCGGCGATGCTTACGTGGATCACCCCGGATTTGCAGCTGCCGTCATCGGACGGGTACTGGAAGGACGGGGCTATCGGGTCGGCATCATTGCCCAACCCGATTGGCATAGCTGCGATGATTTTAAACGACTGGGCCGGCCTCGGCTGGCTGTACTCATCACGGCGGGCAATCTCGATTCTATGTTAAATGAAAAGACGGCGGCCAAGAAAATCCGCAGCCGCGATAACTATTCACCTGGTGGTGAACCAGGGCACCGACCGGAACGGGCTACTATCGTCTATGCCAACCGGGTCAAGGAAGCTTTCAAGGATATGCCCATCGTCATAGGCGGCATAGAAGCCAGTCTGCGCCGCTTTGCCCACTATGATTACTGGTCTGATAAGGTACGTCGGTCCATATTGCTCGACAGCAAAGCCGATGTACTGATTTATGGTATGGGTGAACGCCAGATCATCGAAATCGCCGATGCCCTGGCGGAGGGAAAGACCGTCGAAGAAATGTATGGCATCCGTGGTATTTGTTATGCTGCAGCCAGGCCGCCCTTGTCTGATAAGGCCGTAGTCTGTCCAGCGTATGAAGACGTAGCTGCTAATAAGTCGAAATTTGCAGCAGCTTTTAAAATACAATATGAAGAACAAGATCCGTTTTACGGCAAGACAGTGATCCAGCCGTCAGGCGGTCGTTTTGTCGTGCAGACACCACCGGCGCTGCCTTTGTCCACGGCTGAAATGGATGCCGTCTACGAATTGCCTTTCCAGCGACGCTGGCATCCTGATTACGATGCTGTTGGCGGCGTCCCGGCATTGCATGAAGTACAGTTCAGCCTGACCAGCCATCGCGGCTGTTTCGGCAATTGCCATTTCTGTGCCATCGCCAGTCATCAGGGACGCATCATCCAACATCGCAGCCATGAATCTCTCCTGGCGGAAGCGAAACGGATGATGACACTGCCTGGCTTCAAGGGCTATATCCATGACGTGGGCGGGCCGACAGCGAATTTTCGGCATGGCGCTTGCGCCAAACAGGATAAAGACGGTGCCTGCCGTGATATGCATTGTATTGGCAGCCGGACTTGTCCGAACCTGGATACGTCCCACGATGATTACCTGCAGCTGCTGCGGGAAATCCGCAGCCTGAAGGGTATCAAAAAGGTTTTTGTCCGTTCGGGCCTGCGTTATGATTACGTCTTGGCGGACCATAACAAGCGATTTGTAGAGGAACTTTGCCAGTATCACGTGAGCGGCCAGCTCAAGGTAGCACCGGAACATGTCGTACCCCATGTGACGGACATGATGGGGAAAGCCGGCGTCGATGCGTTTCTGAAATTTCGCGACTGGTTCCAGGAAGCGAATCAAAAGATAGGGAAACAGCAGTTCCTGGTGCCGTATTTTATGTCGAGCCACCCAGGTTGTACGCTGGAGGATGCCATTTCTCTGGCAGAATTCCTGCGGGATCAACATATGCAGCCGGAACAGGTGCAGGACTTTATTCCGACGCCGGGCAGTTTGTCGACGGCCATGTACTATACTGGCATGAATCCGTTGACCGGGGAACGGGTTTATACAGCCCGGACCATGCAGGATAAAGCGATGCAGCGTGCCCTGATGCAATATAAAAATCCGGCGAACTATGATATGGTATATAAAGCATTATGCTTATCCGGCCGCCGCGATTTAATCGGCTATGGTCCGCAGTGCCTCATTCCGCCCCGGTCTGGACATCGGCGGGAAGAAGAACGCTCACAAGGCCGCAGGACTGGCCGTGGGGATACCCGCAATGTTGATGGTGGGCGCAGACATGACCGGAGTACTAGCCAGATGCCAATAGGGCATAAAGGATGGAAGAAGAATAGACATTAAGGTGAAAGCATGAAAAAACATATTCCTGTAGTGGCCGTTATCCTTTTTGTGGCGGCACTGCTATGTTTGAGTAATTTCATATGGATGCAGCAGGAGGCCCGGCGGACCCAGGCTGTTGAAGAAGCGGAGCGGCATCTTCAGGTATATTCGTCCCTGCCAGATGACGTCAATGTCGATTTGGCAAAGATGTTTTATGACCGGTTCCATCTGCGCGTACAAATTACCACCAAAGCAGATGGTGATTTGCATCAGTCTGTGATACATGATCCATCAGGCCGTAATCATCCTGATGTAATCATCGCGTCGCAAGCGGTGCTCCAAGAAGCAGCCCGGCGGCAGATGACTGTTCCTTATGCGTCGGAACAAACAGAATCCGTGCCATATACGTTTAAGGAAGCCGATGGGTATTGGGTTGGCTTGTGGATGGACCCCATGGTGTTTGTCGTCGACAATGATTATTATCAAAAACACAGTCTGATGTTATATACGTGGAACAGTGTCTTGCTGGATCCCGAAATGCGGCTGGCTTTTCCTGATTTGGCCGCTACGGATATAGCGACTGATTTTTTGTGTACTTTTGTGGAAGCACGTGGTCAGGAAGAAGCACAAAAATACTTAAAAGACCTGCAGCGCCATGTGACAGTTTATTCTAAATCTACGTCGCTTTCGGCTCGTCGTGTGATTCTGGGTGAAGCTGATATCGGTGTGACCGATGCCGTTACAGCTCGTCAATACGTGCGTGACCATATTCCGCTGCACATCGTCTATCCCCAGGATGGGACGTCATACTGGCTCATTGGTGCAGCTGTGACGCAATGGAATGGTGATGAAGAATTGGCAGCATTGTTCATGGATTGGCTGCTGTCTGATGAAATCCGGTCCATATTGGATAAGAACCATATTTATGTATATTATACTAGTGAAAATCAGCCTAAGGCGCCGGATGTAAAAGGCAAAGAACTCCAGATGTTCTCCGTCCAAAAGAATTATAGTGATGATGGACGTAAACAATTGGGGGAATGGTGGATAAAAACCGTACGATTTGGAAAGGAACCGTAAATGGATAAAATAGGATTTATTAGTCTGGGATGTTCGAAAAATCTCATAGACACGGAAGTCATGTTGGGCATCCTGAAGGACCGACATATGGAAATCACGAAGGATTTGTCTGAAGCTGATGTCATCATCGTCAATACGTGTACGTTCATCGAAGCGGCGAAGGAAGAATCTATACAGACTATTTTACAGGCTGCTCAATATAAACAAGAAGGTTGCTGCCGTTTTTTGATTGTCACGGGATGTCTGAGCCAGCAGTATCAGGAACAGCTCCTGCAGGATATGCCTGAGATCGATGCTCTCTTAGGTACAGGATCATGGGACCGTATCGGTGAAGCCTTGGATTTGGCCAAAAAAGGCAAAAAAGCTTGCTTTATGGATAACGTAAGTCATCTGTACAACCATACGATGAACCGCGTCCGTACGACGCCGGCTTACAGCGCCTACGTGAAGATAGCCGAAGGCTGCAACAATGGCTGTACCTTCTGCATCATTCCCCACGTACGGGGAACACTGTGCAGCCGTCCCATCGAATCGGTCGTGGCTGAAGTGGAACAACTATCCCGGGACGGCGTCAAGGAAATCAACCTGATTGCCCAGGATACGACGAGCTACGGTGTGGATTTGGCCGACCGTTCCCTTCTGGCAGATCTGTTGCGCCGCCTCGTAGGGATTGCAGGCATCCGCTGGATCCGCCTGTTTTATCTATATCCTCATTATTTCGATGATGAATTGATGGACCTCATCGTGCAGGAAGACAAAATCTGTCCTTATGTCGACTTGCCGTTGCAGCATATTTCGCCGACAGTCCTGCGGCGCATGAACCGCCGTGATACGAAAGAAGATATCCAGGTATTGATGGATAAGCTTTGTGCCCATGGCCGCAAGCTGACTCTTCGCTCCACATTTATCGTAGGCTTCCCCGGTGAAACGGACGAAGAATTTGCCGAATTATGTGATTTCGTCAAGCAGGTACAGTTCGATAATGTAGGTGTCTTTACCTATTCCCAGGAAGAAGGGACGCCGGCGGCCCGTATGACTGATCAAATTCCCGATGCGGTCAAGGATGAACGGTACCATCAGCTCATGTCCATCCAGGCCAAGGTATCGGAACAGCGGAATCAGGAGCTGGAAGGGAGTGTCCACACATTCCTGGTCGAACAGGTATATGAACAGGACGGGCAGCTTCAGGCAGAAGGACGATTGGAAATCCAGGCACCTGATGTAGACGGCACGACCTATGTGGAAAATGCTGCGGGACTGCAACCAGGAGATATGGTGCAGGTGCGTATTTCACAGGGATTTGCCTACGATTTGGTGGCTGAAGTGATATAGATGTTTTTAAATTGAGGTGAAAGGCAATGTTAGTGGAATTGGTCACGACGGGATCGGAATTGCTGTTGGGAGAAATCCTGAATGAAGATGCCCGCTATTTATCGCAGGAATTGAATAAATTAGGATATTACGTCATATTCCATACGACTGTAGGAGACAATCCGGACCGCATGGAGGATGTACTGAGCAAGGCCTTGTCGCGGGCGGATATGGTCATTACGACGGGCGGTCTGGGACCGACACAGGGGGATATGACGAAAATCATCGGTGCCAAAGTGCTGGGACTACCCATGGTATTCCATCCCGAAATCAAGCAGCAGATTGCGGAATGGTTCACCCAGCGGGAACGGCATATGTCGCCGAACAACGATCAACAGGCCTGGCTGCCCCAGGGAGCAGATGTGTTTACGAATGAAGCCGGTACGGCACCGGGTATGGCTATCCGCCATGGCGGCAAAGTCCTCGTCCATTTGCCGGGACCACCGCTGGAAATGACCTGGATGTATGAACATCGGCTCAAGCCTTATCTGCTCCAGACATTTGGACCTCAAGGCTGCATTGAATCGCTGATCATGAAGATATATGATTTGGGCGAAGCGGAGATGGAACAGAAGATACTGGATTTCGTCAAGGAACAGTCCAATCCGACCCTGGCCCTCTATGCCAAACCAGGATACATCGAGCTCCGTATCACAGCCCGGGCCGATACACAGGAGGAAGCAGCGGCACTGCTGCAGCCCATGGAAGAGAAACTGCGTCTGCGCCTGCGTCGTTCTGCCGTCACGTACAATGATGAATCCATGGCAGCTTTGTTTGGTAAGAAGCTATTAGCGCACCAGTACAGCGTAAGCTGTGCAGAGTCCTGTACGGGTGGTCTCGTCGGTTCTTTCATTACTGACGTCGCCGGCAGTTCCGATTATTTTCGCGGTTCTGCTGTTACTTACTGCAATGAGATGAAACATCATATTTTGCGGGTTTCCCAGGAAACACTCGACACGGTAGGTGCAGTCAGCCCCGATACGGCCGGGCAGATGGCCCGCGGGTCGCGACAGCTGTACAGTGCCGATATCGCCATCAGCACGACCGGTATCGCCGGGCCGTCAGGTGGTACGCCAGAACAGCCTGTAGGCTTGGTCTACACGGGAATCGACGGCCCCTGGGGGACTATCGTCCATAAGGATATATATGTCGGTGACCGCATGGAAATCAAACGGCGGGCAGCGACGCGAGCCATATATTATGCCGTGCAATATCTCATAGATAACGAATAGGAGAATGATCATGGAAGAGAAAAAAACAGCGTTGGAGAATGCTCTACATAAAATAGAAAAAGATTTTGGCAAGGGTGCCATTATGCGGCTCGGCGACATGGCCGACAAAATGAACATGGAAGTCATTTCATCGGGCTCCCTGGCTATCGATCTGGCTGTCGGCGTCGGCGGCTATCCCCGCGGACGTATCATCGAAATTTATGGCCCTGAATCGTCTGGTAAGACGACCGTCGCCTTACATGCCATTGCAGCGGCGCAGAAGGCCGGCGGTATCGCAGCCTTCATCGACGCGGAACATGCTCTCGATCCGGTCTACGCCCGTCATCTTGGCGTAGATACGATGAACTTGCTTATTTCCCAGCCGGATAACGGCGAACAGGCTCTGGAAATCACGGAAGAACTCGTCCGCAGCGGCGCTGTCGATATCATCGTCATCGACTCTGTGGCGGCGCTCGTTCCCAAGGCCGAAATCGAAGGAGAAATGGGCGATTCCCACGTAGGCCTGCAGGCCCGCCTCATGAGTCAGGCTCTGCGTAAACTGACGGGGATTACATCAAAATCAAAGGCTATCGTCATCTTCATCAATCAGCTGCGGGAAAAAGTAGGCATCATGTTTGGCAATCCGGAAACGACGACTGGCGGCCGTGCTTTGAAGTTCTATTCGTCCATCCGCCTGGAAATCCGCAAGGGCGAAACGATTAAGCAGGGGAACGATGTCATCGGCAACCGGGCCCGCGTCAAGGTCGTCAAAAATAAAGTGGCTCCGCCTTTTAAATCGACAGAAGTGGATATCATGTACGGAACCGGTATTTCCCGCGAAGGGACGATACTGGACCTGGCAGCATCGATGGAACTGGTCAAGAAGAGCGGCACTTGGTACTCCTATCAGGGTGAACGGTTAGGTCAGGGCAAAGAAAACGTCAAGCTGTACTTCAAGGAACATCCGGAAATCGCCGATGAACTCGACCATATCATTCGCGATACCTTGGCAGCAGAACCTGAAAAATTTGCCGAAGTTTTGGAAACGGCCGCTACTGAAGAGGAATAAGCCGGGACCATGAATAAGACAGAAGCTTATGGATTAGCGCTGCGCCTGTTGAACCGTCGCTTTTTAAGCGAAGCAGAGTTACGTAAAAAGCTGCAGGCCAAAGAAGCTGACGATACGGTCATCGACGAAGTGCTGGCACTGCTGCGGCAGGAGCGATTCATCGATGATGATCGGCTGGCCTGTCAGGTATATGGGTTTTACGCTCGCAAGAATCAGTACGGCCATTTGTACATTTGCAATCGTCTGCGCCGGCGCGGCCTGCCCGTGCCGGTTGATATAGAACGGGTCGATGAACATGCCGTGGCCCAGCGGCTCGTGGCATTGAAATTTCCAGCTCCTGACAGGGATAATGCCAAGGTTGCCCGCTACTTGCAGTATCGGGGATTTTCCACTGCCGTTATCCGGGAATTGTTGGAGTGTTCATATTAATTTGCAACAATGTATTAAACTATATCTAAATTCTTGACATCGTCTCAAAAAAAATTTACAATTAAAGTAACCGGTTACAGTACTGGTCTTTATTTTGCATAGTTTCAGGTTTTTGAACATGATGAGAATTGAGATAATACTCATATAAAAAAGCCGAACGTGTAGTTCGGCTTTTTATTATGAATGGAGGAGGTGAAATAACTTATGTTTACAGCTATTGCAGCAGCTGTTGTTTGTGGTGTCGTGGGCGCTTGCGGCGGTTATTATTATCGCTTGAAGATTGCTGAAGGAAAAATCGGCCAGGCAGAAGTGGAAGCTGAACGTATCGTAAATGATGCTAAGCACACTGCCGAATCGAAGCAAAAGGAATTGATACTGGAAGGCAAGGAAGAAATTCATAAACTGCGTGTGGATCTGGAACGTGAAAACAAGGAACGCCGCAGTGAATTGCAGCGTATGGAACGGCGTCTTCTGCAAAAGGAAGAACACTTGGATAAAAAATCTGATTCCATGGAAAAGAAAGAAGAAGTGCTGCAGCACAAGGAAGATGAAGTCAACTTGTTGCAGGAAAAAATTTCCGTCATCCATGACAAACAAATGGCTGAATTAGAACGCATTTCCGGATTGGCTTATGAAGATGCAAAAGAACTTTTGCTGAACAATGTGAAGACGGAAGTGAAACATGAAACTGCTATGATGATCAAGGACATGGAACAGCAGGCCAAGGAGGATGCCGATGTCAAGGCGCGGGAAATCATTTCCACGGCTATACAGCGGTGTGCAGCAGACCATGTGGCAGAAACGACGGTATCTGTCGTATCGTTGCCGAATGACGAAATGAAGGGCCGTATCATTGGCCGTGAAGGACGCAATATCCGGGCTATCGAAACCCTGACGGGCGTCGATCTCATCATCGATGATACACCGGAAGCAGTCATCTTATCCTGTTTTGATCCTATTCGTCGGGAAGTTGCCCGTATCGCTTTGGAAAAATTGATTACTGATGGCCGTATCCATCCGGCACGGATTGAAGAAATGGTCGAAAAAGCACGTCGTGAAGTGAACCAGAAGATTCGTGAAGCAGGCGAACAAGCGACGTATGAAACAGGCGTACATGGACTCCATCCGGAATTGATGAAGATTTTGGGACGGTTGCGTTATCGTACCAGTTATGGTCAGAACGTACTGCGCCATTCTATCGAAGTGTCCCAGTTGGCTGGCATTATGGCAGCCGAATTAGGCGTCGATGTCAACTTGGCGAAACGAGCTGGCTTGATTCATGATATCGGTAAAGCGCTGGATCATGAAATGGAAGGTACCCATGTTTCTATCGGTGCTGAATTTGCCAAAAAATACGGCGAATCCAAAGTGGTTGTCAATTGTATTTCGGCTCATCATGGCGATGAAGAGCCGCATAGCGTAGAAGCCGTACTGATTGCAGCGGCTGATGCCGTATCGGCGGCACGTCCTGGTGCAAGACGGGAAACGTTGGAAAGCTATTTGAAACGCTTGACGAAACTTGAAGAAATTGCTAAATCTTTTGATGGTGTAGAAGAATGTTTTGCTATACAGGCTGGACGCGAAATCCGCGTTATGGTCAAACCAGATAAAATCGATGAATCCGGCTGTGTCATGCTCGTCCGGGATATCGTAAAACGGATTGAAGCAGAGTTGGAATACCCTGGACAAATCAAAGTTGTAATTATTCGTGAAACGCGAATGGTAGATTATGCAAAATAATGATGAATACAAGTCCCTTGCCGCTTGGCAGGGGATTTTTTTTATGTGTTCATACAGATGAAAGGGTCTCTTGGATTTGCTTTTTGCATAGGAATTCGTATATAATAAAAGAATGTATAGAACGTCGGACAGGAGGCGGTGGAATGAAAAAGAAGGCTATGATTTGCGCGCTTGCCATGTTGCTGAGCAGCTTTGGCGCAGGCTTGCCGGTCCAGGCTATTGACTTGGGATCCGTCCTAAAAGTTGGCGGCATTGGCCTCATCGTCAACCAATATGGCGATCAGGTCAACAATTTCCTGAATAAATTGTTGATGCAAAAAGGGGTAGGAACAGATTATGCAACGAAGGTTGTCCCCATCATCAGCGTGGGTAACGGCAAGTATATCGGTGCCGTGCAGGTCGTTGGTCCGACCGGTCAGGTCGATAAGGTCAAGGCTGTAGGACAGTTGGAAGGCAGCTTCAATGGGAATTTATTCCGAGCCAAAGCGCTTGTTCCCCTCGATTCGACGAACGTATCGAAATTGAACAGGGTCCAGGGCGTAGGCGTCTCGGCTATTATCGATATCCAGTTTTAACTACTATGTATGAGATATGGAGGTAATACTATAATGATGAAAAAAAGAATTGCCTGTATGGCGGCAGTAGCAGCTCTGTGCGGAACTTTTATCGCCGGTGCAGCCAATTATACGATATTAGAAAAAGCAGAAAAAGTAGAAACGACCGTCTATGGTAACGTACAGGCTGGGGCCCTGACGGATCGCATTAATTCGCTTGATGAAACGCTGTACGGCCGCAAGGATGGTTCTGGTACGGTCCAGTCCCAGACGGATACACTGTTCCGCGATGTTTATGGCAATGATGGTTCGGATTTGTCCCTGTTGGCGGCGGTCAACCTGATGCAGTGGAAGTATGCCGGCCAGGTGACCCATGAATCGCTGCTCGACAGGGTATATTCTATGGAACAATCCGTCATGGGAAAGGCGGGCACCGGTTCCCTTGATTCCCGTATTACGGCATTGCGTAAGACGCTGCTCAATAACGAAAAATTCACGTCAGCTGCAGTGACGATACCTGCTGATACGGTCGTGAAATTACAAAACCTGGAAAACTTGAATTCCAAGACGAATAAAAAGAATGACGTCGTCCATTTTGCCGTGTCTGAGGATGTCGTCGTAGGTGATGTCGTCGCCATTCCCAAGGGGATGCAGCTCGATGGGACTGTAGCAGATGTCCGCAAGGCCGGCCGCTTTGGCCGTGATGGCAAGATGGTCCTGGCTTATGGACCCGTCAATGCTGTCGACGGAACGCCAGTAGTATTGACCGTAGGCGATAAGGCTAAGGAAGAATATAAACGGACAGCAGGTGCTGTAGGTGCTTCAGCAGCTGGCGCCATTATCCTCGGGCCAATCGGCCTGGCCGGCGGCTTGTTTGTAAATGGCAATAATGTAGATTTGCCGGCAGGTACGGCCATGTATGCTGAAACGAAGGAAAATACTGATGTAATCGGCTTTAAAGAAGCGGCTGCTGACACAACTTCTGCCGAAATTTCGGCCAGCGGCGTACAGACAGAAAAACATGTCGAAGCATCGCTGCCATCGCCCACAACGACCGAGACGGCTGCGGATGTAAAGAATAATAAAGTGACGCCTGTAGATTTGACCAGCGCCAATGCTATTACCGGTTCCGATGATACGCAGACAATCGTGACGATAACACCAGATGATAAAAAATGATGACTGGGAGAATGATGATGAATAGGACAGCGATAATTTCTCTTTGTACCGGTTTGCTTCCCATGACGCTGATGGCTGCCGGAGCTCAGACTGAAACGCCTGTGGCGACAGCTCGCGACTATTCCGTGCCGGCTTATCGGCTGACGACAGGATTTACTCTAAAAGGAGGTCCGGCCATTACGCCTATAGACCTGGAGGAAGCTTCCCGGGAATATGATATCGTGCTGCCGCAGCAGCCCGTCAAGATCCAGGCGGATACAGTATATTTCCGCAACAGCGATGGCTTCGTACGGGGACGGGGAAATGTGGATTTATATCAAGGCAGTGATGAGATGCATGCCGATTATGTCGAAGGCAATGCCCAGACCCAGCTGTTTTATGTTCCTGGTAATGCCGTATGGATACAAAATGGTTCGGCCATGAATGGCACGGGCATACTGTATAATGGCAAGACCCGCAGTGCTTCCGCTGATGCCGTGTCGGGATTCGTCGATAAAGGCCTGTATATCCGCGGCACGGAAGGCGAAATGTACAATGGCCAAGGCTACATCAAAAAGGGACTCATCACGACGCCCCATGCCGTTGCCAAGACGCCGGATTATTATCTTACAGGGGACGATATCCGCGTGTATCCTGGCGATAAATTTACGTCAGAAAATACGAAATTGTGGTTCAAGCACATGTGTGTCTTGACGTATGGTCATTATGAAGGCAGCTTGAAGCCGGAAGACCATAATCGGTCTTTCCTGTTTTCGTTACTGCCGCGGCCGGATTATTCCAGTGAAAATGGTTTTGGCGTATATGGCGGCGCTTTGTTCCCCATTCATAACAGCGATACCTTGAAGCTGCGCATCAATTATGCCTTGTATACGGACATAGGTTTCAAGCCGACGATCCAGTTGGAAAAATCGACTCGTTACGGTTGGTTCAGTTTTGGCTATCATACGGAAGAAAGTACGCTGAATAATGACCATATCTGGTCGACGCAATTCCCGCAGCTCACGTACGTCATGCCCCGCCTGAATTTTGGTCAGACAGGGATTTATGTGGATAATGGCGCCAGCATCGGCCGTTGGGCTGAAAGTGGCATCGAAACAGGCAACCATAAGGATTTCCATACTCGCTTATCCCATGAGCCAATCCGCTTGTGGAATGGTGCGAACATACAGTTCTATGCGGGCTACCGCAAGGATTTATACAGCACGGACGATGCTGTTCGTCGCGACCCTTATTCGGGTGTCAATCTGGGCCAGCGGATCAACGAACGGGTCTGGACCAATTGGTGGTATACGAAACATAATCTGAGTGGGTATTCACCGTACCGCTTCGATACGATTGACCATCCCCGTCAGAAAGGCGTATCTGTAGGATATGCGGCCACGCCCCGCGACACGTTTATCCTTACCCTTGCAAAAGACTTGGATACTAAAAAGATTTCCGACAGGAACTTTACATGGGTTAGAGATTTGCATTCTTTTTCAGCGCTTGTTACATATAAACAGGTCGATAAGGAATGGGAAGTCCACGTACGGGCGAAAGATTTTTGATGATAGAAGGCATGCCTTGGCGGGCATGCCTTTTTTTACAATAACTTTACAAGAACCATATGTGATTTTTTCATAAGGCAGGTATGATAGATACCATCATAGGGGGAATGGATATGTCCTTGATATATTGTGTAGAAGACGATGAAAATATAAGGGAACTCGTAGGCTATGCCCTGCGCAGCCAGCACTTCGAGGTACAGACCTTTGACAGTGGCGATTCTTTGTGGCCGGCCCTGCAAGAGCGGCTTCCAGATTTGCTCTTGCTGGATGTCATGCTGCCCGGCGAAAGCGGGACGGTCATCTTGGGCAAGATCCGTGCCCAGGCGCGCAGCCACTCCCTGCCGGTCATCCTGCTTACGGCCAGAACGAGCGAATACGATATCGTACAAGGGTTGGACGGCGGTGCCGATGATTATGTATGCAAGCCCTTTGGCATCGTCGAATTGATTTCACGGATTAGGGCAGTTTTGCGCCGCAGCGGTCAGGGCAAGATGAGGACAGCGATATATACATATGGCGACGTGATGCTCGATGCGGAAAAACACGAAGTATCCGTTGCCGGCCAGCCCTGCCGGCTGACAGTGAAGGAATTCGAACTGCTGCAGTATTTGCTGGTCAATGTGGATATCGTATTGAAACGGGAACAAATCATGGAAGCCGTCTGGGGCTTTTCGTATGAAGGCGAGAGCCGCACCATCGATATGCACATCAAGAGCCTGCGCCAGAAGCTGGGCAGCGGCGGTCGTATTATCCAGACGGTGCGCGGTGTAGGATACCGTATTGGAGGGTAATCGTGAGAAAACGCATCTATTTGAGCTTATTGGGCATGGGCTTGACCTGCATGGTCATAGCCGTCCTGGTATGTGGCTGGATGTTCTGGAAATCTTCACAAGAGCAGATCCGCATGGAATTGATATCGGTTACGTTGACCGCTTCGGCAGCTATGTCGTCCCAAAGCAATCCCGATGGCTATCTGCAGACCTTAGCTCATGATTCCCAGGGGAAATTGCGCTTTACCTGGATCAGCCGCGACGGCAGTATCCTTTTCGAGTCGGACTATGCCGCCGAAAAAATGGAAAACCATTTAAAGAGGCCGGAAGTACAGCAGGCTTTCAGTGACGGTACGGGTACGGCTTCGCGGGATTCGGCAACATTGGACAAGACGCTGTATTATGCAGCTCAAAAATTGCCTGATGGCACGGTGTTGCGCGTGAGTGCTGAACGGGATAGTCTCTATTCCCAGTTCTTTGCGCTGTTGCCGGTCATGATACTGCTCTTCATCCTCATCGGCGTCGGCTGTGCCCGCATATCGCGCCGGCTGACGATCAATTTGCTGTCCCCTCTGCGTCGGACAGCCCAGTTCATGAATAAAATCGGTACGCCGTCGGCAGAGCTCATCGATGATATACCTGCCGTGTATGACGAACTGGCGCCGCTCGTGCGTAAAATCATGGATCAGAGCAACTATATCAATCATACGATCCAGACACTGGAACAGGAACGGAATACGATCCGTCTCATCATGGAACATTTAGAAGAAGGTGTAGTGCTGACTGATTCAGAACTGCGCGTCCTGGCTGTCAATCATTGTGCCGTGGATATGTTGGGCATCGAAGATGATAAGCATATGCTGGACCGGCAGATACAAGAGCTGTTGCCGGAGGCAGATTGGACTCAGCTCAGCCCCTTGGGAACAAATGAAATACGTTCTTTAAAAGGCCGTCTGAACAAACGGGACCGCTTGTATCAGATGACCATGGAAGCGATTTATAAGCAAGGTACGTTATACGGGGCCTTGTTCATCCTGTACGACGTCACGGAGAGCGATAAGCGGGAACAGCTGCGCCGGGAGTTCACGTCCAATGTATCCCATGAATTGAAAACACCGCTGACGTCGATCAGCGGCTTTGCAGAAATGCTGGCCGCCGGCATGTATACGGAAACGGCCGATGTGCGCCATTTTGGCGAGCTCATCCAGCGCGAATCGCAGCATCTCCTGCAAATCATCGAAAACATCATCCACCTGACGCGCATAGAAGAAAAGAAAATGGTCTTAGACGATCAGCCAGTGCAGCTGAAGTGTATCATCGAAAACATTGTCGACTTCATTGAGCCAGTGTTGAAAAAGAAAAAAGTGACGGTCCACCTGACACTGCAGGATGAAGCCATCCAGGGGAACAGCGTCATGCTGCGGGAACTGGGCATGAATCTCATCGATAATGCCGTCAAATATAACCGCCCGGGCGGGCACGTCTACGTATCACTTCAGGGGGCTGCAGGTGATGTGGTCCTGACCGTCAGCGATACGGGTATCGGCATACCTGAGGATAAACAGAAACAGGTCTTTGAACGGTTCTATCGGGCCGATGCCAGCCGGGCCCGGCGCATCGGCGGCAGCGGCTTGGGCCTGTCTATCGTCAAGCATATCGTCGAACAGCATGGAGGCCGCATCAGCCTCAAGAGCAAAGAGGGAGAAGGGACCCAGATAACTGTATATTTACCGAAAGGCCGGGCTTGATGCAGGGGTTGACCTTTCCTGTCGTGCCATTGTGGATACATTTCACGGTGGCACGTTTTTTTTACAATATTTTACATAGCTTACACAGCAAACTTACAATGGACTGCTATGATGTAACTATCAAATCAAAAGGAGTGAATCACATATGAAATGGAAAAAGGCAGTATTGGTTGCTTTATCAGCTATGATGGTTATAGGGGTTGTGGCAGGATGCGGCTCTCAGCAGGCAAAGACAGAAAAGAAAGATGCCGGTGCCGTGACGGGCAGTATTACCGGCTCTGGATCTTCGGCATTGCTGCCGCTGGCCAAGGATGCGGCTGATAAGTTCAAGACGACGAATCCCAAGATTACGATCAGCCTCAATGCCGGCGGTTCTGGTACTGGCTTGAAGCAGCTGGCCGATGGTTCTGTCGATATGGGGAACTCCGATGTTCCGGCAGAAACAAAATTATCCGCCAGCCAGGTCGAAAAACTGCTGGACCACAAAGTCTGTGTCATGACCGTGTCGGTCATTGCCAACAAAGATGTAGGCACCGTCGTTCCCAACCTGACGCGGCAGCAGCTGCAGGATGTCTTTTCTGCTAAAGTCACGAACTGGAAGGATGTAGGCGGCCCCGATAAAGCTATCGTATTGGTGACGCGTCCGAAAACATCGGGTACGCGGGCGTTATTTGAAAAATATGCTTTAGGCGGTATCGAAGAAGCGTCCAACAAAGCCTTAGAAACAGATAATTCCGGTCTCCTCGTCCAAAACGTGGCCCAGAATTCCGGTGCTATCGGCTATGTAGCCCTGCCGTATCTCATCAACGATAAATCCGTAGCGAGTATTTCTATCGATGGCGTCGCGCCGACCTTGGAAAATACGTACAATGGTACGTATGCCGTCTGGGGCTATGAACATATCTACACGAAAAAAGATCCTAAGCCAGCCGTAAAAGCGTTCATCGACTTCGTATTGTCCAGTGAATATGGTCAGCGTATCGAAGAACTGGGCTATGGCATGAGCAGTAAGATGAAGACCACCGAAGTACACTAAGGAGGCAGCATATGGCGTCATTACAAGAAGCGGCACTTAGGGCCCATCGCAGGGAAGGTATTGCCCGCTCATGCATCACCCTGTGTGGTGTCGGTGCGGCCCTGGTCCCGTTTTGTATCGGGGCATTCCTGATTTTACAAGGCAGCAGCACCTTTACCCAATTCCAGCACGGCATAGGCGAATTCCTGTTTTCTACGCAGTGGGCTCCCAATGATACTGCTGCCGGCGGCGGTGCCGTCGGGGCTGGCATATTTATTGCCGGTTCTATCATGACCTGTATATTGGCACTGTTGTTTTCCCTTCCCATCAGCATGGCGTCGGCTATTTTTCTCTCTGAAATCGCACCGCCCTGGGGACGGCTGCTGATCCGGCCGGCTGTGGAACTGTTCGTAGGCATTCCGTCGGTCGTCTATGGCTGGATCGGTCTGACCGTACTGGTGCCGTTGCTGCGCAGCCTCTTCCATACACAGTTCGGTTTTTCTGTACTGGCTGCCAGCTGTGTCCTGGCGGTCATGATATTCCCGACTATTACCTCTATGGCGGCCGATGCCCTGCTGGCCGTACCGAAAGATTGGCGCAGTGCCTCCTATGCACTGGGGGCGACGCGTTGGGAAACGATTTACCGCGTCGTCATACCGGCGGCCCGGACGGGAATCTTTACGGGCATCGTCTTGGGCCTGGCCCGGGCGCTGGGGGAAGCATTGGCAGTTGCCATGGTCATCGGTCAGATGAAGGTCATGCCTACATCGCTGCTGTCACCGGCCAGTACGCTGACCACGGTCATCGCCTCTGATATGGGTGGTGCCATGGAAGGCGGCGAATACAGTGCTGCTTTATGGACGATGGCTCTCATATTATTCTTGTTCTCTTCTTTATTCATCTATTTGATCCATCGCATTGCCGATGCATCACAATTGAAGGAGGTGTCGTAATGACTCGGATGGAACGCAAGAAACGGGTAGACACCTTTATGACGCTGTTGTTTTATGGTGGTGCCGGTTTTGCCGTCCTGTTGCTGGCAGCCTTCATCGGCTTAGTCCTGGCCCAGGGATTTTCTGGATTCACCTTAGATATGATATCGTTTGACGGCGGCGGTCTGGGGAATTTGTTCTTCAATACGATTTATCTCGTTTTCCTGGCCTTGGTCATCAGTGCTGCTATCGGTATCCCCGCAGGTATCTATTTAGCGGAATATGCCCGTCAGGGCCGTTTGACCCGCTGGGTGCGCATGGCTGTGGAAACGTTGGCATCCCTGCCGTCCATCGTCGTCGGGTTGTTCGGTTACCTGGCATTCATCGTCATGACTGGTTCGCAATGGAATTTGCTGGCCGGTGCCCTGGCCGTTTCCGTCCTGACATTGCCGCTGGTCACATCCGTGACGGAAGATGCCCTGCGCAACCTGCCGCAGGGATATCGCCTGGGCAGCCTGGGCATGGGGGCATCCCAGTGGCAGACCATTTGGTATATATTGCTGCCAGCTTGTTTTCCCCGCATCATGACGGGACTCATCATGGCCGCTGGCCGGGGGTTCGGCGAAGCAGCGGCACTGATGTTCACGGCTGGCATGTCGACCGATATCGATTGGACCGATTGGGATGTTACGTCGCCGTCGTGCCCATTGAATCCCATCCGGCCAGGGGAAACACTGGCCTTGAATATCTGGGCTATGCGGACGGAAGCGCTACAGGCCAATGCGGCACAGCTGGCCAGCGTGTCATCGGCAGTGCTGATGCTCCTCGTCGTATCGTTCAGCTTGGCGGCACGGTATCTGAGCTGGCGCATCGATAAGCGCATGAGTGGCGGCCGCTAGAGAAAATTTTAAAAGGAAATGAATAGACATTAATCAAACTGGGAGGATCGTCATGTCAGAATTTGCAAGTGAAATCATCAGTTATACTTCCGGGGCCTTACGGAATCGCGTAGCGGAAGATATAGTCATGGAAGCGGAACGGTCCGATGTGAATACGTTTGACGTACAGAATCTCGATTTGTACTACGATAAGGTACAAGCGTTGAAACATATTTCTATGGAAATCCGTAAACATGAAATTACGGCGCTGATCGGTCCTTCCGGGTGCGGGAAATCGACATTCTTGAAGACGCTGAATCGCATGAATGACTGGGTGACCGGCTGTACCGTCACGGGCCAGGTATTATTTGAAGGTCGTGACATATACAAGGAAGTCGATCCCCTGGCTCTGCGCTATCGCGTAGGCATGGTATTCCAGCAGCCTACGCCATTTCCGAAAAGCGTATTTGACAACATCGCTTATGGGCCGCGCGTCCAAGGGATGACAGATAAGCACAAGCTGGAAGAAATTGTCGAACAGAGCATGCGCCAGGCAGCCATCTGGGATGAACTGAAGGATCGCCTCCATAAAAGCGCCTTGGGATTATCTGGTGGGCAGCAGCAGCGGCTGTGTATTGCCCGTACGCTGGCAGCCCGGCCGTCGGTCATACTCATGGATGAACCGACATCGGCCCTGGATCCCATCTCTACGCAAAAAATAGAAGATTTGGCCCTGGAATTAAAAGAAAAGTATACCATCGTCATTGTGACCCACAGCATGCAGCAGGCCCGCCGCATTTCCGATAAGACGGCATTTTTCCTGTTGGGGGATTTGGTGGAATTCAACGACACTGTCGATATGTTTACGAATCCGTCTGATGCCCAGACAGAAGCATATATTACGGGTCGGTTCGGTTAATGGAGGGGTTACGATGAGGGATGCCTATATACAATCATTGAATGAATTATCTGTCAGAGTGACGAAACTAGGGGAAAAGATAGAAGGGGTGCTGGCAGAAACGTGGAAGGCCCTGTCTGTGCTGGATATAAAAAAGGCGGACCAGATATATCGGGGCGATGACGATATCGATGATATGGTCCGCGACTATATGAAACGCGATTTGACGCTGGGCGTGACGCAAAGTCCGGTGGCGACAGATTGGCGCAACCTCATGTCGACATTCAAAATCCTCAGTGATTTGGAACGCATCGCCGATCACTGTTCGGATATCAGCCATTACATTGGCTTGCTGGGGCGGGAGCCGGAACGGATCAAGACGCCGCCGGAATTGGATGTCATGTATTCCGTCATGGCGGCCATGGTCCGGGACAGCGTCAAGGCTTATGCGGAAGGTGACGATGGCCTGGCAGAACAGGTACGAGACAGGGATGATATCGTCGATGCAGCCTTTGCCCGCATTATGGACCATCTGGCTCACGCCATGGAGACTGATTCCCGTCATGTCCGCCAGTATATGGATTATATACTTATCGTCAAATACATCGAACGCATGGCAGATCATTCCGTTAATATCGCCAATTGGGTACTGTATCGGATACGTAATCAGATTGTCTTATGATTCGTAGTGAAATCGGTCTGATGACTGTTAACTAATTATTTTACTTTACTCCCTAAATGTATTACAATGTTCCTTATCAAGGGGGGAATGTACAAGTGATACGAACAGCAACGGAAGCAGATGTAGCAGCTATACTGGAAATCTATAACGATGCCATCGTCAATACGACGGCAGTGTATGCCTATACGCCGCATACGCTGGCGCAGCGGCTGGCCTGGTTTCGAGCCCATCGGGAAGCCGGCTATCCCGTATTTGTGTTTGAAGCAGATCATAAAGCCGTGGGATTTGCCGCTTTTGGCAGTTTCCGCGAATGGCCGGCATATAAATATACGGTGGAGAATTCCATCTACGTCCATCCGGACTATCGGCGCCGCGGCATTGCCCGCCAGCTTATGGAACAGCTCATCACAGTGGCCGCGGAACAGCAGTACGCGACGATGGTCGCCGGCATCGATTCCCAAAACGAGGGGAGTATCCGCCTGCATGAACAATTGGGCTTTAAAAATGTGGGGACGATACAGAAAGCGGGATTTAAATTTGGCCGCTGGCTGGATTTGACATTTTATCAGCTCATGCTGTCAGGGCCGGCCCACCCCGTAGAAGCAGAGGAGCATGACAATTAATCAAATATAAGATGAGCTCCCTAGTCGCAGCCTGTTGAAGGACAGGCCGCAGCTGGGGAGCTCATTTTTTAACCGTTCAGTGTTTTGGTGGTGTTTTCAAATTTTTAGAAGCCGTGAGGAAGCTGCTCAGCATGATACTGATGCAGATGATGCTCGTAAAGGTAATGACGATGGAAATAATCTTACTGTACGTACAAGTCGGTATGATATCACCATAGCCGATGGTACCGAACGTGATGACGACGAAATAGAAGGCATCGAATAATGTCAAAGGCGTGTTGTAGGCGTCGGCAAAATACAACGAGCCGGCATAGCAGAACAAGGACAATTCCATGAAAAATTCAATCAGCAGCGTCAAGGCCACCTTCCACAAATTGCGGTGCGTAAAAGTAGGTGTCTTTTTAAGCGTTTCCGTCAATACCATCCGCAAGGCTGACGCTGACATGATATAACAGATGGCGAGGTCAATCAACGTGAGGTAAAAGGGCGAACTGTCCCAAACCCCGTCCATAGGTAATGCTGAATAGATGAGAATCAGTTCCAGCGTCACCAGAGAAAAAATGACGTTGAATTTGGCATTTCCGACATCGATGATGCGGTTGATGAAGATAGTACAGAACCACAAGAGGTAATACAATAGAAATAAGATGACTGCCGTGATGGGGATGAACAGGATGAGAGACTCTGTCAAAGGCAGGAAGTAGTACAAGAACGTAAAATTCAGTATGTGCATGCTCAGCAAGAACAAGATCATGATGGCGACGAAATGGCGGCGGCCATGTCTGATAGCAATCCAGAACATGAGAAAGGGACGCTTGAGTGCCGCAAACGTAGACAATGGATAGCGACGGTCGCCGAGGGCCATGAGGATGGGATTATTGTAAAAGCCAATACTCAATGCACTCAATGCCAGAAATAAGGCGAACAACAAGACAATGTTCTCGCGTATCATGTAAAACATAAACAGTCGCTTCCATTCTTAAGAAAAAAATATGAATTGTGGGGAAAATCTCAATAGAGCCTTTACACAGGCAAGATGCCAGACATGAGGGTGGGCGTGAATCCAACGCTCGCATGCGACCGGACAGAAAACGCGTGAGATTGGTGCAGATACAAGGCACAGCCAAAATTTGATTTGCGCCGCGTACTCGTGTACTCAAGCGGGTCAAATTTTGGCTGTAACGCCGTAGATGCGCCGATATCGCGCGTTTTCTGGATTTCCAGGCTCTACCTAAACCTGCGGCGGCAGTGGCTTTTTGATCTTGGGAATGGCCAGGGCGTCATCATCTATGGGATGATTCTTGTTCAAGGGCCGTGTGAAACCAAGTCCGAGTACTTCTGAGGCATCACTGATGATCATGAAGGCCTGGGGGTCGATTTTATTGACGAGTTCTTTGATTTTGGCAATCTGCGTCAGGCTGATGACGATGTAGACGACGCGTTTATCCTGATGGGTGTAGGCCCCCTGACCGTGGAGAATCGTTGCGCCGCGGCCGATGTAGCGCATGACTACGGCAGCTATTTCGTCAGCATGGCTGGATACGATGAATGCCGTCTTGCGTTGGTTCAGGCCGATGACGACTTTGTTGGTCAGCATGGCTGTGACGTACGTGCCGACGAATGTGAGGATAGCCAGCTCGAGGCTGAATAAATAGGCGGCACAGGCGATGATGAAGGCGTTGATGATCATGATGATGTTTCCCATTTCCAGGGAATAGAATTTTTTAATGATAGCAGCTACGACATCGAGACCGCCGCTGTTGCCATTGAAGCGGTACATGAGGCCCATGCCGATGCCGGTACAAATGCCGCCGGTTATGGTCGAGATGATGCGGTCTTGGACGATGACCAGGGCCGAAAGGAACGACGTGGCATCGACGAGGACGGAGAACATAATGGTACCGCACACGCTGAGCAGCGTGTACTGCCTGCCCATGAATTTATAGCAGGCAATCATGATGGGGATATTGATGACGATCATGGAAATGCCGATGGGGAATCCCATAGTATAGTACAACATGATGGTAATCCCGCCGATTCCGCCGCTCAGCAGATGGTGGGGGATAAAAAAAGCATTGATGCCGACTGTGCAGATGATGCAGCCGATGAAGGTCATGATGTAGGGGAGCGCAATTTTTTTCATAATGGATTCCTTTCTGGCGGGTACATGACGATGGTAAATGAAGGGAAAGGGATACGTGGATTTGGCAGTGTCATGCGGAGAAATCCGTGTCAGCAGTTGTAAAATTCCGGCAAAACACGTATAATCAATTATAATATAATTCAAAATACAAAATACAACAAGGGGTATATGACGGTTATCTTGAGTATTATAACACATATGCCCGGATTGCCTAGGGCTGTAATTACGTTTTGCACTACTGCTGCAAGATTATTTGTCCTACGGTCATTCCTGCAAAGGGGTTCTTTCTGAATGGTAGAAGAGAAGGCATATGGCAAAATCAATTTAGCCCTGCGGATCGTCCGTCGCAGGAACGATGGCTATCATGATATCGATACGGTATTCCAGTCCATTGGATTGTGTGATACCGTTCGCATTTTGCCAGCTGAGGACATTCAAGTCACTTGCTCGATTCCGGACCTGCCCTGCGATGAGACGAATCTGGCCTGGCGGGCGGCAGCGGCGCTGCGTGCGTATACCGGCATTCAGCAGGGAGCCCATATCCATTTGGATAAGCGGATTCCTCTGGCGGCTGGCTTAGCTGGCGGCAGTGCTGACTGTGCAGCCGTCTTGCGGGGCCTGAATCGACTGTGGCAGCTGCGATTGACTGCAGCCGAGCTCATGGAGCTGGGCGGAACCCTGGGTTCTGATGTTCCCTTTTGCATTAGTGGCGGTACGAGCCGCGGTCGTGGCCGCGGTGAAATCCTGGTGCCGCTGGAGAGCCGTTTGGTTTGTCCCGTTTTAATCGTCCATCCTCACATTGCCGTGCATACAGGTCAAGCTTATAGCCTGTTCGATGCAGCGCCGACTCATACTGATGTCGATGTCGATGCCATGGCGGCAGCCGTTTCAAAGGATTCTCTGGAGGATGTACAACCGTATCTGGCCAATACATTTGAAGAGCTCGTCATACCGGCCCATCCGGAAATCAGCCATTGCCGGAACGTATTGCAGGCTTTAGGGACAAAGCCTCTCATGAGCGGCAGCGGCCCGACTATGTTTGCCTTGGTACGGCCTGAACAGGTACAGGCCGGCTTGGTTGACAAAGTGCAGGCGAAGCTTTACGATGCAGATATTTTTCTTAGTCATACTATTACGGAAAGGCAGATGATATAGTGGTCAATGAACAGAAACATACAAAATTGGAACCAATTCGGCTGGATGCCTATAAGCCCTTGCGAGAAGTAGTCAGTGAAACGCTGCGCCAAGCTATCAAGGATGGTACGTTGAAACCAGGTGAACGGCTCATGGAAATACAATTGGCCGATGAACTCGGTGTAAGCCGCACGCCTATCCGGGAAGCCATCCGTAAACTGGAACTAGAAGGTTTTGTCGTCATGGTACCTCGCAGAGGAACTTATGTGGCAGATATTTCGCTGAAAGATGTTGCCCAGGTCTTTGAAATCCGCAGTGCCTTGGAAGAACTGGCGGCAGGTCTGGCAGCTGAACGGATCACGCCGGACGAATTGGAATATCTGGAACGGATCCTCGTCGAAATCAATGAATTCATCGATAAAAACGAATTTGATAAGATTGTCGATGCCGACGTCCGTTTCCATGACGTATTGTATCATGCCAGCAGGAATACGCGACTCGTGGAAATTTTGCATAATCTGCGGGAACAGATGCTGCGGTTCCGGTCCGTTTCCATGCATTATCCGGGCCGACTAGCAGCCACGTGGGAAGAACACCGTCAAATGGTGGAAAACATAGCTAATCATAACAGTGCCATGGCCCGTAAAGTGGCCAAGCGGCATATGGAAAACTCGGAAAAAACACTGCTGAAGGGTATCAGCAATGATGAAGAATCGGCGCGGATTATCCATGATTTATTTCCCCATCAAGATATAGAAAACCACGAAGCATAGAGAAGAGGTGGATTATGATGCTCGCTATTTGGGGACTGTTTAAGAATATATATGGCAACACGGAGGATTTTGACCATTTTATGATGCGGATCATGATTGGCCTGTTTGCCTTGTTCTTGGTCCGGTGTCTCATCGCGTTATACTTGGGTTCATGGACTTTGTTCTAATCTGGTAAACGCGGTATTTGATTTTATGCCACACAAACAAACTATGTTGTAATATAATAGTTCATATAGCGAATACGCATAATAAAACAGCGGCATGTCGTGTCTTGTCCGAGACATGCCCACTCTAATCAGAAAGAAGGACTGGTCAAGCATGAGAAAGTACAACCCTGTAACGGATGAAGTCATTGCAGCATTGAAGGAAGCATTAGGTGAAAAGTATGTTAAGACAGATGCGGATATACTAGACAAGTATAAAATGGATGAAGTATTGGATCCCCATTATTGGAGATTGCCGGAAGTAGTCGTATCACCGGCCGATACGGAAGAAGTAGCAAAGGTCATGAAAATTGCCAATCAATTCGATGTTCCCGTGACGCCTCGCAGTGCTGGTACAAGCGTCAGCTGCGGTGCTATCCCTACGTATCATGGCATCGTCCTGTTGATGGAACGGATGAACAAAATCATCGAGTTGAACGAAGATGGCATGTACATGGTCGTCGAAGCGGGTGTGCGGACTTTAGATATCCAGAACCTGGCCCATGAACACGGCTTACTGTATGCAGGTGATCCTTGCAGCTCCGATAGCTGTCTCATCGGCGGCAATATCGCTACCAATGCCGGCGGCAACAAAGCCGTACGGTATGGGACGACACGTCATCAGGTATATTCTATCGAAGTCGTTCTTCCTAGCGGCAAAGTTACGACGCTTGGCGCGACGTTACAGAAATGCTCCACCGGTTTTTGCATGGATCAGTTAGTTATTGGCTCTGAAGGCACGCTGGGAATCATTACCAAAGCGACGCTGAAGCTCGTTCCTTTATGCCCATACAAATTGGATGTCTTGGCTATCTTTACGGATTTGTCCAAAGCGACGGCCTTAGTTCCTAAATTGATTAAAGCCGGCCTCAATCCGACATCGGTCGAATTCATGGATAACAATTTCGTCCGTAGTGCCAGCGATTATTGCAAGACGAAACTGCCTCATTATGAAGACGGCTGTTATGATATCATCTCCATTGAAACATTCAAGGAAGAAGATCTCGACGACAAGATGGAAATGTTGGAACAAATTTGCTCGGAATGTGGTGCCACAGATATATTGGAAGCTGATGACCGCGTATGGCAGCTGCGCCGCAACTGTTTGGAAAGTACGCGTGAACTTTCCAGCGTAGCTACGTCAGAAGATTTGGTCGTCCCTGTTACGAAGATTGCCGACTGCATCCAGCATCTGGTCAAAGAAAGCTCCAAATACGATTTCAAGGTATTCTGCCTGGCCCATGCCGGTGATGGAAACCTGCATTTCCAGATTCTTAAATGTGACATGAATGACGAAGACTGGAATAAACAACTGGAAGAATTCCATGCTATCGCCTATAAATACGTCTATGGATTGGGTGGCCGCCTCTCGGGCGAACATGGCATTGGCATGAAGCGCGTGCCGTACATGGAAACCTATACGGACCCCGTAGAACTGGAAATGATGAAGATCATCAAAGATGCATTGGATCCCAAATGGATATTGAATCCTGGTAAGGTGTTTAGTGCGGAACAATAAGGTAATAGCAAAAGCAGCTCTTTACAGGGCTGCTTTTTTTAGTGCGCCCGGCATGGGCGCACTCTAATGGGTGAAAGTCCCAAGACTGCCCTAGTAGTGGGAAAGTCATAGCCGAACACCAAGGGTGTCCACCGTGAGGTGGAATCTGAAGGAAGGTG
>Ga0163159_1000954_pt1 | contig 30430 bp, 28 predicted proteins | sample BioMet9_FD_108702 | JGI IMG/M metagenome (GOLD analysis project Ga0163159, IMG submission 108702) | Microbial communities from bioreactor (seeded with sewage sludge) at Lawrence Berkeley National Lab, California, USA - Biofuel... | ecosystem: Engineered > Bioreactor > Anaerobic > Unclassified ... | reverse complement strand
TAATCTTCTTCCACAACCCACTATCTGAATAGTGTGACTGATAACCTACAAATTCATCTCGTTTCATATTCATACTGTTTTAATATTTATGACGCAAAGATAAAATGATGGATATGCAAGAATGAGGCATAGGAATGAAATACTATTAATAAAATATGTAAATTTCTGTCTCATTCAAAATCATTAACGGACAGAAACATCATAAACAGAAGGAATATGCCTATAAGCCCAATCCGGTAATGAAAACAATTATTCCTTTATCACATCTGCAATTATCATTTTAACAACGCATTGTGAGTACAAAGTTAAAGAACTCCTTACTATTGTGGCGATTTAAAACGAGAAAGTTATAATTATAATGAAACATGAACGAGTTTATTTTCACATCAGACAGACAAATGAACATTTATCTTTGCACCGTAAAATTAAAAGGATATGAAGAAAGACATATAATAATTTGCAATGTCTATACTTATTTTATTATACAATTAAATTCAGAAATATGGAATGTTCGTTATTGAAACAATTAGTTATTGATCTCAACAAGGGTAAAAATTATGCTGTTTACCATCATGAACTTACTGAGGTGGATAGAGAACAGATTATCAGAATCATCAATGATAATTTTGATGAATATCTGGATGATAGTTACAACTGCATTGATGCAGTACTTGAGGATGCCTACGAAACAATGGAAAATGGTAATGATTGGAGCCTGATGTTCCCAAATGGAGAAGATGATGATTCATAAAATCGAATATTCATATAGAATAATCGATTCGTTAAAAAACGCAGTATCAAATTATTGATACTGCGTTTTTTTATTCTAATACTTCCAAATTCCACTTACAAGATTAAACATTTGAAACAAACCGAAATAAAATAAATATCAAACCATTTCTTGATCTAATGAAATATGCTCTTCGACGCATACTAAAATTTTTATTGTGATTTTCTTGCTTTGTCTTAATCCTTGTTCTAATGGAATATGCTCTTCGACTCCTTAATAATATGCTAAAAAAATCCGGATTTCTTTAGTCTTAATCCTTGTTCTAATGGAATATGCTCTTCGACTTCGAGATATTATCGAATTATAAAATCGGAGGAATAAGTCTTAATCCTTGTTCTAATGGAATATGCTCTTCGACCCGATATTCCATATTGTAAATGTGCCGGGCAGCTTACGTCTTAATCCTTGTTCTAATGGAATATGCTCTTCGACTACTCAGTTTGTTGAGTATGGATATAGTAACTCAACTACCGTCTTAATCCTTGTTCTAATGGAATATGCTCTTCGACAAGAAAATTATTTTTATTGAGAACTTTAATGAGGAAGAGTCTTAATCCTTGTTCTAATGGAATATGCTCTTCGACTTCCTCAAGTAGAAAATTTTATTCTTCAGGAGTTACCGTCTTAATCCTTGTTCTAATGGAATATGCTCTTCGACCATGCTAACATTCTCAGATTGCAGAAAGAGAATGAGGTCTTAATCCTTGTTCTAATGGAATATGCTCTTCGACTCTAAAGCGGTTCTTCAGGCATTTTGCGGCAACTCGTCTTAATCCTTGTTCTAATGGAATATGCTCTTCGACATCAAGTTATTATAAACGGATTAATGTACCGTGTTGTATGTCTTAATCCTTGTTCTAATGGAATATGCTCTTCGACCCTGTAATGGAAAAAGTAAACAAATTAATAAAAAAGTCTTAATCCTTGTTCTAATGGAATATGCTCTTCGACTGCTCAGAAATCCGACGTGAAACTCGATTGGTTCCGGTCTTAATCCTTGTTCTAATGGAATATGCTCTTCGACAGTATTTGAAACTACCGGTCAGGTAGCCAGAGTATCGTCTTAATCCTTGTTCTAATGGAATATGCTCTTCGACTGACAGTATTGCCTTCCAAGCAGACCACTTTGTAGTCTTAATCCTTGTTCTAATGGAATATGCTCTTCGACTAATAAGTAATCATATAAATTACAGTTCCACTGATTGGGTCTTAATCCTTGTTCTAATGGAATATGCTCTTCGACAAGGAAAGTGATGAAGCAATTCGTTTCCGTGAAGTGTCTTAATCCTTGTTCTAATGGAATATGCTCTTCGACTATAGATAGAAAAAGAAGTGCAAGAAGTGCATCAAGTCTTAATCCTTGTTCTAATGGAATATGCTCTTCGACAGTAGAAACAAAACAATTTATAAAAAGTATAATATCATGTCTTAATCCTTGTTCTAATGGAATATGCTCTTCGACTTAAAATGGAAATAAATAAAATAATATTTAGGAAAAAATAGTCTTAATCCTTGTTCTAATGGAATATGCTCTTCGACAGCCGGCACGTTTTAGGGAACTCATTTGCAATGTGTCTTAATCCTTGTTCTAATGGAATATGCTCTTCGACCAGTCCAGAAACAGATTCCACCCCAAGTTTTAAAAGTCTTAATCCTTGTTCTAATGGAATATGCTCTTCGACCTCAAGTAAAGAATCAAATTCCTCAGGTTAGTCCTGTCTTAATCCTTGTTCTAATGGAATATGCTCTTCGACGAAGAAATTCCTCAAGTAATTAACTTCCCTCAGGTAAGGTCTTAATCCTTGTTCTAATGGAATATGCTCTTCGACTGATTCATATATGGATGCTATTAAAAAAGATAAAATAGGTCTTAATCCTTGTTCTAATGGAATATGCTCTTCGACTTGCATGTAAGTCAAGAAATGATTTGGAGTCAATCCGTCTTAATCCTTGTTCTAATGGAATATGCTCTTCGACATCTCAACGCCTCCATGTTTAAGTTGAATTTCTTGAGTCTTAATCCTTGTTCTAATGGAATATGCTCTTCGACTTAACTATATCCAAATTCGTAGGTGAAACCATTTTGGTCTTAATCCTTGTTCTAATGGAATATGCTCTTCGACATCGCGTAAAAAAGAGGCACAACTCACTGTAATGAACGTCTTAATCCTTGTTCTAATGGAATATGCTCTTCGACCTTAGTTGAAGGATTCTTAGATGCTATATTTCAGTGGAGTCTTAATCCTTGTTCTAATGGAATATGCTCTTCGACTCATATTCTAGTGAGCTCCTTAGTATTATTATCGATGTCTTAATCCTTGTTCTAATGGAATATGCTCTTCGACTGAAAGATGGATACATCTTCCAGGGATATCCTGGGATGTCTTAATCCTTGTTCTAATGGAATATGCTCTTCGACTTAAGGATTTCCTCGCGGATATCCTAAGCCAATTTCGTCTTAATCCTTGTTCTAATGGAATATGCTCTTCGACATATAGTAATGGGAAAGATTAGCGAAATTAGAGGTCTTAATCCTTGTTCTAATGGAATATGCTCTTCGACTTAGCACGTAGAAATACGGTCACTGTATTAATTGGTCTTAATCCTTGTTCTAATGGAATATGCTCTTCGACTATGAATACTGGTGTCTAATGTAAAATACTATACTGTCTTAATCCTTGTTCTAATGGAATATGCTCTTCGACATCAATATTCTCCTCGAAAGTGAGAGAGAAGAGGAAGTCTTAATCCTTGTTCTAATGGAATATGCTCTTCGACCTGGACTGACCGTGGAGACAGTATTGCCTTCCAAGCAGTCTTAATCCTTGTTCTAATGGAATATGCTCTTCGACGGAACAGATTACTCTGGAGGAATTTCAGAGGAAGTCTTAATCCTTGTTCTAATGGAATATGCTCTTCGACTTACTGTAATATCAATAATATCAGCATATTCATCCGTCAGTCTTAATCCTTGTTCTAATGGAATATGCTCTTCGACAGATCCAACTCCTCTTAGAGGCAGAGAGGGAAGAGGTCTTAATCCTTGTTCTAATGGAATATGCTCTTCGACTACTTTACTCAAGGCTGAAATGCCAACATCCTGACGTCTTAATCCTTGTTCTAATGGAATATGCTCTTCGACAGCGCGTTCTATATGAATTGGAATCGCGTTTTTGGTCTTAATCCTTGTTCTAATGGAATATGCTCTTCGACGTGTCTGTACCTGGGTTTGTACACTAAGTACAAGTCTTAATCCTTGTTCTAATGGAATATGCTCTTCGACTCGTGATGAACGATGGTAGAGTATTTGAGACCTCTGGTCTTAATCCTTGTTCTAATGGAATATGCTCTTCGACTTATGTCTCAAAAGACAGTAACCGATGCTCTAGGGTCTTAATCCTTGTTCTAATGGAATATGCTCTTCGACTATTCATTTGTAGTCCTCAAAGTAGTGAATAACTAGTCTTAATCCTTGTTCTAATGGAATATGCTCTTCGACTAATTGATATAGTTAAGAACAGTGATAAACCTGAGGATGTCTTAATCCTTGTTCTAATGGAATATGCTCTTCGACGATTCAAATTAATCAGTATAGTCAATTACTGTAATAGTCTTAATCCTTGTTCTAATGGAATATGCTCTTCGACGAAAGTTATTGTTATTGAGAATGAGAACGAGGAAGAAGTCTTAATCCTTGTTCTAATGGAATATGCTCTTCGACCGAATAGCGGCAAACGTATCGAACAAACCACAAAGTCTTAATCCTTGTTCTAATGGAATATGCTCTTCGACGGTTCTCGGAGAGAACGAAAACATCTATGATATTGCCGGTGTCTTAATCCTTGTTCTAATGGAATATGCTCTTCGACACATATTCCAAACGATTTAAACAGGAGGAAATAGTCTTAATCCTTGTTCTAATGGAATATGCTCTTCGACTGTATAATCATGCTCTTACTCAATCAGAAGTCGAGTCTTAATCCTTGTTCTAATGGAATATGCTCTTCGACAGATTAGTATACTCCTCGAAAGTGAGAGGGAGGAGGGTCTTAATCCTTGTTCTAATGGAATATGCTCTTCGACAATGTTTAGATCATTTTTATGAACTAAACTTCAAAGTCTTAATCCTTGTTCTAATGGAATATGCTCTTCGACTATTAGCTATAGTATTTAATGATGTGCATCCATAGTCTTAATCCTTGTTCTAATGGAATATGCTCTTCGACCAAGCGTAAGCCTATACGATGTCCTTCCAACAGTAGTCTTAATCCTTGTTCTAATGGAATATGCTCTTCGACGAATTTATGCGCAAGCATTAGAAGAATTAGAGTCCGTCTTAATCCTTGTTCTAATGGAATATGCTCTTCGACCAATTGTTATCCTTTGCGTCAAACAGATTATGAATAGGTCTTAATCCTTGTTCTAATGGAATATGCTCTTCGACTTCTGCACATGCTTTGCCGTATACCATTTGCAAGTCTGTCTTAATCCTTGTTCTAATGGAATATGCTCTTCGACGTACTACTTCCCAAAAAATTAAATTGTAACACTCTGTCTTAATCCTTGTTCTAATGGAATATGCTCTTCGACACCCAATTTCTTGGGCAAATGCTATGAAGTAGTAAAAGTCTTAATCCTTGTTCTAATGGAATATGCTCTTCGACGATTGGCATTTGATCGGACATGGCTACGATTATAGTCTTAATCCTTGTTCTAATGGAATATGCTCTTCGACGTACATTGCCCCGCCAAGTACTCTAGAGGGCGTTCCGTCTTAATCCTTGTTCTAATGGAATATGCTCTTCGACGAGGTCAGCCAAGATTATTAGAAAACCTAAGGGAAGTCTTAATCCTTGTTCTAATGGAATATGCTCTTCGACAATCAAATGATGGAACATTAGGAAACAATGGAATAGTCTTAATCCTTGTTCTAATGGAATATGCTCTTCGACTACCTCTAGAATGAACCGCATACTTGCACACGCTATTGTGTCTTAATCCTTGTTCTAATGGAATATGCTCTTCGACTATTATAATGGCAGAGTATTGCTGCCTAAAAACGTCTTAATCCTTGTTCTAATGGAATATGCTCTTCGACTTCCGATGAAGAAGATTGGACATCTAATGAATGTCAGTCTTAATCCTTGTTCTAATGGAATATGCTCTTCGACAGTATAAAATGGAATATACTGTAGAAGAGAGACTTAAATTGTTAAATTCAATATTTTTAATATTTTACAATAAAAAAAAGTATTGATTTTCCCTTGTCGAAAAGCTTTTGTCTTCTTGTCAAAGAACTTCTTTACTTCACAAAGATATGCAATTTTTCTTTCGGGTGATTATTTTATCCGTCTTTTCTACATTAACTTCTGACATAAATATGTAAAGGCTATTCGTTTTGCAGCGTGACGCATTGGATAACTATGAATCATGAACTCGTTTGCATTCACATCTCACGGAGTATTGTTGATATAACTTTGCATCGTAAAATTAAAAAGGAGATGAAGAAAGACTTATAATTTTCCGCTTTGACTGCCCATTCTCGAGAATGAAGATGCAGTTGTTTGAATCGGTCACAATCTTCGGATTATTCTGTGGGGTATAATTCTTATCAATTTATAAAATTAAAATTTTATGAATATGCTGAAAGTATTAAAGATCGTTGCTATTGTTGTTCCTGTTATTATTGAAATAATAGAGAACAATAAGAAGTAATATCGCAAATTCGAATGATATTTGCATGGCTATCGAAAGCGTAGTGTTTTATCCATAGACACTACGCTTTTTAATTTCAATCCATACACACATACATAAAATATTAGCTATATTTGCAAGTGGAGTATTCTACAATTGTATACATATTTAAAATCAGTTTACCATGAATAAGGATAAAAGCTTTCAAGAAATTATCGACTATAACAGTTACAAATTTCCGGCAGACAAAATTCGCCAGAAATTGGATGAAATAAGAAATAATCCAAACCTTTCAGCAAGGCGCTGGGTATGGGAGTTGATGCAAAACGCAAAAGATGTTCATAACAAATTTGAACGTGTTTCCATAGAAATCGAATTAGGCACTGATCGGAAACTTTATTTCCGCCATAATGGAAATCCATTTAAAAAAGAGAATCTGATATCACTTATTCAACAAATCAGTTCAAAAGATTCTACAAACGCAAACGATGAAACAGGCAAATTCGGTACAGGATTTATTTGCACTCATTTGCTTTCTGACAAAATTGAAATAAAAGGAATCGTAAGTTATAATGATTTGAATCGTGGGTTTTCACTCGTTTTGGACAGGAGCGGCAACAGCACAGAAGAGCTCATCACCAGAATCAGCAACTCTCTAAAAAATATTGTCAGGCTGGATAACATAGGCGTTAACGATGACAAGGAGTTTCCACTAAAATATGATTATGAAAAGAAAAGGAAAGAATTTGATTTCGATACCATTTTCATATACGATCTGAATACGCAAGAAAGAATCAAATATGCAAAAGAAGGTCTTGAAGATTTGATTCATACACTGCCTGTGACTCTTGTAACTATGCCAGTCATAAAACAAGTTCGAGTTATCAATAGACTCGAGAAAACAGATAAGACTTATTCATGCATTTCAGACCGGTTAGATAATCAGGTGAGCGAATCTGTAGTGAATGTCGGTAATGACAAAAAAATATTTCTCACATATAACAACAATAATAAAATTACTCTTACTGCTGAAGTATATAAGGAAAACAATCTGTTTTATATTAAGGAAAGAAACAAACAACAGCCTGTGATATATCGGGATTTTCCACTTATAGGATCTGAAAAGTTCTATTTTCCTTTTATATTGAACGGATACAATTTTGAGCCATCCGAAGATAGAGCCGGTTTATATCTCAATGGCAATGATAATATAAAAGCTGATACCAACAGAAACATTATTGAATCTGCCATTGAAACAGTCATTTTATTTGACAAATGGTTAGTTGAACATCATGTACATAACTTATATTTGGCCAGCCAATCCAGATTGCCTGAACCTAACGTCATATTTGATGAATTTGCAGAGAAATGGATAAAGAATTTACAAATCGGCTGGCGTAATCAACTTGCTGACTTAAGATTGGTTGAAACGGATTCTAACATAAATATTTCAATAAACGAGCTTAAAGTACCTATTTTCTCCTCTGCAAGCAAAAACTCATCTAACGAAAAATTTTATCAGCTACTAAACCAGGGACTCCTGAATTCCGTTCTTCCTAAATCTTCTCATTTGCAAGGATGGATTGAGGTTGTTAAATACCAAACAGATACGTGGAACAGAAAGCTGGTATATAACAAAACGGATTTTCTCACTGATTTAATGGAATGCAAAACATTGCTACAACTAAGTGAGAAAACAGGCATGGCTAATGACAAATTATTGCTGTGGCTGAATGAAGTTTACAAGTTCCTATTTGAAGAGAAGGAAGTGGAATGTTTCAGCAAATATGCCATTTTACCAAACAAGAATGGAGAATTCTGCTTATTGGATGATATACAAACAGATCAGACAAAGCCTATCCCTGAAATCTTGATTACAATCTACGATCATGTGACAAACGGGCCTCAAGCCAATGATTTCTTATTAAATCACGAAATTAATGCGTCATTATGGGGCTCACAAATAAAAAATTTTGATTCTGACGAGATGGTGAAAGATCTGAATTCTAAAATCAAGAATGCAGATGATGACACAACAAAAAAATATATCGTTACAAAACTTATTTCGCTTTACCCCAAAGATGCCAAACAAGACGTAATAGAATATCGAAAAGCCATTTATGACTTTACCGCTTCTCATTTACAATTGGAAGAATTTTCATCGATTGAAGGAGTGTCTGAAGAACTTTGGAAGCAAACAGATATCTATTGGTTTAATAACAGCATTAATGAAGTGGAAAAAAGCAAGGACATCGAAACTTTCTGCAAGACATATTTTATAGAGGACTTCGATTTCCAAAACGCCTTGAATTGGTTAGACAAGTATTTCCGTTTTTACAGGAATTATACAAATGGTGAACTACTTCACAAAACATCGGTATTCCCCAATCAGTTGGGCGATTTCTGTTTGCTTGATGATCTTCATTATGACTGCAATATTCCAGAAAAAATCAAAGAGATTGCCGAAGTAGGCAACAATGAAAATTGTATCCGAGAAATTCTTCTTGACAAATCCATCAGAGGCTACAGTAATCAATCTCCTTATAAGGTATCGAATATTTATGAAGTAATAAAAAATACTTTTGATAATACAAATGACGAAAACAGGTATAGGATAGCGGCTATGTCGTTAGCTATTATCCCGGCTGATAATGAAGCAGATGAATATAAAAGAGTATATAATTTCGTTACATCTGTCTGTGATGAAATACCAGATTCACAACTAACAAATAATACCGAAGGTTACAAATGGCATTTTGCTCAGAAAATGCTTCTTGGAATAACCTGCAAAAAAATTGCCCGATCTGAAAGCATTGATGGCTTAAGGGATAATTATCATTTTTTTGAAAATAAGTCTGACAATGAAATCATTGAATGGGTCGATTCTCTGATAACTTTCTTAAAAGGCAAAGATTCTTTTTGGAGTATTATCACCGATAAAGATAGGGGCTATGGCATTTGGATCAATCAAAATAATGATTTCTGTATGTATAATGACGTACGACTTGATAACTTCATCTCTGAAGAAATAAAAGACTTGGCTCTTAATCCTTGTGTTTATTTTGATGCCAGAGAATCCTTATTGAATAAACACTCAGTTGTTGGCGAATATCTTGCAACCGAACCGATGAATGAGACAGAAATAGGCAAAAAAATCGATACAGCCTTGGCTAATTACAATGGAAATAGACAAGAAAAGAATTTCTCGAAATTAGTTTTTGATATAGGCCGACTTCTAAAGGACTGCAAAAACAAAGATTTGGAAAACTCTATGGTGTACTACAATAGCGAAAAGAACAGCCTTATCGTCCAGACACTTGAGAATGGAGAAACGATGAATCTTGTTGGTGAACTGATTCAACAAGGCGACGAAAAGCTTAGGTTTGCCAAGGATCTTCTCAATAATCATACAGAAGAAGAATTAGATGCAGTTCAAAATTTTCTTCAATCGCCATCTAACATTCTCCTGCCTAAAGATATCAGGGAAAAATATCCCGATCTTCATATTACTTTAGGACAAATAGAAGAATGGATCAGTCTTGAAATGAGATTTGATCAAAATACCATCAGAGAAAGAACTCAAGAAGAAAAAAAATTCGATGAAGATACAGGCCATATCGGGGAAGAATATGTCTATAACTATTTAAATAACAATACAGAACTCAAAGATATCAAATGGCGTAACAAAATAGCGGAATCAGGAAGTCCGTTTGACATCGAAGCGACAACAGCCGAAGGAGGGAAAGTTTATATTGAAGTAAAATCAACAACAACCTCTATTTCTGATGCAAATACAATTTCATTGATTATCAGTTCGAATGAATGGTCATTTGCCAATGATGCGAACGACAACAAACGATACTATCTTGCAAGAGTATTCAATGTCAGAAGGAACCCGAAAGTTTATTTTCTAAGAATAGGAAATGCTTTATAATTAATTAGAAACATATTTAATCCACGAAAGTCATCCGTATGGATGTATTTCGTGGATTGTTCCATGACCTATACTGACACCTTTGCCCAAACCGATATAATCAGGCAATGAAACGTTGGTTTGAAACTTCAGATCAAAAGCCATCATCTTCACATTCTTATAATATAATAAATATGGTTCATCGATGTCGGTAATTTCACATATAACTTGTTTATCAAAAAACAGATGAATCCCCTTAGCAAAGGAAAGGATATTCCCGATCAGCATCTTTTCCAAAAAGAGCATTTTCTCAGCCAAGCTTTCAAACTGACAATACTGTAAATAATTACTTTCGTTTAATGCTATCCATCTGTCCATACGATAACAATGCAAATCATTACAAATCTTCACAACATATTGATTAGCAGTCATAGATTCAACAATCATATGCTCTTCACGTTTGCCAATCATCAAATCGAAAGATTGAAAAGGAGAAAGACCGGAAACAGCTGCAATTCCTTCTTCAAGGGCAACAACGGATATTTTCTTATTAATCCGCTTATACTGAATCAATGGATATGAATATCTGAATTTATCGCCAATATGATTATGACATAATACGTTCGCGCGATCCATCGTCTTCAAAAAAGCACCTCTAAATAATTCTATTTCCCCATTTTGCAATTCTTGAGAAAACGTTACTATCAATATTTTCAAATTATCCATATCATTAAATTATTTCGGTTGCAGTCAATAACCCAAGCGATAATAATGACCAGAATTCAAACTTATTATCTTGTATTTCCTCAAGATTCATCCATTTATAAATTCCAACTTCTTCATTCATGATCAACTCATTGTGGTTGACATGGAGGCAAAAAACAACACCAGTATGACTATGACCAACTTCTGTTTTTTCTTCGTTTATCATTCCTAATAGACGGAACTGATCAGGATTTGCCGCTATACCTATTTCTTCATTAAGTTCTCTTTTCAGACCGTTTATCAAACTCCCATATAAGTTATCTGTTTTGTCATCTTCATTAACATGCCCACCAATACCAGCTGAATTTAAACCTGCCAATCTCTTTTCTGAACCTCGCCTTTGATAAGTCAACACCTGATTGAACTCATTAAGCACCAGAGTATATGGTATAAGTTGTTTATGGCTAATATCATGTTCAGCCTCATTGCGTGGAATAAAACTAAACGGTATGTCATCAAACTGACTAATTTGTATTTTCCAATGTTCGGCTTTCAAATCAAAATGCTTTACCAACTCGCTTCGGAGAACACAAAGCACATGCTCGTTTTTCATATTTTGTTCTCTTTAATTAATTGTCCTATCATTTGTTCAACCTCCTTAATCATCTTTCTTTTCTCTTCATAGGGATAAAAGGATAAAAGGAATCCATTATAGATTAATTGAAACATATTCCAAAGAGAAAGTCCTCCGGGCGTTAACCGAGCAGCACGATGAAGTTCATTGGTAAAATCCGTTCGTGAAATTCCAGGGTTATCAGTATTAATACATACGCGTAATTCCTTTTCAAGATATTCTTTCAAAGGATAAACTTCTCCGTCTTGTGACTCAGGAATATAACTATCCTTAAAATTCTTAATCTGATAATTACTTGAAGGACACATTTCAATGCCAATCTTTCTCTCCAAAAACTTGTTGATCAGATCAGGATTGTTTTTTAAAGTCAGTCCATGACCGATACGTTCGGCATTCAAATAATATACGGCTTGCCAAATACTCTTTTCATCGCGTGTTTCGCCAGCATGGATCGTGATATTTCTGCATTCCTTAAGCACATCCAGAAATTTATCGTGTAATTCAGCAGGACTTTTAGAAGCTTCATTCCCTGCCAAATCAAAACCCCTAAAATACTTTTTGAACAGAGATTCATTCTCCATATCATGCATAAGTTGTATGCTATCGTCAATTTTTTGTAAATCTCCATGACGTGTAGCAATCAGCAAAAGCGATTTACGCATCGGATTTTTGTCATTATCGAGTTCTTCAAGAATGCATTGAAGAACCTGTTGCTGGTTTAATTCGCCAACATAATTCAAAGGAGAACATCTGACTTCTATATACATTACATTCTCTCGCTCTGCCTTTTTTAAAAGGATCCGTACAGTTCTTCGAATTGATTCTTCCGATCTCAACAAGGCTGAACCTTGCAAATCGCCTAAATTTTCATAAGGAACAATATCAATAGCCCTAAACAAACTATCATCCAAATACTTACCGTATAATAACTCATCTAATGAGGCAACACAATCTTCATACTTTAGTAACATGACTGCATTTATCAGATAAGCTTTTGTATTCAAAGAAACAGAAAGTTGTCTACGCCACTCTTTCCAACCATCCGTTGGTGTTTTAAAGTCATCTACATGAAATGAATCGCACCATTTTGCAAACAAATTGTTACGTTCCTTTTCTTGATTGATTTCTGATTCGTAACATTTTGCGACTTCTATCATCTCGTTACAATCCAAAACACCACCCAAATGGCAATGCAACTCAGTTTTTGGTAATTGATGCAAATAAGCAAGTTCTTTTTGCTGTTTTTCTTCGTAGATTCCAATCTTCGTTTCTTTCAGTTGCCGAATCTTATTCAGTGGAAGTGTATATAAAATTTGGAAATTATTATGATTATCATTTTCTTGATCCAAATAATACGATGTAAAGAAATATTTTGCTTCATCCTGCAATTTTCGAATAGAATCCAAGAACAAAACGCCAGGCTTTGCTTTAATAACTTCAGCCTTTTCAAATTCCGGAACAACATAGCCGGATATGGCATCATTCTCTTTATATCTTCCCAAATACAATGGGTTAGTTTTCAGGCAGTCATCTTGTGACAAAACGGCACCCAAATCGCTCTTTAATGGTTCTCCCAAAATATGTATCATGGCGTCGCAACCGAAACAATAAGCTGCATCCTGCATATCAGCACTCATAGTTTTTCGCCCGCAAGCTAAAGAAAGAAAAATCTTTCCACCTTCTGATTGTTGTTTGGCATAAGCAACCACTTGAAGAGTCAAATCATGAAACTGGTCAGCTTCATTTTCATTCGTAATATCAGCAACGCCATCCAAAACCCATAGACGCACACGTTTTACCAATTCACCACAATTTGAATTCCATTTCTTAATCGCCAGATAATCTTCATACGTCGAATTGAAATGGTTACAGCCTTTCAAGACGGAAGGCTTATCAGTAGCAATAAGCCACAACTCATCAGCTTCCTCACAACCAAACCCAACCTCTCGCGCCTTATTAATGGCGGAGAGGTTAGGATGATTTTTATAGAAATCATTTTCTCTATAATTGATGAAACCAATCGTTTCCGGAATAATATTCCATGTCGCACCTAAGGTGGAAATGAGGATGTTCATTATTAATTAATGGGATACTGAATTAACAACTTTATCAAATACTTCTTTTAAACATGTCTCTTCCATCCATTTTGAAATTGTATCCCAAACTCTGCTGTTTATGTCAAGCCAATCTTTTTTCTCTTTTTCTTTTATATTATTATTAAGTATACGAATTAATGTTTTCGTCAAGTCTTCAATTTCGTCATTGTTCAATTTATTTCTGTTATTGTCATCCTTCAGCCATTTTTTGACTTTTGCATCACATAATTTCAAATTTTGGACGACATATTCACCATGCAGATTCAATGCATCCAGAAAAGCACTAAGTCCTTTTCCTTTTCTTGCGGCATTCTCAGCTTCTTTTCTTGCTTCCTCTTCTTTTTTCTTATCTTCTGCTTCTTTTTCTATTAAGTTCTCAATAGCATGTATTTTTTGATCAATATCAGTTACATCATATTCACTCAAATCTTCTTTCAATGAACAATACTTACGAATTGCTGCCGAATATTGATGTTGTTCAATGAGAGATTCTGCTTCAATGAAGTCATTTTTCAATAAATCACGTTTGAAATGTTCAGGATTCACTAAACTCTGAACCGTGAAATCATCTTCCTTTAAAGTATCAAAATTAGTATTAATTTTTCCATCTTTATATTCATCCAACGACATTAATTCCAGGTTTTTATCATGATCCGTTGCCATTGAAAATAACATTTTTATCTGATTAGAATCAGTCCATTTGCCAAGATGACAAGAAACAGTGAATTTAGACATATCCGTTTCAAACGATGTCATATATTCTTTAACTGAATGCTTAAATCCAATCAAACCAAGATCATTCATATCAATTTCCATTTTTCCATAACCATAGCTTTTTGCCATGCCTAAATTATGATACACACCTTGTGTATTATGAAATGTAATAGCAGAAAGCAAAGCTCCTATTTCTATTGGCAACATATTATGGACTCTGATTTGAACATCGAATGTGGATCCAGCTGGTAAAAGTTTCAACGATGAAAGAGTTTTCTCATTACCATTGCCAGCAGGTAAATTGGTAATATAATTATTTTTATGAATTCTGTAACGTTTACGACCTGCAATCTCAATCTTACTATCATCATAAGTAGAATAAGTATTCCCATTTTGACGTACGTAAAATGGATAATATGAGGCTAAAGGTGAACCGAGAACGCCTTTGCACGCTATTAACTGTTCATCGGGAATAATTGCATCAGTAAAAGCATTACCAAATTGAACGCGCCCCTTTAAAGCGTCTTTTTCTTTTATGGTTCCAAAAATGCATTGAACCATATCCATACCATACTCTTTACTTCTCCCTTCAGTATCTTTTAAAGTTTGATTAATGCCATCACTAACTCTTTTTGAATAAGGATATCGATACATTCTGGTTAAACCCAAACTAGTCACTTCGCCATTATCAGTATGATAAAAAACAGGAAGCTCATCTCCATCTTTATCTTTTAAAGAATTAATCAAATATTCATAATATGAAGAAGGTTTATATATCGAAATAAAAGCTTCTTTGACAGATTTAGAAAGGATTAGCTTTTCTGAATTGCTCCCCTCAGCAAACAGATATTCATGTTCTTTATTGTTCATATAGCCTGTACAAACCAAATGTTTCCCATTAAATAAGGGATATTTCGCACCCGCATATTGCTTGAAAGCTTCATATTTATCGATTGCTTTATCCGTTTTTTTATAAAAACGGAATTTTTTCTTCACATCTCCTATTTCTATTATTTCAGGGTCTCCACATGGCTTAATAATATAATCATCACCAATTTTACTAAGCCAACCACATTTTTCTCCTTCCATCGATCTATGATACTTTTTTCCTGTAGGAATTTTCGTATTAAACTCACGATATCCAAAGAAATCATCATCATACATATTCATTTTTGAGAATGTTAGAACTTCCATCACAGCTCTAATCATTCCCTTGATGCTTGTTGCAGGAATATAATACTTCTTTACCCCATTTTGTAGAATATGGGCAGAAAAATCATCATCTACTCCTCCCTGTGCATGGCCATTCCTGATAAATATAGGAGTAAGATTTTTCATTTTTAGAATAATAGTGCCATCCTCTCCTTCTTTAAAAGGAATATCTTGAGTGATTTTATCATTCCAATCAGGGATATAGACATCCTTATTTAGCGGTACAAAATTAAACGGTGCTCTTATTGTCATAATTTATTCCTCCTTTCTTTCAAATCCTATAAATACCAATTCTGCTGGTTGTAAAACTTTCATACCTTCACACAAGGCATCAGTTTCTTCTCTCCAATATTGAAGAAAACAAAGTTTATGTTCCATTCGATTAGGGAGGAATGTTTTTTGCTCCACATTCACATTATTAATATCAGAGTCTTTGACATCAAATGAATGTACAATATAATGACCATCAACATATTTAATACTATATGATTTTCTTCTATTTTTATCATAGAGTTGACCTTCAATAATAAATGGATTTATACTATCAACCAATTCTAATTCAAATTCTTCAGTCCCATCATAAACGGAAGGCTCTGATTTATCGCTCTGCCAAATATAACCTTCATATTTTGATTTTTCTATTTTCATAATCTTTCTCCTTCTTCTGCTATTGTAAAATTACCGGTAAAAGTTCCATTTCCTCTATTTACACCACCACCAAGAGGTAGTAAGCCTGTGCACAAATCTTTTAAAGCGTTTTCAAATGCTGCTTTTATTTTTTCATCGTGGAATGCTGTTTTATTGACATATATATATGTATCAAACTTTTGATTCTTTCCATATATTGTTTTTTCTGTAAAAAGAGCACCATCGATTGCGCCACCAGTAAATCGATCTATAGAAACATGATTCACTATTTTGTCTATAGTGTTCTTATTTTCGATGATATCAGAAAATAAAACATTACCACGTTTTTGATCAACCATTTTTCCATCCGCACGTTCGCCTTCTGAGCCAAACAAAGACTTTACTGCAATATTATTTTTCCCAATATGCTTTATATAATCATCTTTATCTATCTCGTCAGCAAAAACATTATCCAATTTATTATAATGATAAGCCACTCTGTGAGCTAACGCTCCTTTTAATGAAGCTGCAGGAATCAATATTGCATTGTTCTCAAAATGAGGTCCATTATCATTCCATGAAATATACTCTTCTCTTACTGGAGTCATATCAGCTTCATCATCGCCAAACCCAGAACCGAACAAGAAGAAATCCTCTGGTATCAAACTTAAATGATATACTATCCAATTTTCTGAAGTCTTAGTTATTTTTACTTCTTTATTGCCATCCCAATCTTTAGACAAATCGGATGACTTATTTTCATAAAACTTCAAATCCTCTGGTTTAAGCAAATCAAGATTCCTACATTTGCATGAAACGATCTTCATTTTTCCAAATCCAGTGCGTGTACCACTTCCTACTCTAAATGTCTCACTAGATAATTGTTGTATGACAGATTCAAAATTAGACCAACTTTCATCTTTATCATCAGCCACCATTTCCAATTCAAAGCAAAAACGAGTTCCTTTATACACCACTTGTTCATCGAATTTACCCGTATCGACGGTTACTCCTTTTCCATTAATCCGGGCATGCTGACGTATAGGCAAATCGACAAAATGAACATAAAAATCATCAGACCAGTTTATATCAGTAAGACCATCTATCACTTTACCCTCTTTGCCTATCATTTTCGCTTCAGTAAAAATAATATCCGAACCTTTACTTTCTTTTGATTTTCCTTGTATCTGATATCCAAAAAAGTTTTTTGTTTTTTCTTCGCCCAAAGCATGGCGTATAATTCCAGACAATGAAGTTCCAGGGATATATGGCAATCCATTAACATCTTTGGCGACTAAGGCATCTGTATTCATATCGCCAACACCAGAACCCACGGCTAAAGGTGTTTCAGCTTCCATTACAAAACGTGCTAAGAAACGATGTGTATATGCTGTATCATTCATTTTGTTGTCTCCTTTCTTCTACATTTTTTAGCCATTTCTGAGGCCAAGTTTATCAAAGCGAACTTTATATCTCTATCACTCAGTTTATCATTTCCACAAAGATCTTCATAGAAGAAGTCGTGAAAAGCTTTTTTACGGCCACGCTCTTCCCATTTATCTTTTGCCACTCCATGAGTTAGAAAAGCATATGGAATTTCCTTTCCATTCCTGTTTATTGTCTTTTCAAACAACTTTGTTTTCAATTCATCTTTAGTTTTACACCTTATTGCATATTCACGAATTGAACCCCATTGAGATGCGAATGACTCTTCTTTAAATTTGTCAGAATGATCTTTTATAAAATCATTGACATTTTTATAAATCCAATCGTCTTTTTTCGATTGTTCTTTTTGTTTTGAAATATAATTCAATAAGGCAGAACCTTCCAAAGTTTGTGGCTGCTTTGCTTCTTCTTTTTTATCTGTTTCTTCCAATGTATACACAGCTTTACCATTTTCATTCACGTCGCCTTGCAAGAACTCGGGATTGTAAATTACTTTGCCAAAGCCCTCATTGTTATAATATCCTACATATTGCGATTGTGTAGGAGAATTGGAACATTGTACTACAAATACACTACCCTTTTCTATTCCACAACGGTCGGTGTCAAAAGACTGACGCTTAAAATTCCATGGAGCATACTGGAATGTTCGTATTTGAGATTTATCCCACAAAATCTTTGAACCTGAGTCATTGATTCCTAAATCAGAAGGTTTAGGGGTAAAAAAAGGAAGTCCATTTTCATCTAGAAAAATCAACCTTCCATCTGCATAAACTGTTACACACTTTTTTCCACCTATCTCAATTATGTTCTTTGTTGAAGGTACTTCTTGATAGTCTTCTACTTCAGTGATATTTACAAGTCCATATTGAGCAGTTCGTGACCGACCTATATGCTTATATCCTATTATAGAACTTCTGATAAGATCGTCATACTGATTATCAGATGTTTCAATAGAGAAGAAATATTCATATCCTTCATTCAAAGACTCATATCCATACATCGATTCATCTTTCGAACGTCGATTGTTTCTATCATACGCAGATTTGATTGCAAAAGATTTTTCAATTTTAGCTTCATAACCTTTTCTATCTTTAAATGCAAAAAAGCCATTACGGCATTGCTTCAACTGATAAGGAAATCCATTATCAGCATGATCTTTGTTTCTATCATATAAATGATGGATATAACAAAGTTCACTAGCCTTTATTAATTTAGGATGGAACATCGATGCCGGAACTTTAAGCGTACGCATACTATCTATTGCCGGATGCGCATCACCAAAACGAACTTTACCGCTATGGAAAATAACTAAAGATTCCTGAGGTGTCAATGAATCGTATAATTTTCCAGCCACAATTCCAAGAAAATTATTGCCCGGAATAAAGTCTAATGTTTCCTTATTGCCTTCTGTTGCAGAATTCACATTAAGAATAACATCTGATTTTAATGTACATTTAAATTTAAGTTCACTCATTTTGCATCCTCCTGTTCCATTACAGTAAATTTACATCTTCCTAAACCTCTGTTTCTATTCACACCTAAACGTTTAATCAACTGAAGGGATTCTTTAAATTCTTCAACTATATCATCAGGTATGTCAGTTATCTCACCAAACATATCACAAGGCACAACAGTTTCAATCCGCCGCAAGCTATGTTCTTTGGCTATTCCATCATCTTCAATTGCCGTTGATGAGACATTCCTATATAAATATTCTTGTGCCTTATTGAAAATGATAGCGTTCTGCTCTTGTTCACTAAGCATGGCATTTTTAAAAAAGGCTGAACCTTGTTGCTTGTCTTCCTTATCATCGAAGTTGCCTAAAGTTTTCTTTATTTTATCATCCTTATTGCACCCTTTAAGAAAACACAATGTTTCAATGGATTCTTTGACAAGTCCTTTTATTGTTTTACCCGGTACAAAAGGAAGTCCATTCTTATCTTTAACAACCAATGCATCCACATCAGCACCAGCAGCTAATCCGGAACCACAATGCCAATCTGAATAGAATGTTATTTTATATTTTAAATTCATCATTTATTTCTCCTCTGCTTTAGTTACTTGATTAATTATTGAACATAATGACAGCACATCATATACTGGATAAATACACTTTTTCCCATCAGTTCTATACTTGATCAACTTACTAAATATAGATCTGGCACTTGAAGAAAGAATCGTTTCTATACGTTCACATTTTAGTGAAGCAGCATCTATCTTTTTATCATACAATATGGTCATCCATTCACGTAGATTCGATTTAATTGCATTTCCTTCTTTCGTTGATAAAACTATAGGATAAAACATCAAATCATCAAGACTCATTCGCCCATCTTTCTCTTTCAAATAGTAAGGACCGTATTCAAAAGAAACTTTATCTTTTATAGGTGTAAGTTCTCGTTTAGCAATCTCATCAAAATCCACAACAAAACTATCTTGCACTTTATGGAACATCAAGCATGAAGGAGCAAGTCCATTCTCTTTATTCTCTTCTTTCTTTGCATCTTTCTTCGCTCTATCACAAAGACTTTCAGCTAAATCGTATCCATAATAAAATGGATACGACGACTTGATAAATGCAACACCTGCGCATGAGGTAAGTTTATCAGATCCTTCGCCAAAAGCCATTTTGATTTTATCTTCCAATAATAGTTTTGACTGAATTTCGAATTGTTTTAGAAACACACTGACATAGAAAAGCGCTATATCGCCTCTACAGATGGCAGTAAAATCATCACCGCCCAAAACTATCGGCCGAATAGGAATTATCTCGTTTTCCTTTATCTCATATTTCTCTACCACAGCCTCATAAGCCAAATTGGCAGCTGTTACAGTCGCTTCATCCAGTTTCGTAGAAAAGTCTTTTAACTGATCTTCATCAGTACCAATTTTTGAAACAATTTGTCCCAAACCATTTCCATCTGCATGAATAATTGCAATCCAGTCATTATGCTTTGTTATTTCTTCAATGTAATAGGCAATTCTATTGTCATTAATATTCTCTATATTAAAACTTTTCTTGCATAAATTCTTAGTTGTCCTTTTACGGTATTCCTTTTGTACCTTTTTATCTTCAATATATCTTTTTCTAAAAGTAGCTTCGTCCAAATATTCGTCATCAATCGTCCGATAAACAGGTAATCCCGTTTTACGAGATCTCAGAACTCCTATTAAGCCCATAGTTATACTGCGCATAGGTTTATTTCTCTGTGCTCTCAAACGAGATTCCAATTTTTCAACTGCATTTTCAAATGATTCAAATTTTCCTACCATTGGAACAACCGCCTGACTGATAGTAATTCCCGGAGCCATTGTCATCACCTTCTTCGGAAATTTTCTAAAAGCCGTTTCGCACACAGCTTTATTAGTGAAGATATGTTTAATATTCCCCGCAGCACGAATAATCGAATTTTCTTTAGAACCACCAAATTCGTCAAAGGCTGTAGTACATATTTCTTCTACCAATTCACTCGCCCCTACAATATCTTTCAATTCATTTGTTTGAAATATGAAGCCTTGAATGCCTTGCACTGCTGCTCCATACAGGTATTTTACGTCCCCTACTGACTTTTCTTCCATCGTGTTCTCTTTTTTAGGTTACAATTAGATAGTTAATTTTACAAATGTAATAAAATTCTCATTGCAATGTAAATAAAACAGAAAATTATCTTATTATTTAAATGCTATTTTTGAATCTTTTCTTTAAACAACCACATTGGGTCTGATTGAAATCTTTCCCAATCCTCAAGAAGTTGTGTTTCACAAGCTACAATCAGTTTATGAGTTTCATTTATCTCTGTTGCTGATTTTTCTAATTGATGAATATATCTCAATAAACTCCAGCAAATTGTATATTGTCCGCTTGCAACCAGCGACTCAGGAATTCCATTCTTTATAACTTTATCAGTAAACCATAATGTTGTATTCATACTATATGCTTTGTCATTATTATTCTGAATAAGAATAGAAGGTCCCAATACCTCCGGCAATTTTTCTTTCTTCATCTTAGTCTGCCAACCACCATCATTCTTACCGTTCAATAAATACAACAAAGATGATAAGCGACGATTTTCCCACTTGGGATTATCATAAATCTTATGATATGATAATTGTCTGATTCGTTTAAGAAAGACACCATTAGCTAATCTAAACAACGATGATATTCTTCTTATAGAAAGATTGACCAAGTTTCTTACTTTTATACGCAAGAACTTATTTCTATCTTCTGCAAAATGAGTGCCCTTAAGCTTTTTCTTAATATTTGCAATCAATACAAATTCAATCATACAAGAAAGAGATAAAAAAACAATTGAGATAGCGAGCATAAACCCAGTCCAAAACGAACTGTGGAATACATAAAAAATAATTGTAGAAACAATTGATATCAATGTAAGAGTATGGATAATATTCACCACACTCCGCATTGTTGCATTCAACCAAACATGCTTCAAAGAAATATCAAAAGACTTCATTTTTAGATGAGCGACATCTGAAATGATTATCAGGTCGATAGCCGTACGAGTGTTATTTTCCTCTGTTTCAATCTGTTGTTCAGCCACTTCGACATATTCAATTCCTTGATTGTCAACAATTCCACCATCCATTAAGTTAACAGACTTCAATTTTGCATCTAATAGAAGTTTCTTTATATGAGCATCTTTATATAATTTAAAATCATCAGGAAAAACGATTGGTTCAAAAATGCCGGGGAAACAGGATGACGTAGCCACAATCTCAGAAAGTCTAATAGGAGATGCCATCTCTTTTGTAATCCGATAAAAATAGTTTCCAATAATACCACGATGCTCATTTGGATTTTCATTAGAACTCTTTTTTACGGCCTGAAATCTAAATGGAAGGGCTCTATAAAAATCAGTGCCAATTGATGAAAAATAATCAAAATGAACACGATCTATATTGTTTAATATGGTTGAAAAACATTCTCCATGGAAAAAAATATCATCATATACATCAGCTAACACGCGTATGAGTGGACGATCCATATCTTGATTTTTTATATAACGATCAATGCCCATAGAAGGTATATCTGAGGACAGAAGCAGATTATACAATTCGCGAAGAGATTCGTTAACATCAGTTCCTTTACAAAGATGCATCATATACCAAAGACCTGTAATAGTTCCTCCAGATATAGTGGACATGATATTAATATAATCTAGAAACTTTCTGCCGTCACTCATTGTCAAATGATTAAGATACGATAAAGTCCCCAAATGATAAGCAGCAGCCCGATAGCCTCCACCAGAAAGAGTAATTGCAATATTAGGTTTACACATAACTTCTTGGTATTATACAATTCATTTTCAAGATTCAAATATCATTTGAATTTGTAAGACTGTAGAAAAGCGTAGTGGAGTCAAATGCCATTACGTTTTTTTTCTTCTGCAAGAATCTCCAAGCAGGTTTCAAAAGGCTGTTTGAAATTCTTGTCTTTTATAAAAACATCCGGAGTTTTATTATCCAAAAAGCCACCATGATTCAAATCATTCCTGTTTGCAAGAAGTTTTCCATAAGGTTTCCTTAGTTCTTTAATCCAAGGGAAATCCAAAATTTGAAGAACAGAATCTTTATATTCCTCTTTTCTTATAATTCCAAACCAATTATTTGGGTCTTGTACTTGAAGATCATTCATCCCGATAACCGACGAACAGAATTCACGTTCATCTTTTTTCTTTTTCTTCTCATCATCAGCCTGAATCAAAGAACTGATTTTGGTAGTAGACAATAAAATATCTGTAACAATGGTAATAATATATTCTTCTGCCAATGTATAAGCTTGCTGCATCATTCCATTTTTCGAACACCACCAAACAGCTTCAACGACATTATCTAAATCCGATTCATCTTTGAACTTATTCATCTTTTCCAAAATACGCCGTAAAACTTCCTCAATTGGACTCGGAATATCATACTTTAGCATATTTCCTATCTGTGCCTTAATTGTTTTTACAGTTTTTCCACTCTTAATAATGGTACCTCTGCAGGTATCCAATTCATCAGAAAAACTAGACAAAGCATAAGATAGTTTATCTTTATGACTGATCGATTTCTTGCCGCTTTCCAGATTAAACTCAATTTGTTTTAATATTTCCGCAGTACTTCTCAGATTTCCAGAATTTACAAAATTGTTGGCAGCATTGGTAATATTTTGTAAATAAACAAATTTAGATAAATCCAATATGGGCGCATCCCGTTCTTCTTCCGGTATAGCCAAAACCTCTTTTTTCGTGCCCATTATTTCGAAAGCACCATAATATATAGCCTTTGTTTCTGTAGACTTTATCATCTTGGTATAATTGAACAAAATAGTCGAGAACATGGGTATTGAACGAAAAGCATGAGTGACATCCACATACAAATCATCATTCTCCAGAATGCACTCAAAAATTGAATTAAAAATGCCCCATAACTCCTCTTCAGAAAATCCTTCCGGAATTTCTTTTTCTTCATAAGGGACAACAAGATGCATATTTTCCAAAGTTGTTTCAAGACCTATTGCAGTTTTATTATACTCTTGTCCAAAATTGACCCAATTCAAATCTCTTGCTTTTTTTGTTCTGAAAATGTAAATATGGTCGTTTGCTGTCCAATCCGAACAAAACATACCGATCAATGCCTCTTGAATAAAACGGACCGGTTTTGGAGATTTATTCTTACCATAATGATAATATGTAGAAACATAATCATTCGTTCCCAAAAAAGAGATAAATACTTTTCTTCTTTCTATCCCCGTATTTTTTAAATTATTTCTTGTCATATCCATATTCTTCTATTTAGTTAATCATCATATAATTGTATATTTTTTTTCAATTCCTTTTTGATAAGTTTTACAAGATGAGAAGGTGCAATAACCTTAATGTCACTTCCATAAGAATAAAGCACTCTAACAAGCTCCTTATTTATTTTCACATTAAAACAGTAACCCAAATAATTTGGATCATCCAATTCTTTATCTCGACGTTGTCCACTGCACAACTCATTATGATCTATACGTTCGGCCATGTTTCTCTTAACTTTAATCCGTATGTGATCAATATTTCTTCCGGGATAGTTATCGACGCCCACTATTTCATCAAAATAGTCGATATAATCCGTCCCTGAACTCTTAAATTCCATTTTTTTACATATAATCGGCTCCGATACTACACGATCCAATGGAATTCTTGTCAGTTCGAACTCACCTGTATCCCCTTCTTTTTTTCCAAGTCCAAATGCATACCATAATCTTCGATATTGCTTAAGGAACTCAGGGTGGAAAATGATAACATACGAAGATAAATGGAAAGGCTTAAATTCAACTTTTATCACCTGTTTCTTTCGGATAGCTTTAAAAAAATCAGGCATATAGGTATAATCATCTAAATTCATATTCTGTTCAAACGATATAACATTGCCTTGATTACTCCAATCTTCATCAGGCGCATCAAAATGAATGTTCATTTTTTCGAGCCACTCGTCTGTTAGCAAACCTTTTGTATGACTTAGCATGTCTAATAATTCCCGATAATAAAATGATGGCCGTCTTGGTTTTTTCAACGAACAGATATCAATTGACTGCATAGGAATAAACATTCTCTTACTCCTACCTCCAACAGTTTCAATTTTAGGATAATCGCTTTCAACTAATAGCTTATCAACAATTTCTTTATCTTTTCTGAGAAGATCCTCATCAGAATCAATGCCTTCGTCAAGAAGTCTATCATTGTACTCTTTGTAGGTTGTACCATTTTTTAAATGAAGAAGATCATTAAAAATTTTCCACCGTTTAAGCATTTCTTTTTCTTTTTCGGATTGAATCTTTTCCATTTTATACTCCTTTCTTTCTAAGTACATCGGATATAAATACACCAAACCTATTACCAAGATTATCTAATTTCCCTTTGCATTCAAAAATATCGACATGACAATCATTAGCTTTTTCATGCAATTCGGGGTTGATATTATAAAAACTGACAAGAATGGCCTTTGACATCTGTCCACCATACACATCACGAACTCGGCTAAAACGATATATATTATCTTGTGTCACTTCACCGGACTTGCATTCAACAAATAAAAGCTTTGTACGAATATTCACCAATATATCCACTTCATTTTTATCTTTCTTTACATCACGGTCTCCCTCTTTCTGTATAAATTTCACATTCCTCCAGATCTGCCGGGAATCATTATTCGACTCATTCCATTTTTTTACTGCCATTGAGACTAAGACTTCCCACCATCTTCCCTCAAAAACCATTGAAAATGAATGCTCATAATTCAATTGAAATACTGTTTTTCCATCAACTGAAATCAAAAAATCATCCTTACCTCCCACACATTTTATATTATCAAAAATAAGATTTTGCAAAACGACTTTACTTTTATAGAACTTCCTATAATAATTAGAAATCCTTTCATACACTTTCTTTTCATGTACAATAAAATCATACGCATATTTAGCATAATAATAAATTTGAGTTGGAATCGATTTTATATCGTCATAACTCTTTAAATTTTGTCCTTGAAGCTTAATCAATTCTTCATTGGTTATCTCACAATCCATGTCTGTAGTTTGGTATGAAGGAATTTCCAAAATTTGATTTGTCGTTGTAGTATAAATCGTCCGGGCATTATATTGATACGCCACTAAAAAAGCTGCAATACTCATTGGTTTTGTTCCACCAACTAAATTATATAAAAACTCATCATCAGGATGCGTAGAATGAAGAGATTCGCAGAATTCTTTTACTTCTATAGGTTTATATGCATCAACAAACTTTGTATTGCAAATTAGAGGTGATAAGAAAGTCTGCAAATTCGACATTAATTCAATATTTTCGTTAGTTCCAATTAAGTAGACTACATCTGCTTCAAACATCTTGATTGGATAATAAATAGGAACAGGCTCTTTGCCCAAGAGTGCAACATATATTTTCATGGTAATAATTTATTTATGTATACTTTCTAAACCTTGCAAATTCAAAATGAGTAACTTTATCGCCGTCATCATTATATGACACCATTCGCTTGCTTGTTGAAGCATAACAATCAATGTCATTTTCTATCAGTTTACGAGCCAAAGAATAGGTAAAAGTCATCTCACCCATCAAATGGACAGACACTTTCACATCTTTATCTTTCATACTCATAATACGATTCTTATAATTTTCCGATTGCTTATCGATCTCATTTTCGTCAGATAAAGGACTAATATCAGGAAATGGCATATCAATAAGATTACCAAAGACTTTTGCAGCTTCAATTTGTTTTTCAGACCAGAGGCTGAAAGGATGATTTGAAATATTGATTAACAGCTTATCCATTGCATTACCAAACTATAAACTTATATACAGCAAAGTTAAAAGATTAATTTGAATCTTATCTATAAATGTGAACATATTTGCTTTCACATCCCAGTATTCATAAAATACATATTTTTGCAACCATTTTTAAATGGGTAAAGATAGAGACAATGAAACACATATTTTCTAAAGAAGACAAAAAAATAAAAATTCTGATGTCAACACTTGATGACAAGAACAGAATTGGAAGAGATTATCAAGAAGGAGACGATAAGTGTCAATCTATCAATGAGAGAATAAGAATGATTCTAAATATTATAAATCGTAAAAATAGACCGGTAACAAACATGTTATTTTTTGTAATGTATGATATATCAAGTAACAAAGTGCGTACACTTGTTGCAAAATATCTGATTGGGAAAGGATGTACACGAGTCCAATGCTCAATATTCCTGGCGGATCTTCATACTTCTGTTTACGAAGAAATAAAAAAAGATTTGGCAGAGGTTCAAGCAGCATACGACAATAATGACAGCATTTTGATAGTTCCGATTTCTGAAGGCTATCTAGATGCCATGAAAATTATAGGACAAGATATTAATATCGATTTAATAACACATAAAGACAACACACTTTTCTTTTAAAAACAACATTATGGATCTTATCATTCAAACTTTTGGCACATCAATATGTCGTGACAACGAAGGTTTTGTCATAAGCAATTCGGAAGGGAAGAAACGAATTCATGCTGATGGAGTTGATTCCATACAAATTGGCAAAGGGATTCAAATAACTAGTGATGCTGTCATGCTCGCTATTGAGCATGAAATTGAGATACTTTTTGTTAACAGAAGTGGTGATCCAATGGCTCGTGTATGGAGTTCGCGATATGGTTCAATATCAACAATCCGCAAAGGGCAACTACTATTTACTCGTTCTGCGGATGCTGTCGATTGGATTAAAGCAGTCTTGGCAAAGAAAATTGTCAACCAGCAAGCAATGCTATTGAGCATGAATGAACAGCAAAAAATAAATGCAATCATTATCGACAGAGCTATTAGTCGCTTGGAAGAATACATCTATAAAATTAAAGACGTGAAGGCGGAACAACTTGCTGATGTCGCTGCTATTTTACGTGGTTGGGAAGGATTTGCATCTCATATATATTTTGAAACTCTAAATTATTTTCTTCCTGAAAATTACAGAATGGCAAACCGTACTCAACATCCTGCAATGGACGTTATCAATGCATTTTTAAACTACGGTTATGGCATATTATATGGCAAAGTGGAAAGTGCCCTTATTAAAGCAGGGATTGATCCATATATCGGTATTTTGCATAGAGATGCGTATAACAGACCTGTCCTTGTTTACGATGTCATCGAAATATACCGTGTCTGGGTGGATTTTGTAATCTATTCAATTGCACAGCAAAACATTATAACAAATGATTTGTATTCAATACGCGACGACGGCTCCTATTGGTTGGAATCATTAGGCCGCCGGGTTCTTATTCAATCGATGAATGATTATTTAGACGAACTTGTTCTGATTAACGGGAATAAACGTTCTAGAGTCACTCATATCAATTTATATGCTCAGAATTTAGCTCAAACATTTAAAAAGTATCAGTAATATGTTAATGATCGGTTTTAACTTACTAAGTGCAGCAGACAAACTGCAATATATAGAAGAGACAAAAGTGCATGATATGTTGGTGAATTCAAGTCCGGAATTTTCAACAAAAATGGAACAATTGCGTGCTATTCGTCAGATAGATAGCAAACAATATACATCTATGAAACGGATGCTTCCTTATCTGGTTTGTGGCAGTTTCAATCTTCCTTATAGAAGATTAGAAAATTTTGCCTGCACTGATTGTTTTGTTCTTGATGTTGATCACATATCAGAAAAAGGGCTTGACTTGGAATCAACCAGAAAGCGTATTCAGCGAGACGAACGTGTAGTCCTTTGTTTTGTATCGCCTGGAGAAGATGGACTGAAAGTTATTTTCCATCTGAAAGAGAAGTGTTATGATGTAGAACTTTTCAAATTATTCTACAAAACATTCGCACAGAAATTCTCTATTGATTATAATTTAGACCAAGCTATAGATTCAAGAACATGTGATGCAACAAGAGCTTGTTTCATGAGCATTGATAAAGAAGCTTATTATAATCCGAATGCTATTGCTGTCGACATCAATAATTTTATTGAACAAGACAACATACAAAGCCTTTTGGACTTAAAACATTATTTACGCCATGTTGAAAATGAAACATCTACAGCATTGGAGCCAAAATCGTCTACGGATCCTAACGAACAAGCGCTTGAAGCAATCAAACAAACACTGAGTCTACATAAAAAGCCAGTTGTTATTGAGAAAATTGTATATGTCCCTGCAGAGCTTGAAGAAATTATCGGCAGTGTCGTTGATACCATAGAAAAAACAGGTATTGTTGTAGCTGATGTAGTCAACATTCAATATGGTAAAAAAATCAAAGTAAAAATGGGGGCTTTGGTAGGTGAGATAAATCTGTTTTATGGCAAAAATGGTTTTACTGTTGTCCAGTCACCCAAACGTGGCACTTCAGAAAAGTTAAATCAGATTACAGCAGATATCATTAATAACTTTATTGAAGAGACTGATGCTAAAAACATTGCTTTTCTAAATGAGAAGATGTTATCTAGCAAAATTGAAATTGCATGAATTAGATATCTTGTTGGAAAAAATAGAAGTTGAATCGAATGGCAATTAGAAAAAGCGTAGTATTCACAAACTGATACTACGCTTTTTTATTCTTAACTTGTAAATAGTTTAATAATCAAAGCACCCAAAAGTAATATTAACAAGATAACAATTGCACCAACACCAATTGTAAGCCATTTTAAAATCTTTGCAATCTGAGACAGCCACATCACACTATCAGCCAAAGTCTTTTGTATTACATTAAGACTTGCTACTGCTGTCACAAAAAAATCATCAATCCAACCAATAACAGGTATATCTGGAATAATATCGACTGGACTAACATCGTATAAAATTGCAAGTGCAAGAAATATCCATGAAGATACTTCGCCTGATTTACTTGTCTTTGCTATTTCATCGCTCATAATCTTAATAATTTGATTTTTCTAAACCTTGATACAATTTGTGCGGACCGCGATTCGCACCGTTCGGATGACGGGGACATGTTCCTGAAGTCAATGCTATGACTGACGAAAACTTGTGTCCACAATATTCACAATAATAATTACCCTTATCCATGCTACTAAGCTTTAAGTTTCAACAAT
>Ga0163159_1000951_pt1 | contig 30495 bp, 26 predicted proteins | sample BioMet9_FD_108702 | JGI IMG/M metagenome (GOLD analysis project Ga0163159, IMG submission 108702) | Microbial communities from bioreactor (seeded with sewage sludge) at Lawrence Berkeley National Lab, California, USA - Biofuel... | ecosystem: Engineered > Bioreactor > Anaerobic > Unclassified ... | reverse complement strand
GCCACCGCGGGCTTTCCAACATGAAGGAAAGAATGTCGCTGATCGGCGGCACGCTGAATATTTCCTCTGAGCCAGGCAAGGGCACGGTCATCAGCTGCGAAGCGCCGGTACAGACTTCCGAAGATATGGCGCCGGCACAAAGCGTGAACGTGAATGAGTCTTAAAAAATTATATTTGCGGTAAAATATTGTTAAAGATCCGGACACTAAGGTCGAAAGGTGGGAGCCCTTCGGGGCAAAATTGATGAAGCTGAGATTTTTCGGCGCGGCTGGAGAAGTTACCGGTTCCAACCACATGATCGACACCAAAAACTACAAGGTCCTTGTTGATTGCGGCACGCGTCAGGGCCGCGACGAAGAAAAACACGAGGGAGAGTCCTTTCCCTACAATCCGGCCGACGTCAGCGCCGTCGTTCTGACCCACGCTCACATAGACCATTCCGGCAAACTGCCTCTGCTCGTGAAGCAGGGCTTCAAAGGCAAGATTTATTGCACCAGCGCGACTGCCGAACTGGTGGACGTGCTGCTCCGTGATTCAGCGCGCATCATGCAGGAGGACGCCGAGTGGAAGACGCGCAAGAACATGCGCAAGGGCGCCGGTCCTGTGGAGCCGCTCTACGGAGAAAAAGACGTCGACGAGACGATGAAACATATCACGGCTCTGCCATACGGACAGCAGATCGATCTGCTGCCCGGGTTTAAAGTGCGCCTGCAGCCGGCCGGCCATATTCTGGGCAGCGCCATCGTCGAGGCCTGGATATCTGAAGAAGCGGGACAAAAACCTGTCAAGGTCGTCTTTTCCGGCGACCTGGGCCAGTTCGACCGCGTGATCGAACTGCCTCCGACCATGATTGACGAGGCAGATTTCGTGCTCATCGAATCGACCTACGGCGACAGACTTCACAAATCGCTCGAGGATACGGAAGCGGAGTTCGAACAGGTGATGAAGGATGCGCTGGCGACCAGCGCCAAGATTCTGATCCCGACCTTCGTGGTGGACCGTGCACAGAGAATGCTCTTCGAGCTCGACCAGTTTGAAAAGAAGAATCAGCAGCTGCATCTGCCGCCTACCTATCTGGACTCTCCGATGGGCGTCAAAACGACGGAGATCTACCGCAAATATTCCGAGCTTTTGCAGCCCAAGCTGCGCGATATGCTGCAGAAAGGCGACGATCCGTTCGCACCTGACGTTTTCCAGTTCGTGCGCACGGGAGAGGAGTCCCGCGCTCTGAACATGCAGAAGAGCGGCATCATTCTGGCAGGCAGCGGCATGTGTTCCGGCGGACGCATCATGCACCATCTCAAGCACAACCTTTACAAGCCGGATACGCACGTGATTTTCGTGGGCTATCAGGCCTATGGCACCCTGGGGCGCCGCCTGGTCGACGGCGAAAAGGACATCCGCATCGCCGGCGAGGATGTGACGGTCAAGGCGCAGATACATACGCTCAACGGTTTCTCCGCTCATGCGGACAGGGACGACCTGCTCAAGTGGGCTGAACATATCGGCTCCGGAGCCCGCTTTATCGTGGTGCACGGCGAACCGAAGTCGTCGGAGGCTCTGGCTACCGGTTTGCGCGACAAGGGCTTTGCCGCCACAGTGCCTGCGTTGGGAGACGCGATAGACCTGCAGTCCACGACGCAGGAGATCGCCAAGATGCCGACCGTGTCGCCGCGCCTGCTCGACCGCATCACGTTCAACGAACAGGATATTACCCAGACACTGGCCGCTATTATGAGCCGTGCCTCAGAGATGCAGAAATCGTCGCTGGCAGACAGCGATTTCAAACAAATCATGCCGCTGCTGATCTCGGCGCGTACGCTGCTTGAAACGGCCGGGACGCTGGCCGGGCCTGCCGAAAAGGAAGAAAAAAAGACCGCCTAAAGTTGGGCGGAAACCTTCCACTTGCGTGCAAAAGAGCATATAATACCTTAGATGCCGGTATGTGCGGCTATTGATGCAAGAGGCGGGAGGTGCCCAAGGATGAAGGAAAAGTTCAAGCTGATTTGCTGCATTACTGCCGCAGTGCTGGTTTTGGCATGCGGCATTTTTGCGTTCATAGCTTTTTCGAATTCTTCGTCGCTGCTCTCCTCTCTGCCCCAGCCGGACGAATCCCGTCCCTACGCGCTGGCGGAGGCCAAAGGCGGCAGCTGGCCCGCCGCTCTCTCCTCGCTGCTGACCGACGGGGTCTACGCGCAGTTCCGCGCCGGTACTTCGCGCAACAGTCTGCTGCTGCTCGCTTCTGTGGCCGAAGAATCAGCCGCGCTGGTTGAAAGGGAAGCTGATGGTTCTCTGGAGGTCTACACGGCGCTCAAATTCTCAAAATCTGACATGAAACTGCTTAAAAAAGGATCATTGCCAGATTCCTGGAAGTTGGCGCTGCAGTCGCCTGAGATCACGGCCGGACCTGAGAAGGATACCTGGCTGGTCAGAATGGCGCAGGTGGAATTTCCGCTCTACTATAAGATCGACGGTGGGCGTGCGGTCATCGCGGCCGACGACACCGCGTTCAAACGTCTGCTGTCGGTGCTGGGCGGAGACGAAAAAAATGCCGGCAAGACTAAATGGCAGGACGAAAAGGGCTGGCCCGGCCACATAGAGATCTGCGACGGCGGGCTGCTGTTTGCAGACAAAGAGAAAAAGGACGACAAAACGCCGCTCAAGTTCCAGGCGGCCTGGAACAAACCGATCTCGAAGGATGAAATTGAAACTGGCGAGGCCAAATGGACATTTATCGGCCTCGATAAACGCGTAGGTACGCTGGCTCTCTCTGCGCTCTCGGCCAAGACCTGGGATACGCAGAATTGCCTGATACCGGATCCGGCTCTGCTTTCGGCGGGACTCAATATGCCGAAGCTGAGCGGTTCTCCGGCCGACTGGCCGTTCCCGCTCTCCTCCATCGGAGAGCTGGGGCATAAAATGGGCATGTCGGACGGCGATATTCGCGATGTGCTGGCAGGACAGACTGTTTTCTCTCTCGGCGGCAGGAACAGGATCCTCTGGTTTACGCTGCCGGGGTTCATGGTTGAGTTCACGGGCGGCAGAGACAAGCTCGAACCGCTGGTTGCCAAGTTCTGGGAAAAACTTTTCCCCGACAGCGATGTCAAATCGGTGGACAGCTTTGAGTACGGAGGCACTGCGCAAGTGCCGTTCTCCGTTGTTGGAGCAGGTCGCGGAGATATGGCGTTGCTGGGGCTCATCGCGCCTGAATCCATCAGCTCCAGAAATCGTCTCGGCAAATTCCTGGGCGCCGACGAAAAGGCGATCGGCTGGGTCATTGCCGATCTTCCGCGTATTGGCGCGGCCTTAAGCCAGATGACGAAAATGAATTCCTTCATGGAGAGCGAGTCTGAAGAGGACGGCCTCTCCGCTGAGCCGCAGACCGACGGCGCGGCACAGCCTAAACTCGACGGGAACGAGCCGTTCCAGCCGGAAGGCTCAGTAACTCCTTTCGACCAGAGCGTCAGCGATGCTTTCGGCGGCGTTTTGAAGCGCCTTGGCAAGGTCCTGATCGTCTGGGAGAAACCGGAATCGGGACGCATCAACTGGTACAGAAGCGCGGTTCGTGAGGCTGCGCCGGAAAAGAAATAGAAGCTATACGGAGGTCGTTTTTATGTACGCTAACGCGCTGAAGATTCTCAGGGAACGCGGTTTTGTCGAGTGGAGCAGCCATGACGAGGAACTTGCGGAGCACTTCATCAACAACATGGTCACGGGCTACGTTGGGTTCGATCCCAGCGCCGACAGCCTTCACGTCGGCAATCTGGTCGCCATTATGGGGCTCGCCTGGCTTCAGAGGCTCGGCCACAGGCCTATCGCCATTGCAGGCGGCGGCACCGGCCGCATCGGCGACCCGTCCGGCAAGAGCGCGGAACGCAACCTGCTGGCGGAGGAGCAGATCGAGCACAATGTCTCCTGCATAGCCGAACAGCTCAAGCACTTCCTCAACTTCGACTGCGGAGCCAACAGCGCCGTTCTTGTCAACAACAACGACTGGCTCGGCAAGCTCAACTTTATAGAATTTCTGCGCGACATCGGCAAATTTTTTACGGTCTGCTTTCTGGTAAACCGCGAATATGTGCGCAGCCGCGTGCTGGACCCGGACAAGTCCATCACCTATACGGAACTCTCCTACATCCTGCTGCAGGCCTACGATTTCAACCACCTGAACAGCGAATACGGCTGCACTCTCCAAATGGGCGGCAACGACCAGCAGGTCAACATCATCGCTGGCATCGATCTTACGCGAAAGAAGACGGGCAATCAGTGCTACGGCATGACCTTCCCTCTGCTCCTGAACGCTCAGGGCAAGAAGTTCGGCAAGTCCGAGAGCGGCGCTGTCTACCTTTCGGCTGCGCGCACCAGCGTCTACAAGTTCTATCAGTTCTGGATCAACGTGGACGACAGCGACCTCGAAAAGCTCTACAAGCTCTTCACGTTCCGCGAGCTCGACGAGATCAAAGCTCTGCTCGAGGAACACAACAAGGCCCCGCACCTGCGCAAAGCCCAGAAAGAACTGGCCTGGGAGCTCACCTGCCGCGTGCACGGCGAAGAAGCTGCCAAACGCGTGCGCGACGCCAGCGCTGTGCTGTTCGGCGAAATGGATATCAAAGAAGCCGGCCAGGACCTGCTTGACACGCTTTCCGCAGAAATTCCCTTCGCAGAAGTTGAAGGAGCTCCAGAAGGTCCCATCACAGGGGCGCTCGTCGCTTCCGGCGGCTGTGCTTCCAAGGGCGAGGCCAAGCGCAAGATCAAAGAAGGCGGCGTCTACCTCAACGGAGAAAAGGTTACGGAAGAAGGCCGTCAGCTGAGCGAAGCCGATCTGCTGCCGGGCCGTTATATGCAGCTCAGAGTCGGCAAGAAAGACTTCAGGCTCGTCAGGTTCAAATAAAAATTTCAAAACAGCATGATCGGCGCCGCCGGAACCATTCCGACGGCGCTTGTTTATATTAGTTTACATTCTGCGGGTTCCGTTTTGTACATTTGTGCTATCATATTGCCCATGAATTGGAAAACAAAGGCCTTTATAGGATTTGCGAAGATGGTCAAACCTGGCTGGAGAGCGAACGCGCTCTTCGGCCTTTTGTCGGGCGCGCTTAAAGCGGCCGGACCCAGGCGCGACGTGGCCATGAAGAACGCGGAGATCGTTTTCCCCGACAAAACTGCCGACGAGAGGAAGAGGATCGTCGACGAATCCTATGAAAGCATGATCTGGACCGGGCTCGAGGTTATGTCGATGCAGCGCGATCCGTCGCTTGTGGATAAATGGGCCGTCGAGGTCGTCGGCAGGGAGCATGTTGAAGAGGCATTTTCACGAGGCAAAGGCGTCATCTGCGTCTCAGCCCACATTGGCAACTGGGAACACTCGGCGGCATGGATAGGCCGCAACTGCCGAGCCGTCGGGATCGTGCGCCACTCAGATGATCCGTTTCAGAGAGAACTCATCGAAACGCTGCGCGAGAACCTGGGACTGCGCACGCTGGACAAACATGAACCAATGCTCCGCGCCGTAAGTATTTTAAAAAGAAACGAGATGCTTGGGCTGCTCTGCGATCAGCACGAGGACGGCTTCAAGGCTCCCTTCTTCGGCCGCGAGGCAGGCACTGTGCAGGGACCTGCTGTTTTTGCATATCTCACTCACGCGCCGATAATTCCGATTTACGGCAAAAGGCTGGAGCCGTTCCGCTTCCGCATCGTGATCGGGCCTGAGATCAAGTTGGAAAAAGGCTCAGACCGTGAATCTACGATTGCCGACACCACGATCAAGATCAACAGGGAACTTGAAAAAATGGTGCTGGCCGCGCCGGGGCAGTGGCTCTGGCAGCACCGCCGCTACCGCGAAATGGATTATTAAGAGTACGCTTACATTTGAAGTGGCGGCAGCTGACTGTTGCCAAGGCAGGCAGCCCGGTGGTTTTGTGCTATGATGCTTACATGGATTGGAAAGTTAAAGCTTTAATTGGTTTTGCAAAAAAAATAAAACCTGGCTGGAGGGCGGATTCTCTCTTCTGTCTTTTGGCCGGAGCACTCAGGTTAGCCGGCACCCGCCGTGCAGTGGCCATGAAAAACGCCGAAATCGTCTTTCCTTATAAGACTGCCGCCGAACGCTGTAAAATAGTGAACGAATCTTACGACAGCATAATATGGACAGGGATCGAAGCTTTGTCATTACAAAGGGATCCGTCGCTTGTGGACGAATGGACCGTCGAGGTGTCGGGCCAGGAGTATCTTGACGCGGCTTTCGCGCGCGGCATCGGAGTCCTCGGCGTGTCTGCCCACATCGGCAATTGGGAGCATACGGCGGCCTGGATCGGGCGCAGATACCGCGCCGTAGGCATCGTGCGCCATGCGGATAACGCCTTTCAGAAGGACTTGATAGAAACGATGCGCGAGAATCTCGGCCTGTTCACCATGAGCAAACGAGAACCGATGCTGCGCGCCGTCGGCGTTTTAAAGAAAAACGAAATGCTGGGTCTGCTCTGCGACCAGCACGAAGACGGCTTCAAAGCACCGTTTTTCGGCCGCGAAACCGGTACGGCCAAAGGGCCGGCCGTCTTTGCCTACCTCACTCACGCGCCGATCATTCCCATCCACGGCGAGAGGCTGTCGCCGTTCCATTTCCGCATTGTGATCGGGCCGGAGATCAAATGGGAAAAAGGTCCCGACCGCGAAGCTACGATTTCCGACATCACCGTCAAAATCAACAAAGCACTTGAAAAAATGGTGCTGGCCGCGCCGGGGCAGTGGCTCTGGCAGCACCGCCGCTACCGCGAAATAGAGTAGACGCAGCTTCCGTCACTCTTTTCTGGGTTTTACCTGCATGTTCGGGTCGTCGCAGACCAGCGTGCCTCCGATGGCGAAATTCTCGTTCTCCATCTCGTTGATTATTATGCGCACGGACTGCGGCTTGACGTCCATTGTCTCGCAGAGCACCTGCGTCATGCGTTTCGCCATTTCGCGCTTCTGCGCTACTGTGCGCCCTTTTTTGATATTGACTATCGTTATTGGCATTTGCATCTCTCCCTAATCATGATTTGAGTGTAAAATCTATCTGTGATTCTAGCTTTTACGCTGCGGGGTGTCCAGATGGATGGCATGACTTGCGTTTACGTTTTTATCGGTTTTTTGTTTGGGGCCTGTCTCGGTTCTTTCATCAACGTGGCGGCCATGCGTACGGTGGCTGAAAAAAAATGGTGGGGCAGCGAACGTTCCGTCTGCGACAGCTGTGGACGCGTGCTTACGTTTGTCGACCTGATTCCGGTCGTCTCCTATCTTGCGCTGCGCGGCCGCTGCCGCACCTGTCGTGCGAAGATCCCGCCGCGTCACTTTTTTGCGGAAACTGGTGCAGGTATACTCGGCGCGCTGTTTGTGTGGCGTTTCGGACTCACTCCCGCTTTGTTTTTTGCGTTTCTGTCGCTGCCGTTCCTGCTCTTTCACACGCTTACGGACCTTGAGAGTGGATACATCTACGATTCCTGGTCTCTGGCAATGGTGATAGCAGGGTTGTTGCTGCGAATCTGGGGCGGTCTGCCCGCGCTCATCGACGGGGCGATCGGGGCGGCGATCGGCGGCGTCTTTATCATCGCAATCGTGCTTGTCAGCCGCGGCGGCATGGGAATCGGAGACGCCACTATGATGGCCGGCATCGGCGCCATCTTTGGTTGGAAAATGGCGATCCTCTGCCTCTACGCCGGTTTTATGTGTGGAGGTGCGGTCGTGATCCCGCTGCTTGTTATGAAAAAGGTTTCGCGCAAGGACGCGATCCCGCTGGGACCTTTCCTGGCCGTAGGCTGTGTCGTCGCCCTGTTCTGCGCGAGGGCCGTCTTTGGCAGGTTCGGTTTCGAGCTTCCCTGGCCATGGTTTTAAATAAGCATCTGAAGGAGAAAATGAAAAGATGAGAAAAATTCTATTTGTGGTTTTAATAGCTATTTTTGCCGCCGCGCCTGTTTTTGCGGCTGATATCACGCTGCCTTCTCCTCAAAAGGACGGAGGCCCCGGCGTGCTGGCAGCCATCGACGCTCGCGGTTCAGCGGCTCAGGCTCCATTCAAGAGCGGCGCGCTTACGGCAAAGGAACTTTCGACGCTGCTATGGGCGGCCTCCGGCAAGAATCGCAGCGGCAAAGGCTGGACCGCGCCCTACGCTCTCGGCAAAGAGCCCTATGTGGACGTCTATGTGCTGCTCAGGGAAGGCGTCTACCGTTACGACTGGCAGAACAACATGCTCAGGCTGGTGGGCGACAGGAATCTCCTCAGCCGCGCAGGCAGCCAGGCCTATGTCGCCACTGCGCCCTGCGTGCTGGTTCTTGCTGTCAGCGGCGCTATTCGCGTCGACAGCTGGGCGGAGATCGCGGCCGGCGCCATGTCCCAGAACGTTTATCTGGCCGCTCAGGCCCTGGGGCTCAAAACACGCTACATCCAGAGCTTCAGCAAAAACGCCATTATCGACGCCATCCAGCTCAGCCCGGTAGGCCGTGTGCTTTGCATTATGCCGGTTGGCCGGCAGTAAGAAAAGAAGAACGACGATCTGCTGCATAAATAAGGGTCCCTCTTGCCGTTCAAGTGCGGGAGGGACCCTGTTGTAAGCTTGCTGTGCAAAAATTTCGCAATAGTTATTTATTGTCGCAGATGATCTTGTAAGAGCGTCCGTCCGTGCCTTTCCACGAATAGGAGACGCCCCTGTCTGAGACATGGCGCAGCACGCTGATACCGCCAATCTGCAGCGTGCGGAAGGCGTTGGAACCGACGGGCGGCGCCGGCGGCGTAAGCCGAAACGACTTATGGTGCGGTTTGGGCGGTTTGCTCTCGCCAAAGCGCAGTGAAAACACGCGTTCCAGTTCACCGAACGTGAAATCTGGTTCGGCGACGTCGGCCGCTTTCTGTTCCGCCGACTTGTCCTGCTGGGCTATTATCTTGGCGATGTCCTTGAGATAATCGGCCGCATCCCTGTTTATCGTGATATAAAGCCTGGCGCCGCGGGCCTCTGCGTGCACGAATTTCTCAGGTATCACGCCGGTCTTGAGCCACTGCGTGACGGTGTAGAATGGCACGCCCATCTCCTCGGCAAATCCTCTGCGCGACAGATATATCTCTTCTTTTTCCCTGCGTTTCATCGGCGAAACACCTCTCTTTGCTGACGTATATTTTAGCATCCCTGCGTCAATTACGTTGGTTTGTTTATATTTTTTAAACTAGGTGTTATACTCCTGGTTATACGGATGTGGAAAGTTGCATCTGAATACACTTCAGGGGTGGGGACATCACGATGCGCGTAATTTTCAAACGTAATGGCAAGGCACAGGGATTTACTCTGGTAGAACTGCTTATAGTATTAATTATCATAGGCATTCTCGCCGGTATGTTGATGTTGGCCATGGGAGCTTCGAAGGACAAGTTTACCGCTACAAAGATAATGTCGGATATGCGCAATATTAAATCCTCCGTTGCATTATATCAGTCGGATACGGGACAGCCCATTCCGCTTGGTTACGATAAGAAAATTGGCGACACAGGCAGCTCGATCGACAAATACCTGAGCAATACTCCGCAAGGCTACAGTGTCAAACGCCCGGACGAGAATCATTTTTATGTGGTTTTCAAAGGTGAGGATGCGGATCCCGTAATTGATAAGAGTAGCGGAGTCTGGGACAGTCTGGCCAAGATGAACGCGGACATCGGACTTGTTGTCAGCAAGGATGAGGCCACCGCCACGATGTATCTCGTAAAAAATTAATCAGCATATCGTTGGAAGCTTTTCGCCGCGCTGGCTTTGCAGCTGTGCGGCGTTTTTTATTGCCTTTGTCTCTTTTTCATCAGCACCGGCGCTGCCTCCACCGTCAGGACCCCTGCCAGGATTAGCGCTGAAGCCGTAAAAATGCGCCAGGTCATCGGTTCGCCGATGAAGATAACGCCCAGCAGGCTGCCGAAGATGCTCGAAGTTGAGAGCAGAATGGCCGTGTGGGTGGCGGTAGTGTATTTCTGCGCCACGGTCTGCAGCACTAGCGTGAGAGCAAAACCGATCGTACCGGCGTAGACTATGGCGAGCCAGACGGATTTAGACAAGTGAGCAGGGAAGGGTTCGAAGGCAAGAGCTGTAACCAGCGCCGCGGCGAGGCTGCCGGCCACCTGCCAGAGTGAAAATCCGTAAGGGTCCGTGTCTCCGACAAACTTTCCGACCAGCAGCACATAGGCAGTGACGCACATCATGGAGACGAAGCAGAGCGCGTCTCCGACGTTGATCCGGAACGAACCGTCCACCATCAGTCCGACCATGCCGGCCACGCAGAAGGCTACGGCCGCCATCACGTGCCAGCTGGGGAACTTGCGCGTGAAGAGCCAGACGCAGAGCGGCACGAATACGACGGAAGTGGAGATTATGAAGGACTGGTTGCCCGCCGTGGTGTAAAGCAGCGCCGCGGCCCCGACCAGATAAGCGGCGCTGAAGACGGCGCCGGTAAAAATCCCCGCAGTCTTGATGCGGCGCGGAACGGCCAGCGAACGCCTGCCGAAACAGAAGGATATGGTCAGCAGCGCGACGGTGAAGCGCAGAGCGCAGAACCAGTAGGGTGTGATGCCCTTGAGCGTATCCCGGATCACCACGTTAGTAGCGCCCCATATAAAGGCCACAAGCAAAATCGCCAGATCCCCCAGCAGCATGTGAAGATGTTGTTTATCCAATCTGCGTCGCCCCCGTGATATTTCAGTGAACATATATATATTGTAGCCGCAATGCACAGGAAACGCCAATTAGTGATTTCCAGCGCTAATCGAAAAACAGCGGCTCGTTTGAAAACGTGTCAACAGAAACCGAGTGCAAAATACAGCCGAGCTCATGAAATTACCCTGCGTTTGCTTAAGTTATCGTCCATTAAGATACGGTAATCCGAATAAATGGTCTTAGTGCATGACGGCGAAAGCGCAGCGGACACTTAAATGGTTCATGGCTTTTGAAAATAGTTATTTCCAAACGGCGACAACCGTTTGCCGCTCGCAGGCAGAATGTCCTTAAAACGGGGCAAATCATCGTCTTAAGAAGCGCTTAATGCCGTCGCGGCAGACGGATGGTCAAAGTCTTTTATACGACCGACCAGCTTGCATATCTGTCCTTTGGGCGGTCTTCTTCAGCGGTTGTCCCTGCGGCAAAACTTTACTATTTCCCACCAGAATGAAGCTGCCGCGGCCACGCCGATCGCGGCGGCAAAATCCGTCAGAGATAGCGGCTTGACCTTAGCTGCCGAGGCCAACGCGGGGACATTTGAGATCACGAACAAGCCGGCCAGTATTGCCAGATTGATGACCCACGGCACTGCGTCGAGCTTTTCATCTGTTTTGGTCCAGAAGGGCAGGCTGTTGGAGCGGTTTTCGTAGACCAGGAAGAGGTTGGAAAGCACCAATGCGGCCAGGAAGAAGGTCCTGGCGCGCTCGGGGCCGTAAGGCAGCAGCGCCGTGTAGGAGCCGAAGACAGCCGCGAAAATGGCCAGCCCCTGCATGACCGCCTTGGCGAACAATCCCCTGGTGACGATGGCTGAGTTGGCAGGACGCGGCGGGCGGCTCATAATATCCGGTTCCGCCGGCTGGCGCTCAAAGACGACTGAGCAGGTTGGGTCAATGATCATTTCAAGCAGCACCACGTGAACAGGCAGCAGCAGCGTCGGCAGACCCAGCAGAGGGGCAGCCAGCGCAGACAGGGCGATGGGGATGTGGATCACAATGACGTATTCCATGGCCTTCCTGATATTGTCGTAGATCAGGCGTCCGTCGCGAACCGTGGCGACGATGGTGGAAAAATCATCGTCCAGCAATACCATGTCGGCCGCTTCCCTGGCCACCTGGGTGCCGCGGTTGCCCATCGCGATGCCGATGTCGGCGTATTTAAGCGCCGGCGCGTCGTTGACGCCGTCTCCTGTCATGGCCGTCACTTCGCCGGCTGCATGGAAAGCGCTGACGATGCGCATTTTTTCACGCGGCAAAATGCGTGAAAAAATGGTGACTTTTTTTAACCTTTCTGTAAGCGCGGCATCATCCAGCGCCTCAAGCTCGTCGCCTGTGATGATCTCGTGTTCCTCTCCCTCTCCTGGGCCTCCTGCCAGTCCCACCTCGTGCGCGATCCTGTGGGCTGTGGTGCTGTTGTCGCCTGTTATCATCGCCACTCGGATGCCTGCATTGTTGCAGGCTGCGATGGAGGCTGGCACGGTCTCGCGCGGCGGGTCCATGAAAGCCGCGAGCCCAACCAGCTCAAGCGTAGCGTCGGCCAGCTCCCGCGGCGGTTCCTTAAGGCCGCGTCCGACCGCTACGGCCAGCACGCGGCAGCCTGAGTCGGAAAGCTGTTCCTGCTGTTCTTCCATATATCTTTTTTCGTTTTCGTCCAGCCGGCAGAGCTTGAAAATATTCTCAGGAGATCCCTTGGCCGCCAGCGTCAGCCCGTTTTCGCCGTCCCAGACATGGCCCATCATGCGTGCCTCCGAGGAGAATGGATATTCGCACACGAGCTCGTGTCCCTGCAGGGCCTTCACGTCGAGCCCCTCGTCTGCCGCGCGTTTTAAGAGCGCTGTCTCCATCGGATCGTAGGGATCGGTTTCGCAGGCCATAGCCGAGACTTCGAGCAGTTCCTTCTCACCGTGTCTGCCGCACGGCACCAGCTCGCGCAGGGCCATCCTGTTCTGAGTAAGGGTCCCGGTTTTGTCAACGCAAAGCACCGTGACGGCGCCAAGCGTTTCGACGGAAGGAATGCGGCGGATCAGCGCGTTCCGGCGCGCCAGCCGCCAGGCTCCCATGGCGAGGAAGACCGTCATCACTACCGGAAATTCTTCCGGGATCGTGGCCATTGCGATGGTAATGCCAGAGAGCGCCGCATCGATGAAGCCGCTGCCGTTTTTAAGCGTGGCGGCGACCACCAGCAGCATCAGGGCGAGGCTGAAGAAAGAGCAGTTGCGCACAAGTTTGCGCGTCTGTTTTTCCAGCGGCGTGGGGCGGTCCGGCGCCTCAGCTACGTCTCTGCCGATCTTGCCGTACTCGGTGCCTAGGCCTATGGCGGAGACCTTTGTCACGGCGCGGCCGGTGAGGACGTTGGTGCCGGCATAGCAGCGGTCCTGGCGCCAATGTCGTCCATGCTCATCTTTTTTGTCAGTTTTCCATACTATGTCTGATTCGCCGGTGAGCGCCGATTCGTCTACGCCAAGACCGTCGCAGAAGAGGATCTCCGCGTCGGCGGAGATTTTCTGCCCCTCGGCCAGCAGCATCACGTCTCCCGGTACCAGCTCCGCAGAGTCAATCTCCTGTTCACGCGCGTCGCGGATGACAGTGACCTTGGGCGAGGAGAGATTTTTGAGCGCGTCGAGCGTTTTGTCGGTGCGCCATTCCTGATAAAGGTTGACGGCACCGGAAGCGGCCACAAAAACGAGCATGATGCAGCCGTCGCGCGGCTCCCCTAGCGCGAAGTAAATACAGGCGGCGCCGATCAGAAGAAGAAAGGCCGGCTCTGAGAATTCTTTCAGCGCGATCTTAAAAAAACTTGGCTTGACGGCGGCGGCTAGTTCGTTGCGCCCGCTGCGTTTCCTGCTTTCGGCTACCTGTTTCTGCGTGAGCCCCTGATACTTTTCGGTCCCAGACATATTAACGTCCTCCGTTTTGTGCGGGTATAAAAATACCCGCGGAATCGTAATTGAACGGTCCCGCGGGTCCATTATCGGGGCTCCCGCTGCCGGGTTGTCGTCCCGGCCCGGCGGCAGAAATCAGAGCCGCCTGTTCCATGACTTAATATTTGCGAATTATGAGGAAATTATGCTCTTTTGTCAATAACCTGAATGAAAAGTCACAGATGAGCCTTTTGCGCGCACGCCGCCTGGAAGCTTCGCGTCAGATTCGTGTATATACGGTGCTGGCGCCTATCTGCGCCGTTATACCGCTGCCGTTTGTGCGTACGACTATTTACAAACGAACTCTTTTACGCTAGAGTAGGCAGAACTTTTTCGGAAGGGGGCAGCGTTTGACGCGAATATATGTGAGCCGCTGACTTAATGCATGGAATGCATTCTGCTGCATATTTTCGAACGGTCGCGCTGTCTCTGCGGTAAGCTCTCCTTTTCACAATTATTGCTGTGGAACAGAATAACGGCCTGTCCGGCGGCGCTCAGAATCTTTGAGCGCCCTTGCGTAATGCTCTGTGCTTTCTCACGGTTTCCGCGATTTTCGCGGGTTCTTGTTCTGTGCATCATCCGCCGATGTTTTTGTAGTGCGGAAATTTCAATAAAGGAGTGCTTGTACAATGGCAAAACGTTTTCTGGCGGCGGTAATTCTGCTGGTGTTCATGGCTGGGGGAGCTTCGGCAGCGGAGAAGCTCAAGGTGTGGTTTGACGCGGGAGGCAGCCCCGGCGAATCCTATGCGACAGTGCTTCAGAACGGAGCAACGGCGGCAGCCAAAGATCTGGGCATTGAGATCAAATTCGTCTATTCCGACTGGAATGCAGAGAAGATGATCACCAACTTCCGCCAGGGCATGGCCTCCAAGCCTGACGGTATGGTCGTCATCGGAGTGCCCGGCGACGCCGGCTACGAGCCCCTGATCGGCAAGGCGCTCGATTCAGGCATCTCGGTCATGTGTGTGGATACGCCCCTACCCAAAACATTCGACAAGTATCAGTCCCGCGGCTTCAGCTACATTGGCACCGATAACTACGGACAGGGCAAGATGACGGCAGAAAAGTGCCTCAGCTACTTCGGGCTCAAAAAGGGCGACAAGGTCCTTGTCTGGGGCCTTAAGAGCATTCCCGGCCGCGGACTCAGAGCCCAGGCCATGCTCGACGTTTTCAAAAAGGCCGGACTGAAGGCTGACTATCTTGAGATCTCTCCGGAAGCCAACAAGGAAGCTACGCTGGGCGCGCCCATTCTGACCGGCTACATCGCTTCGCATAAAGACTGTAAGCTGATCGTTATTGATCACGGCGCTCTTACGGCTCAGGCCGGCAAAGCACTGCGCTCAGCCAACATCAAACCGGGCTCGGTCAATATCGCCGGGTTCAGCCTCTCTCCCGCTACGGCGGAAGCCATCAAGTCGGGCTACGTGGGTCTTGTCTCCGAGGGCCAGCCCTACATGATGGGCTACATGGCGGTTGCGCAGATACTTCTCAACAAACGCGGCAGTTTTGGCGGCGTCAACGTTGACACGGCCGGCGGTTTTGTCACCAAACAGAACATCGACAAGGTCGCGCCGCTCGCCAACAAGGCTATTCGTTAACAGATCCGGCATGTCAAATATTCTGGAGATGCGGGCTGTCCGCAAATCCTTCGGAAGCGTCCACGCCCTTCGGGGCGTGGACTTTTCCCTCGCCGAAGGGGAAATAACGGCGCTGCTTGGCGACAACGGCGCCGGCAAATCCACGCTGGCAAAGATAATCTCAGGCCTCTACGCGCCCACCTCAGGCCAGGTTCTGATCGACGGCGCACAGGTGACGAAATTCAGCGTCAAGCACGCGCGGCAGCTCGGCGTCGAAACAGTTTATCAGGACCGCGCGCTTGGCTACTCGCAGCCGCTCTGGCGCAATCTGTTTGCGGGGCGGCATCTTACAAACTGTTTCGGTCTCATAAATGCGGCGGCAGAAAAACAGGCTGCGGCAGATATCATCGCGCAGCTGGGGCTTTCAGGCGCAGGCGTCTCGCCGGACACTCCGGCGCTGCTGCTCTCCGGCGGCGAGCGGCAGGGGCTTGCGATCGGCAGGGCGATGCACTTTAAGGCGCGGATCGTGATCCTCGACGAACCCACGACCGCTCTGGCGGTCGGCGAAGTTGAAAAGGTGCTCGACTTCATGCGCCGCGTTAAACAGGAGGGACGCTCCGTAATGGTCATCACGCACAGCGTGGAGCACGCCTGGCGCGTGGCCGACCGTTTCGTGGTGCTCTCGCACGGCAAAATCTTTGGAGAATGGCGCAGACAGGGGCTGACAGCCGGCAGTCTGCTGGAAAAACTTATAGAGGCGGAAAAATGAATTTTATCAGAAACAACAAGAATCAGCTGCTTATAACGCTGGTGCTGGCAGTTCTGTGGAGTTTCTTCGCGCTGAAGGCGCCGCAGGCGTTTTTATCGGGCAGCATCTATATGACCTTCCTCTCCACCATCCCGTTCATCACGATCGTGGCGACTGCCATGACTCTTGTGGTGGTGACTGGCGAAATGGACCTTTCATTCGCCTCCAATATGGCCATGTCCGGCTTTGTCTTTGCCTGGACTTCTCAGACCAGCGGCTCCGTACTGCTTGGCGCCGCGGCGGGACTTGCTGCCGGGAGCTGCATAGGAGCTCTCAACGGACTGATGATAACAGTCACCGGCGTGCCGGCCATCGTGGCCACCATCGGCTTTGACTTCTTCTGGCGCGGCACTGTGATGCTGCTCTCCAACGGCACCACCCGCACGCTGGAATTTTTGAACTCTTCGCCATCCACGGCCTTCTTTATCGGCAGGGTCTGCGGCGTACTGCCGGCCCAGTCTCTCTGGGCTCTGGTTTTTGCTATGGTTACTGCCCTGATCTACCACCGCACCTCGTGGGGCGACGACCTGCGTTTTATAGGCGATGACAGAGAGGCTGCCAAAATGCTCGGCCTGCCCGTCAGCGCCGCGCGCGCCGGCGTTTTTGCGTATCTTGGTTTTGCCGCTGCGCTGTCAGGCATCCTCGCGACTATGGAGATGGGCAACTGGTGGCCCACGCAGGGCGATGGCTATCTGCTGCTCGTTTTTGCCTCCGTCTTCATAGGCGGCACCTCGGTATACGGCGGTTCCGGTACAGTCTGGGGAACGTTTGTTGGCTCGGTCATCATGGGGATCATCGAAGCCGGCATCGTAAGCTCCGGCTGGTCAGGTTTCTGGACGCGCTTTGTGGATGGTCTCACGCTGCTCGCTTCTGTCTCGTTCTATGCGCTGGCCTCAAAAAAGAAGCGCTGGACAGCCAACGGATGATGCTGATCCAGCGATTCGAAATTACAGTGTGACAGCGATAGAAAGAGAGAGGCCCAGCCGCATGCGGCTGGGCCTCTCTCTTTGTTTTTGTTGTTAGTCGGCGTCCTTGAGGACTGCCCCTTCCACGCCGGAGGTTGCAAAGGCGCGGTAGCGGTTGAGGAAGACGCTGTCGGTCTTCTGCGGTTTTGGAACGAATTTCTCGCGGCGTTCGGCCAGAACTTTGTCGCTGACCTTGAGGTCGAGGCGCTTGTTGGGGATGTCGATGAATATAAGGTCCCCCTCTTCTATGAGGCCGATGGGACCGCCCGCCGCTGCTTCCGGCGAAACGTGGCCGATGGCGGCGCCGCGGGTGGCGCCTGAGAAGCGGCCGTCGGTGATGAGCGCCACGGTGGAGCCTTTCCCCTGTCCCATGATAGCGGATGTGGGCGTGAGCATTTCCCTCATGCCGGGGCCTCCCTTGGGCCCTTCGTTGCGGATGACGACCACGTCGCCGTCTTTGATCTCGTTATTGAGGATCGCGCGGCTGGCGTCTTCCTCGCACTCGTAGACGCGGGCCGGACCCTCGTGGACGAGCATCTCAGGCAGTACGGCCGACTGTTTGACGACGGCTCCGAGCGGCGCGAGCGTGCCTTTGATGAAGGCAAGGCCGCCCTGTTTGTGGTACGGATTGCTGACAGGGCGTATGACGTCAGTATTAAGTACCCTGGCGCCTTTGACGTTTTCTTTGACAGTCTTGGTCGTGACCGTGATGGGGTCTCCGTGGACGAGCCCGGCTTCGAGCAGCTCGGCCAGCAGGGCCTGAATGCCGCCCGCAGCCCAGAGATCTTCAATGTGGTGCGCTCCGCCGGGGCTCATGGAGCAGACGTGCGGAACCTTCTCACCGAGCGTGTTGAAGAGATCAAGCGAGATCTTGAGGCCCGCGGCCCAGGCGATGGCCGGCAGGTGGAGCGAAGTGTTGGTGGAACCGCCGAGCGCAAGGTCGACCGCGAAGGCGTTTTCAAAAGCCTCCTGCGTGAGGATATCGCGCGGACGAATGTTTTTCTTTACAAGCTCCATGACGGCTCGTCCCGCGTCCTTGGCGAGGCGGATGCGGCCCGCATGGACGGCCGGAATGGTGCCGTTGCCGGGCAGCGCGAGGCCCAGAACTTCCATCATGCAGTTCATGGTATTGGCCGTGAACATACCTGAGCAGGAACCACAGCCGGGGCAGGCATTGTCTTCGATGGCTTTGAGACCACAATCGTCGATCTTGCCGGCTGCTTTCATGCCGACGCCTTCAAAGACGCTGTTGAGGTCGAGGACTTTGCCGTTGAGATTGCCGGCCATCATGGGGCCGCCGGAAACAACCACCGCCGGCAGGTTGAGCCTGGCAGCCGCCATGGCCATGCCAGGCACTATTTTGTCGCAGTTGGGGATCAGCACGAGGCCATCGAAAGCATGCCCCTTTGCCATTACCTCGATGGAATCCATGATGAGTTCGCGGCTCGGCAGCGAGAACTTCATGCCTTCGTGGTTCATGGCGATGCCGTCGCAGACGCCGATGGTGGGAAATTCAATGGGCAGGCCGCCGGCCGCGTAAATGCCGGCCTTGACAGCTTCCGTGAGTTCGCGCAGGTGCTTGTGGCCCGGAATGATCGCGTTGTAGGAGTTGGCGACGCCGATCCAGGGTCTGTCTATCTCCCAGTCCGTGTAACCGGCCGCCTTGAGGAGTGAGCGGTGCGGACTTCTCTCATAGCCTTTTTTTGCCTGATCGCTGTTCATTTATAATACACATCCTTTTCTTCGCCGTAGTTCCCCGGATGATGCCGCGGGCAAAGCGGCTTATGTTTGCAGATTTCCGTCTTCCGTTCCAGCATTGATCTGCCGAAGGCCGAACGGTGTTTGTTCCAATTATCTTTATTCTTTAGAACTCAAACAGCATCTTGTCAAGCGGCGTGCCGGGGACCACCATCGGGAAGACTTCGTCCTCCTGCGGAATCTGGAAATCCACGAGTACCGGACCCTTGTACGCCAGCGCGTCTTCAAGAGTCTTCCTGACCTCTTCCGGCTTGCTGGCTTTCATGCCTTTGACGCCCATGCCCTCTGCAATTTTCACAAAATCGGGATCTTTTGTGTAGACAGTGTCGGAGTAGCGCTTGTTGTAGAAAAGTTCCTGCCACATGCGCACGTTGCCGAGGCAGACGTTGTTGAGCAGAATGATCTTGACGGGAATATCATAGCGCGCGCAGGTGTCCAGCTCCTGAATGTTCATCATGAGGCTGCCGTCGCCGGCTATGCAGCAAATCGGCTGCTTGGGGCAGGCGAAGGCGGCGCCGATGGCAGCCGGAAAGCCGAAACCCATGGTGCCGAGGCCGCCGGAGGTTACGAAGCGGCGCGGTTCTTCGACCTTATAATGCTGGGCCGTCCACATCTGGTTCTGTCCGACCTCTGTGGTGATGATGGCGTCGCCGCCCGTGATCTCGCGCAGGTTTTCGAGCACCTGCCAGGCTGCGATGGCGCCCTCCCTGCGCGGTTTGGGCATCGGTTCGTTTTTGCGCACCTCTTCCAGGTGTTCAAGCCAGTCTGCGTAGCCGCGGCGGCGTTTTTTCACGGCGCTTCTCAGAAGGTCGATGATCTGTCCCGCGTCACCTGTGAGCCAGACGTCAGAGCCAATGGCCTTGTCGATTTCGGCCGGGTCCATGTCTATATGTATTATCTTGGCCTTGGAAGCGAAAGAATTGCGCTGTCCTGTGGTCCTGTCGCTGAAGCGTACTCCGATCGCGAGGATCACGTCGGCGTTCATGAGCGCCGTGTTGGCCACCGGATATCCGTGCATGCCGGCCATGCCGAGAGCAAGGCCGAGCGGATGCGATTCTGGGAAGGCACCCTTGCCTAGCAGCGTGGTGGTGACGGGGATCTCGTGTTTTTCCGCGAAGTCCGTCAGTTTTGCCGCCGCGCCGGAACGGATAACACCGCCGCCGGCGAAGATAACGGGCCGCTGCGCGTGTTCGAGCAGCGAGACCGCTTCGTCGAGCTGGTCCACGTTGAGCGCCTGCTCCGGATGGTAGCCTGGGAACTCAACTTTATTGGGATACTTGAATTCGCCGACCTTTTTCTGGATGTCGGCCGGCACGTCGACAAGCACCGGACCCTGACGGCCGGTGGAGGCAATGTAGAAGGCCTTCTTGATGGCCACCGGGATTTGTTCCGGCGAACGCACCTGCATGCTGTGCTTGACGAGCGGCAGCGTGGCTCCGATGATATCTGCTTCCTGGAAGCCATCCGTGCCGATCACGTTGGTGGCTACCTGACCAGTGATGGCCACCATCGGCACCGAGTCAAGGTTGGCCGTGGCGATGCCTGTCACCAGGTTGGTAGCGCCGGGGCCGGAAGTCGCGATGCAGACTCCGGGCCTGCCGCTGACGCGCGCGTAGCCGTCGGCAGCATGGGCCGCCGCCTGTTCGTGGCGCATCAATATATGCTTTATTTTGGTGTCGTAGATGGCATCGTAGAGGTCGATGACCTGCCCACCCGGGATGCCGAACATGGTTTCTACGCCTTCGGCCTCCAGCGATTTTACGACCATCTCCGAACCGCGCAATTTAGCCATGGTAAAGTCTCCTTTTAATTGTCGCTGAATTTTATTTCTCTGGCAGCCGCCGCGCGATAGAGGCGGTTGATGGCGTCTACGTAAGCCCGCACGGAAGATTCCACGATGTCAGTGCTGGCTCCGCGCCCCTGCGCCTGGATGCCTTTATATTCGATCATTATTCTGGTGTCGACCTGAGCGTCGGTGCGCTCGCTGGTAGCGTTGCTGCGATATGCCTTAAGCTCCGGCTCGAACCCCAGTACTTCCTGCATAGCCTTGCAGGCCGCATCGACAGGTCCGTTGCCGACCGCTGCCTTGGTGTACTCCTTGTCGCCGTCTGTGAGGGTGACGCTGGCGGTTGGTTTGGCCCCCGTGGCCACCTGAGCGGCGAAGTCCTTGAGCGTATAGCGGCGCTCCGGCTCGAAGGTCAGCACCTTGTCCAGCAGCAGCGCTTCCACGTCGCCGTCTGAAATATCGTTCTTTTTGCTGCAGAGTTCCTTGAAAAATTCGTAAGCACGGTCCATGTCGTCGTCACAAAGCTGGTAGCCCAGGTCCTCCACCTTGTCGCGGAACATGTGGCGGCCGGAATGTTTGCCGAGCGCGAGGCTGGCCTCCGGCGTGCCGACTATCTCGGGCGTCATGATCTCGTAAGTTGAGCGGTTGCATAGCATGCCAACCTGGTGGATGGTGGGCTCGTGGGTGAAAGCGTTTTTGCCGACGATCGCTTTGTTGGGCTGCACGACGATGCCGGTAAGCTGCGAGACGAGCCTGCTTGTATTATAAAGCCGCGTGGTGTCTATCTGTGTATTAGCCTTGTAGTGGTCTGCGCGCGTGTTGATGGCCATGACGATCTCTTCCATGGCGGCGTTGCCCGCGCGGGCGCCCAATCCGTTCACAGTGCACTCTATCTGACGTACGCCGGCTTCCACGGCTGCAAGCGAGTTTGCCACCGCGAGGCCCAGGTCGTCGTGACAGTGCACCGACCAGACGACGGTTTTAGGCGCTTTGACGCCAGCCATAAGCGTTGTGAGGAAGCTGGTGAATTCGTCCGGCTGCGCATAACCGACCGTATCAGGCACGTTGATCGTGGTGGCGCCATAGGCGACGGCGGCCTTGAAGACCTGGACAAGAAATTCCGGGTCGGAGCGGCTCGCGTCCTCGGCCGAGAACTCCACGTCATCGACGTAGCTCTTGGCAAGCCTGACGGCGCCTGCGACTGCTTCAAGCACCTGTTCCTTGGTCATTTTGAGCCGGTACTCCATGTGGATGGGGCTGGTGGCGATATAGACGTGTATGCGCGGTCTGGCCGCGTCTTTGATCGCGTCTGCCGCCTGCTGCACGTCCTCTTTTGACGCGCGGGCCAGAGCCGCTATGACAGGACCCTTGATCTCTCGCGCGATGGCCTGCACGGACTCGAATTCACTCTTGGAAGCGGCTGGAAAACCAGCCTCGATAATGTCGACGCCGAGCCTTGTGAGCTGGCGGGCTATCTGCAGTTTTTCGCCTTTGTTAAGGCTGATGCGGGCGGCTTCTTCTCCGTCCCTCAGAGTGGTGTCGAAAATCCGTACGTGGTCGGTCATTCTGGTGTCTCTCCTTATTTAAATTTGTCTTTTATTTTTATAAAATTGCCTGAAATTAACGCGGAGCAGATGCGCGTGATGCTAAATAACCAGAGGGCGACGGTACCGGAGGCGTGCCTGACGTACGCCGTGGATCCGGCGCCCTCTGTGTTATGGAGCAGACTGTACAGCTGCTCTGCGTTTTAACTTAGAACTTAGGCGCTTCCTTGGCTTCCATCCACGGCATCATCTTGCGGAGTCTCTTGCCGACTTCTTCGTTCTGGAGGTTCTGGACCTTCTGAGCCCACTTGTTCATGCGCATTCTGCCGCACTGGTTCTCAAGTATCCAGTCGCGGGCGAACTCGCCGCTCTGAATGTCGGCCAGGACCTGCTTCATGGCCTTGCGGGATTCAGGACCGATGATCTTGGGTCCGGTGATCATGTCGCCGTACTTGGCAGTGTCGCTGATGGAGTAACGCATCCAGCTCATGCCGCCTTCGAAGATCATATCGACGATAAGCTTCATTTCATTGATGCACTCAAAGTACGCCATCTCGGGCTGATAGCCGGCTTCGACGAGCGTGTTGAAGCCCTGGGTCATCAGTTCGCAGACGCCGCCGCAAAGGACAGCCTGCTCGCCAAAGAGGTCAGTCTCGGTCTCTTCACGGAAGGAGGTCTCGATGACGCCGGCTCTGGCTCCGCCGATAGCGGAGGCATAAGCGAGCGCCCAGGCCTTGGCCTTCTTGCTGGCATCCTGCTGAACGGCGATGAGGCAGGGAACGCCTTTGCCCTCTTCGTACATTCTGCGCACGATGTGTCCGGGGCCCTTGGGGGCGATCATGATGACGTCGTGGGTCTTGTCTGGCTTGATCTGGCCGAAGTGGATCGCGAAACCGTGTGCGAAGGCGAGCTTGGCGCCCTTCTTGAGGTTCGGGGCAACGTCTTCCTTGTAGACCTGGCCCTGGAGATGGTCGGGCACGAGGAACATGACGCAGTCGGCCTTCTTGGTGGCTTCGGCGACGGTGTAGACCTTAAAGCCGTCCTTCTCCGCGACAGCCTTGCTCTTGCTGCCTTCCTTGAGTCCGACGATAACCTTTACGCCGCTGTCCTTGAGGTTCTGCGCATGAGCGTGTCCCTGGCTGCCGTAGCCCAGGATTGCTATTGTCTGACCCTTGAGAAGATCGAGGTCCGCGTCGCGGTCGTAATAAACTTTTGCTGCCATAGTTGTAACACTCCTTCTGCCCGTTTTGGGGCTGATTGAATTAATTTATATGCCTAAGGCCTGAGGGCCCTGTCATACTAATTTAATTTGGTGTTGTTGGAGACGGCTTTCAGCTCGCCGCCCTCCGTGTTCATGAAACCTGAACGCGAGAGTGCCACCTGGCCGGATGCAGCCGTTTCGATAATTCCGTAGGGTCTCAGCGCCTCCATGCAGGCCAGCAACTTGCCGCGGTCTCCGGAGACCTCGAGCGTGATCGCCTCGGAGCCGAGGTCTACTACGCGGCAGCGAAATACCTCCGCCGTCTGCAGTATGTGCGGTCTCATGTCCAGAGGCGCCCGCACCTTTACCAGAGAGAGCCAGCGTTCCACAAACGGCCCTTCCTTGGAGAGATTGCGTACTTCCACTACCTCTATAAGTTTTGAAAGCTGCTTGAGTATCTGTTCGCAGACGCTGTCCTCGCCCTCCACTACGATCGTAAAGCGCGAAATGCCAGGCGTGCTTGTGCGCCCTACGCTCAAGCTCTCAATATTGTAGCCGCGCCTGTAAATGAGTCCCGCGATTCGCATCAGGACTCCCGGGTTGTCCTCAGACAGAATGCTGAAAGTGCTGTTCATCGGTAAACAAACGTCCTTTCTACAATAATAAAAGGGCCGGACCCCTGTGGGTCCGGCCCGAAATCAACACGGTCGCTACGCGCCGGTCACTTCGGGGGACCCGCTGCTAATAACGACGACAATAATCTCGACAACGGCGCGAAACGCGCGCATCATATTCGTCATCATCTTTGTCCCTGCCCTTCGCAACCGGATTCGCGTCATTCTGACGCGTTGGCCGACATAATAAGACCAAGAGACTGATATGTCAACCAATTTTGCCCCCTTATTTTATTAAAAATCATCGGTAGAGTTGGCTTATTCTATTTATATTCAAAGGCGAACAGCCTAAGTTGCCAGCGTAATACGGATAGAAAATGCTTGTTCACAAAATAATGCGTGTTTTTTAAGAAAACAAGACCAGCACCCCTGCGTTGAGGTCGCCACGCCGGACGGGGCCTGCTTCGCGGCGGAAATTGCACGCTGCGCTTAAGAGAGCAGGAACTGAAGATTGCAGCTGCGTAATTTTCCTTGCCGCCGCGCGGACGATAATCTATAATTTATGCAACGTATTTGCAGCGCATACAAAAGGAGCTGTTCAGATGCAGATAGAAAAATTACTGAATCAGACGGGTCTCAGAGTTACGCGGCAGCGCAAAGCGGTGCTGGAGCTGCTGATCGGCAAGGGGGCGCCCCTCTCTCACGCGGAGATCACGTCGATGCTTGACGAGCCTCTCGATAAGGTCACTCTTTACAGAACTCTCGAGACGCTGCAGTCGGTGAATATCGTTCACCGCGTGCAGGGACCGGATGGAATCTGGCGTTTCTGCGCTCATGACCGTGACGCCGAGGGCTGTCCCGGCAATCATCCGCATTTTCTCTGTCTCGAATGCGGCAAAATGATCTGTCTGGCCGACCAGAAGATGGCGAGGGTCAAGGTGCCGGACGGTTATGACGTAGACGGCAAACAGATGGTGGTCTACGGACTCTGCCCTGATTGTGCTGCGAAAAAGAAGGAGCATCAGGAACAATGAAGATTACATCAATTCCGCTGGAAGAGGCGGTCGGACTGCATCTGGCCCACGACCTTACGCAGATCGACGCCAAGAACCACAAAAAATCCGCTCGTTTCAAGAAGGGACAGGTCGTCACGGAAGCGGACCTCCCGACGCTGCGCGACATGGGCAGGGAACATCTGGAGATCATGGAGCTCTCCCCGGGCGAGGTGCATGAGGACGACGCAGCTCTGGCTCTGGCGGCCGCGCTCAAGGGCGACAACCTGCGCATCACCGGCCCCAGCGAGGGACGCTGCAATCTGGTGGCCACCAGTTCAGGCATTCTGTGGTATCTGGCGGAGACGGTCAATCGCGTGAATCAGGATCCGGACTGGGTGCTTTCGGCGCTGGCGCCTCACAGGCCGGTGCTGGCCGGGCAGACTGTAGCAGGGTTCCGCATCAGGCCGCTCGTCATCGAGGACTATCGCGTGGAGCGCGCAGTTGACGCCGTCAAGGGTACCAAACCCTTCAGCGTGCTGCCGTTCCGCGACCTCAAGGTCGGACTCGTGACCACCGGCAAGGAGATCTTCGACGGACGCGTGGAAGACGCTTTCCGCCCGAAGCTTGAGGAAAAACTGGGCCGCCTCAGCGGTTCCATGATCGGCCAGCGGTTCTGCGTTGATTCGCTTGAACAGATAGCCGCTGCGATACAAAAATTTCTCTCCGAAGGTGCTAAGATCATCATCTGTACCGGCGGCATGAGCGTTGACGCCGACGACCGGACGCCAGGAGCCATCCGGTCTGTCTGCCGCCGCATCGCCTTTCAGGGCACTCCTGCTCTGCCGGGAGCCATGCTGATGCTGGGCTGGGCCAAATCTCCGGTCGACGGCGAGGACGTGGCTGTAATCGGCGCTCCCGCCTGCGTGGCCATTGACGACCGCACGGCGCTCGACAAACTGTTGCCGTTCATCTTCGCCGGCGTTGAGCCGGGAGACCTGGTAAGACGCTGGGGCGTGGGAGGCTTGTGCGAACACTGCAAGGAGTGCCACTATCCCAGCTGCTCCTTCGCTGCCGGCAGTTAAGCAGAGGCGCGTCAATACGCATCGTATGCTTCATAACCGCCCTCTCCTGCCGCTCCTCGGAGTACGTTTAGTACGCCTGCGGGCGGCAGGCGGGCGGTTATTTCACTTTCGATACGTCTGGACGGGTCTGCCCGGCGTTAGTGTTAAAAGTATATAATAGAAATATTAAAGCAATTATTATGGAGGCAATTGCATGAACCGCGAACTTTTAAAACTTATTGACGAAGAGATCGACGACGGCAAGTTTGGCGTGCTCTGCACGGTCACGGAGGAATCCGGTTCCACGCCGCGCAGCCGCGGGGCTTCCATGTGGGTGAGGCAGGATGGCACCATCGCCGGCACCATCGGCGGGGGACTCATCGAATATCAGGCCATCCAGCACGCGCTGGAGCTCATCAGAACGGGCGAGGCCAGCGAAACCTGGCGCAAGAGTCTCAATGAAAAGGACGGCATGGCCTGCGGCGGCGAAGCGACCGTCTATATGGAAGTCATGGGCCGCGAGGACGAACTCGTAATCTTCGGCGCCGGCCACGTAGGCAAAGCAGTGGCACGGCTGGGAGCCTTCACAGGTTTCCGCGTTACAGTCTGGGACGAACGCGAGGAGTTTGCAAATCAGGAGAACATTCCATGCGCGCGCACGATCGTCTGCCCGATCGACAAGATCTACGAAAATGGCATCAAGCTCCACGACCGCAGCTATGTCGTTATTATGACGCGCGGCCACGCGCTGGACGCGGAGGCTGTGAGGATGACGGACAAGCAGCCCGGCGCCTACTACGGCATGATCGGTTCGCGCAGCAAAATAGCCACGGTCCGCAGGATGCTTCTCGAACAGGGTGTCACGCAGGCTCACCTTGACCGGCTCCACCAGCCTATCGGACTGCCCATCAAGGCCGAAACGCCGGAGGAAATAGCCGTCTCCGTGCTTGCGGAGATCATCGCCGTGAGGCGCGGCGGCGATCTGGATGGACTCAGGGCCGTAATGAGATGAAGAAACTGCTGGCTTCCCTCTGGCTGGCGCTGTTGCTTTGTACGCCCGCTTTTGCGTCGGCGGCAGCGAATGCAAATATCTTAGGCGTTACGCCGGAGATGTGCTCGGCAGAGTATTGGATCAGGGCGGCGGAACACGCCGAGCGGGTGCTGATGACGCCGGAACAGATCACGGCCTTCTCGGCCCAGGTCAAGAAGACGCCGAAGACCGGCTGCGTCGATGTGTTTTCGCTGCCGGACGTGCTGTCCAAGTCTAATCTGTTTGCAAAGCTTGAGTGCTATTCGATTCCCAAAAAAGACCGCTATATCGGTGCGAAGAAAGTTGATGCTGGCTACTGGTCGGCGCTTGACGCGGGGAGAAACCTGTCCTCTGTCTCGGAGCTCAACGAGATCAAATTTGGTGCTATAGTGCGAGAGACGGCCGTTAAGGATTTCCCGACCGACGATCCCCTTTATTCGGATCCAAACGATATTGAGTTCGATATGAACATGGAGAGCGTGCTCAAGGTCTGGGAACCGGTGGCGGTGCTGCACAAGTCTGCAGACGGCGTCTGGCTTTTTGTGGAAAGCGGCACCTGTTCGGGCTGGGTCAAAAAAGACGACGTAGCGGTGTCGAGCCGCGAGGAACTTAAGAAAATTTACGCGCGCGATTTTCTCGTGGTCACCGGCAACCGCATCGTTCAGGACATAGACCACAACGAGCCGAACGCCGAGAGACCGGAGCTCACGATGGGCACGAAACTGCCTCTGGCTGCAAACAAGCCTGGTTCCGTTGCCGGGGTCTCGACGCTTTACAGCTGGGTAGTTACTCTGCCTGTGCGCGGCGGTGACGGCAGTCTGGCTGAAAAAGACGTGCGCATTCCGTTCAACGCAGACGCATCGGTCGGTTATCTGCCTTATACGCAGGCGAATTTTATCAGACAGGCCTTTAAGATGCTGGGCGAACGCTACGGCTGGGGAGGCATGTGGCGCGCGCGCGACTGCAGCGCCTTTGCGAAGGATATCTATGCGGCCTTTGGCATAGAGCTGCCTCGCAATTCAGGTCAGCAGGCCAGGATCCCTTCGTATCACGTTGATCTGTCCAAGCTGGAACCTGCAAAGAAGGAGAAGCTCATTATGAAGCAGCCGGCCGGCGCGATCCTGCGCATGCCGGGACACATCATGCTTTACCTGGGCCGCGCCGGCGGCAGGGCCTACATGATCAACGATTTGTACTCTGCCTATCCCACAGCCCTGGATGGAGCGAAGGTCACGGTCGACAGCGTGGCGATCTCCATGTTCGATGTCCGCCGCAAGAACGGCAAGGCATTTCTTGAAGAGCTGCTTGACCTCAACGCTATAAAATAGCCCCGGGACAAAAAAAATTCTGCAGCGGGCCGGCCGCATGTCTCTACGGCCGGCCCGTTGCGTCTTGGCGCTGCTTCGAATGATGGCATCTTTGTAAAAGCGCGCGGCCGCCCGTTTGTGCTATACTCGTCGCATCACTTGCGAAGGGGCGTCCGTACTTGCAAAAACCGCTCGACGTGCTTAAAAACGTATTTGGTTATTCCTCTTTCCGGCGCGGACAGGAGGAGGTCGTAAAAAAGATTATGGACGGAAGCGACGTGCTGGCTGTGATGCCCACAGGCGCAGGCAAATCGCTCTGTTATCAGATTCCCGCCATTTTGAGCGGCGGCGTTTCCATCGTCGTATCTCCGCTCATCTCGCTCATGAAAGACCAGGTCGATGCGTTGGTGCAGAACGGCGTCAAAGCCGCCTCCATCAACAGCTCGATGCCCTGGGAGGAGGTCTCTCCCATGTTCGGCGCCGCCAGGCGCGGCGAGATCAAGCTGCTCTACGTGGCGCCCGAAAGGCTTGAGAGCGAGGGCTTCCGCGAATTTCTGCGTTCGCTGGAAATAGGGCTTGTCACGGTGGACGAAGCCCATTGCGTCTCCCAGTGGGGGCACGACTTCCGCCCCTCCTACCTCAACATCGCGCCCACCATCGCCTCGTTCAAAAAGCGCCCTGCGGTGGCGGCGTTTACGGCCACGGCTACGCCGGAAGTGCGCGATGACATAGCCAAGCAGCTCGAACTGGCAGATCCTTTTGTGATCGTCACCGGCTTTGACCGTGAGAATTTGTTCTTTCAAGTCGAACATCCGCAGGACAAAACGAAATTCCTGCTCGATTACGCTGAAAAATACAAGGATGCTTCCGGAATCGTCTACTGCTCCACGCGCAAGACGGTGGAAACCGTCTGCGCCAAACTGCGCAAGGACGGTATCAAAGCGGTCCGGTATCACGCCGGACTCAGCGACCTCGAACGCAAACGCAATCAGGAGGCCTTCATCTACGACAAGGCCCCGGTTATCGTAGCCACCAACGCTTTCGGCATGGGTATCGACAAGTCCAACGTACGCTGGGTCGTTCATTACAATATGCCGCAGAACATGGACGCCTACTATCAGGAGGCGGGCCGCGCTGGCCGCGACGGGCTGCCGGCTGAATGCGTGCTGCTCTTTGGCCCCGCCGACATCATGACCGCGCGGTTCTTCATCTCGCAGAGCGAGGATAAGGGGACCAAACAGGCGGCTTACAGAAAATTGCAGGCGATGGTCGACTACTGCCACACAGGCGACTGTCTGCGCTCGTTCATATTAAACTACTTCGGCGAAAAGGACGCGCCCAAAAGCTGCACTGCCTGCGGCAACTGCGCCTCGCCGGCCGAACGGGTCGACGTCACCGTAGAGGCCCAGAAAATCCTCTCCTGCGTCTACCGCATGGCGGAGAAGAGCGGGGGCGGCAAATACGGTTCCAGCCTGTTGGCCGACGTGCTGCGCGGCTCGAAGAAAGCGCAGGTCGTTTCGCTGGGTTTTGATGACATATCTACCTGGGGCCTGCTCAAGGAGCACAGCGCCGACGCCGTCCGCGAAATGATAAATTTCCTTATCGCCGAGGGATATCTGTGCATGGAAGAGGGAGAATTTCCGGTGCTGTCGCTGACGGATAAGTCCTATACGTTTTTAAAAAGCAGCTCCGTGCTGATGATGCGCAAACCGGAAGAAACCGTCGCCAAAAAGGAACGCGTCAGAAAACGCCGTCCGTCCATGGAGACAGTCAACGAAGAACTCTTTGCGAGCTTGCGCGAACTGCGCCGCAGCATTGCGGATGAGGACGGAGTGCCGCCCTACGTGGTCTTCAGCGACAAGACGCTGGCCGCCATGTGTGAACTGCTGCCGGAGACGGACGAGGAATTCCTCGAAGTCCCAGGCGTGGGCGAAACAAAGCTCGAACGCTACGGAGAGCAGTTCCTGGCAGCGATCGGAGAATGGAAAAGCGGGCGCAAGTGAGCCGCCCGCCTCAGGTTATTTCTTTTTCTTAGTCTTACCTTCACTGTTTTGGCTTAAGGCATCGATGTCTTCCATCGACATTTTCTTATAGCCCTTGGGCTCGCGGAAGAGGTCCGGGTCCATCTGCGTCGTTTTAATCTTCGATAATTCGTAGGTGTAGCTGCCGTTTGTGGTCTGCGTCTTCACCGGGAACGGGAAGTAATCGCGATACCATT
>Ga0163159_1000948_pt1 | contig 30550 bp, 31 predicted proteins | sample BioMet9_FD_108702 | JGI IMG/M metagenome (GOLD analysis project Ga0163159, IMG submission 108702) | Microbial communities from bioreactor (seeded with sewage sludge) at Lawrence Berkeley National Lab, California, USA - Biofuel... | ecosystem: Engineered > Bioreactor > Anaerobic > Unclassified ... | reverse complement strand
GTATCGTCAATAATAATAGTCCGCTTAATTGGAAATTCCATGAAACCCATCCTTTACTTCAAGACTAACAATAAAACATGCGATGCAAGTAAAAACAAACATGCAAATACATCTTACACTATTCCATATTCAAAAATCTTTTCGTTCCACATTTTTGCTGCATTTATTCAGCATCGTATTATTTCATTTAGTGCTTATAAGTGCTTATAGCACTATACTATTGTCTATTTGTTTCTGTAAAAACTCATATAAACCTTTGCGATGTATGCGCCACCGCCCCCCTACTTTGAACGCTTTCAAGTCACCATTATAGCACAAATCATACACAGTACTCAAAGGCACATTCAGTATAACCGAAACATCTTTCACTGTAAAGGCTATTTGTTTATCCCAGCAGCCACTATTAGTATCTAAGAAGGATTTTTGTGTTATTTGTAAATAGTCTGTCATTTTATATCTCCTTTAGTAAGCTAAAAAGATTCTTAGCTGAATGGTTTCAGGATAACTAAAAGATGGTGCTTATTATTGATTAACAAGCACCACCCTAAAGTCATTCAATATTTAATTCATAAGTCATGATAAGTTACGATAAATATTCATGTATAAACAATTATTCAATCGTATTCACATGGTATCTTATAACTATTATAACTTTTATCACTCTTTTCCTTTTAGTCGTCCAATGAGAATTTGTCTATTAGTCGTCCAATGACTATTTCCTCAACTCTCTCATAGGCTTTATGCACTTATTATTATTCATATTACTCGCATAATTAGGCAATACGCTTTCATTCAACCAATCTTCCAACTGTTCCTCAGTTAATTCCAGCAACCCATTTTCATCATCAATATCCATATTATCAAGGAAGTACGCTACAGCCATAGCAAGCGCATCAAGCCTATCATCGTGACTTAGTGCATTCTTCTCACGACATAAACGTGTCATTTGATAGACAAGGGAATAACTGTAGTCACGTTCAAATATCTTATAATCCTCTGTGATGACCGGAGTGTTGACTATGAGCCTATGCCGCATCATGACAGGTTCAAGAGTATCTATTATCCTTGCTTCCTTCTGCCCCTTGCTTTTTACTGGTTCAATACCACAAGGACAAATCTTATTAAAGATGGGTGTCATTAGCTTAGTAAACATACCGTCCCCAAAGTTATCTTCCGGCACTACAACATCTACATGCCAAAACTTAGCACGTTGAGCCATCTGAGTAAGCGTTAATTCGCTGTAGCCTTCTTTAAATCCCCCCATGTCCATAAGGAACAAATAGCCATTGAGGAACTTCATAATGGCATATGTTGTTTCGTCCTTACCTCTACCACTAGGGTCAATAGCCATGATGGTTGTCTGGTAAGGCATTGTTTCTTCACTACGGGACATCTCAGAATAGAAGAAGTCTCCAGTCAAAGCAGTACAGGGAATGTCTTTCAATAATTGATCTCTACCATTCGCCCATGCCCACTTCAAACTTGATTCGTTCATATCCAAAGACGTAACAATCAGGTCTTGTACTTTTAGTGGGTATCGTTCTTCATCAGACAGTTTAGTATTCAACATAAACTGTAACGCAAAACCAGCACGACCATAAGACAGGGAACGTTTAGCTATTTCCGTCTCATTGAATCGTGCTGGATCTGTAGGTGTTCCTGTAAGTTTCGGATTAGCTTTCAGCTTATCCAGAATAAACGGAGCAAGACCACCACCATATTGTGTTGTTACTTTATCTAGTTCAGGATATTGGACTGTCCAAATACGTGTCACATATCCTCTTTGTAATAATGTATTATATAGACTTGATTCTGTTTGGGGTGTCCCAAGGTAAATAATCTGTCCATTAGGCTTTAAGATAGCGTCAAATTCCTTAACGGCTTCTGCTAACTTATCCCTTTGTACTTGTGTTGCACTGTTCTTTGGAACTTCCACATCATCAGCAATCAGTATGTCGGCACGTGTCCCTGTAATCTGCCCAGTGATACCAATAGACTTCACAGACGGAGAAATATCAGGAACAGCACCACCAACATCAAAAATGTTCTGAGTATCTAACTGAACTCTGTCAGCTATCATATCAGACAAAAAAGGCAGCGTATGAATAATTCTTTTGATAAATCTAGCATTAGCATCTGCCCTGTCACCACTAGCAGATACAATTTCAACTTTTAATTGTCGTTCTCTCCATAACCGCCAGACCACATATGTACACGTTAAGAAGCTTTTAGCTACCCCACGAAACCCTTGAATGATGATACGGTCTGTTGGTGGATATTGCAGATAATTTGCTATGTCTAGCTGTATGGGTGTGGGTACTGGTAGGTCTATTGACTTCCATACGATATATACGAAAACCCAAAAGTTTTCATACGCTCTTTCAATGTCGCTCTTAGACCACTTCATCATTCTTCACCAGTTCCATAAACTCAGGAATATGCGAAACGTCCTGCTGCACCTCTTTAACACCCTGAGTTTCTATGGTAGTGTTAAAATCATTGTCTTTTAAAAATTGTCGTACTTTTGCAAGAAAAGCAGGATTGTGTCTTTGTTCTTCATCTTTCAAACCGTCAAGCAGCGCATTGACTTCTTCGGTTGCTAATTGATCTATAAGTTCTTGAGGTATATTAAAGTTTGCCAATATATCACTCTCCTTCCTTTTGAGCAAAAAAAAATAAGCCCTTGAAGAAAGAGCTTACTTGATAATATTACCACTATTACTTAATTATTTTTTTTCATATTTGCCAGAAAGTTCACTTCGCATATACTGTATCGTTTCTTTCCAATCATTACATATACTTTTCATGCGTTCACAAATATCTGCCTTTAGTTTAGTACATTTTCCATCCTCCTCTTCAGTAATTTCAGGAGCAAGCCTATGTTTACCTCCATACTTATCAGAATCATATTTTTCTGATATTTCACTCATATTTTTATTCAAACATTCATATTTTTCCAATACTTGTTTAATATTATTAAAAATATTGTTTATGTATCCTTGTAACTCATCCGACAAATACAATTCCGAGTTTACAAATGTCATTTTGGCTCTGTTTTTTTTCAATCTTATCTGATTGATAATGTATCTTTGGTGAAAAATAGAAATTTTTAGTCTCAATGGCTGATGGTTCTTCCAGTCATTTACTGCATCTATAATTTCATTTTCTGAACACTGTAGTTGTTCCAGCATTTCTTTAAGTCGTTTTTCATCAAGGTTTGCATAATCAACCGGAAAAATTATATCATCTAAATTTTGCATACTCGATATAAGTGTTATTATATCATAATGTAATTTTGCAAACATATCATGACGTTTTGTCGCCCATAAAGTATAATCCTGCACTAAACGACTATTATAAAGTTGTAAATCTTGCTTATAACTTTCAAATTTTTCTTTAAGTCTATGGTTTATCAAACGTTCAATAATAAATATTAATATCCCATTACTTACCATCCCACCTAGAAAACTACCTACAATATTATTATTTACTAAGTATGCCCATATTGTAGCCATTATATTCAACACCTTTCATAAGCAAATAAATTAAACGTAAATTTTCTTATGAAAAGTATACCCTACATAAAGTAAATTGTGAACAATTATTCACTTCATAACTGTTAAATTATCCCATTTCTTATACACATCAACGTATGTTTCGTTCTTATCCCCATTATGTGTAATTTCATAATACATACCGTCACTTACATTGGTACTGACTAAGGCTTTCCAATTTAAAACTCACAGTTTTTATCTATTTATCTTTAAAAAAGATTTCGCAATTATCAATATCCCTGCTGCTATCGTTAATATACCCGCCACTTCTTTTGATACGATTGTTGATACGATACGCTTTATACTCATTATGTTCAACCTCTTTTACAAGTTAAGTAGTTTATAATTTTTATCAAAGAGATTTTTTAATTTATTATAATATACTTCTCCCCAATTTTCTTTTGTTGTATCAGCTTTTCCAGTGCCTTCTAACCATCTATTAATTGACTCATTATGTGTGTTAGCAGTACGCCATTTCTTGTCTTTTGGTATTGCATCACAATTTACTAGAATGTTCATTGCACTTGATAAAGTAGTAATACTTCTTGTTTGCATTTCCTCTTTCAGTACTTTACACAAAATCTCCACTTGTTTCACTTGTAATTTTTCTTTTTCCGTCATTCTGTATCCCTCATTTCATAAGTAAATAAATTAAACGATATTTTCTTATGAAAAGTATATCACACATTTAGCGAATTTGGGATAAGTCTACTCACAAAGAGCATATCCAAAAGCTCCGACAGCCACTACAGCCAAAATATCACGCTGTCGCTGTAAGACACTAGCGTGATGTTCCATCTGTTTTATTTGCTTCGTCAACAGCTGCAAAGATTCCTCTTGCTTCTTCAAGGTTTCCTCTGCCTGATTCAATGAGACCGTTGCATTCGCTAATTGTGTCTTTGTCAGACTGAGTTGATTCTTGCAGTCGTCCAACTGATTCTGTAGCAGCGTTAAGGTCTGTATCTGCTCTGTCGAGTTCTGATTGAGCAGATTCAATTTCACCTGTAGCTGCGTTAATGTCATGTCTTGCTGATTGATTATCTCTTTCAGCCTGTTGTACTGTTGAAGTTGCATCACGACCTGTGTCGGTTCCTGCTGCGTTGTAGTGTCTGTACAATAACCAACCACAGGCAGACACAGCAAGAACGAGCAGACAACAAATAAGAAAATTCGTTTTACTGGTTTCCACATTATCACACCCCCTAAAAAAAGAATAAACGACAAATAATAGCTGCTATCCCTGCTGCCTTAGCAAGTTCCCAAGCCTTACCACCATACTTCTGCACAAGTGTCTGTTCTGCTATTTTTCCCATAGTTGCAGCAGTCTGAGCTTCTTTCTCAGCTTTTGCAACCAGTTCAGTTTTCTTGTCTTTCAAAAGCTGAATAGCATCAGCAAACAACTCTTGACCGTCCTGCTCTAACTTGGCAACCTCAGCATCAATCTTTTGAACATCGGTCAATTCTACTTTTTCCACTACTGCTTGTACTTCATCTGCCATATTATCAACCCCCTCTTAGTCATACCATTCGTTTAAATCAACATTTCTACAATCCACACCATCACAACCAATGTCACCCTTTGCGCTATATTGCCAACCAGCTAAATGACGATCAGACGTAAAGGCTCCAAAATCACACGTACTGTTGTATTCAGCAAACCACCATGGTACATAGTCTGCTAAATCGTCCGGCTGCATATAACCTTCATTAAAGACACGATAGCCAGTATAGATACCAGCTTTCTGTCCTGCTTCATTACAAGCACACACAAAGGCACTACAACAACCAGCAGGATCAGATGGTAAATTTTCGTACTCACAGTCGTACCAGATACCCAAAGGTGGTGTTTCGCCCCCTAAGATATCTAAGATAGTTTGTGCTTCTGCACCTGCATCGTCTGGTGTCTGTGCTTTCGTAAAACAATACACGCCCCATTTAAGACCACGATTTTTACATTCGGATAAGAAAGCATCATAGCAAGACTGTTTACTTTGTCCTTCTGTCGCCTTGATAATGACACCCTCAACACCAGCATTTACAACTTCATCCCAATTAATATTTTCTTGCCAACCAGAAACGTCAATGACTTTCATTACTTATATCACTCTCCTTTTTTATATTAGGTGTAGGAAATACATTTGGTGGACTGTTTTTGGTGCTGTCTATCAACCACTTAAATACCCCAACCAATCCCACACCACAACTACTAAGACCTGTCCAGCAGCTTTCAATTTGAAATTTCGTGCCATACAAACCATTAGACCAATATCCAAATACCCATGAAAAAAGGACTACCAAAGTTGCTAGTAGTCCGTATATCATGCATACAAAAGCTATATGGTCTTTAACTGCTTGTAGAAATCTCATTGGCAACACCTTCTTCTGCTGGTGCCATTGTAGGCATATCAAGAATTTCATCTTTTACTTTTGTCATTACTCCATTCTCTCCAAGCGAATGATAGCAATCATACAGGTGCGAAAAGTTTTCTTTTTGCTCATTAGGACACCAACCAGCTACCTTATAGACCTCACTGAGTTCGTACATCTTATTACGCAGTAAAGCTTGTACACCGTAGCATAGGGTCTGTAATTGTGCTTGAAGTTCCTTATCATTCCTCTTGGTTGTCTTGATATACGTAATAGCAGCCGACAACAAAGACCCCACTAATACTTCAACTATTGTTTCCATGAATACCCCCTTTTATGTGCTTAATACACAAGCATAACCATTCCCGGTCCACCATTGCCACCAACACGATACGTAGCAGATACGCCATCTCGACAAGAGCCCCCGCCACCACCAGAACCTAATCCACCATTTGTCGCTGCACTCGTGTTTGTTCCGCAAGTACCTCCAAATTGTCCCCCGCCATGACCATGAATATTATCATAGGATCCTCCATTTCCACCATCATTTAATGTTCTAAATGCATCAAGAGTACTATCATAGCCAAGAGATAATCCGCCAACACCTCCTGGACCGCTCTGATTTTTGCCATAATTTCCTCCAAATGCAGTTAATGAGTCAAAGGATGATGAACCACCGGCAGAAGCTGTAAAAGAAGTGTTTTCACTCATATTGTTAGGCGCTTTACAACCTGAACCACCGGCCCCAATAATTACTGTATAATTGGCACCTGGAGTTACAGGATAGGGATAATCTCGGATAATGTTACCACCACCCCCTCCTCCTGCACACTTGTTACTAGTTAGCGCATATCCGCTGCCACCGCCCCCACCAGCTCCTATAACAGTAACTAAAATCATTGTTATACCTGCCGGACACGTCCATGTATAGGTCCCCGGTATGGTATAACAAGTCGACTGTGCCCCTGTGCCATTAATCTTAGTCCATACTTTGAGCCAGCCTGATGCATTGCCACCTCGAATATATACATTTGCTGAATTAGACTCTATCCACATTTGTGATACCTCAGCGGTTCCTTGACACATATTAAACAAATGCCCCCATTGGCTAGGCTGTCCATTTAACTGTCCTGCTGTGCCATAAAACCACGTTCCGGGCCCCTTTGCTGCCCAATTAGCCGGAGTGTCATCTGTAGTGCTTGTAATATTATCAGTTCGTACAGCGAATTTATTGGCAAGTGTTGCTGTTGCAGCATTACCTTTTATATCAGATACCCAATTACCATCTCCCTGCAAGAGTTTACTTTCATCCCCTGCTGCTGGTGCCGGTACTGTACCACTACCACCTGCTGTGTTACTAGCAGCACCTTTAAATACATCAATGCCACTAAATTTATCTTTTAGTTTATCATAAAAGTATGCAAGTCCTTTTTCATCTAAAAAAGCCATCTATTATCACCCCTTATGCCATAATGGTATCAATATCAGAATTAGCAACAGTGTCAATAGTACTTGAGATAGCCGTTAATTCTGCTTTCGTTGCATAGCCAGACAAATCAACAATACCACTCAAATTATCCCAAGATGTACCATTCCATGCCACATTGTCCCCTGCCTTGATATTATTAGTGCTATCAGTATTTGTAATGTTGTATACGTCTCCTATTGTCTGCCCTGTGGTTGGCAGTTTTGCATATGTCTCCACTACTCCCTTATACTTCAAAACAGTACTAAGGTCTGTCGTTTTAGCATAAGCAGAGAGGTCAATATTGACTCCTTTACTAGTAATAGTAAGTGCTGCACCATTTACAGAAACCCCTTCCAGTACATTTACCTGAGCACCTGTAGCCACCCCATTCAACTTTGTTTTGTCTGTGGCAGACATAAGACCCCCAGCACTCGTTGTTACTTCTGTGGTTGGTGCAGGTGTAAAACCAAGTGCAGCTATAGCATTAGCTTTAGTAACGCTAAGAGCCGATGAAGAATCTATAGAAATATTACTTCCTATCTTCACACCCCCAAGTACCGTAGAGCTTGCATTCGGCAAACTATAGTTATTTGCTCCTGTAGCAATTCCAGCAAGTTTTGTCTGTTCAGTCGTAGTGTAATCATTAGTAGACAATCCTTTACCTGTAACCTGAGCTACAAACTTTGTTTTTAATACGCTATAAAAATAAGACAACCCATCCAATGTTAAAAATTTTGACATAATATCAACCCCCCCTTAATTATTCACAATAGTATCAATGTCACTATTCGCTATTTCAGAATCATTAGCATTTGGTGTTGGTTCCGTATAAGTACCTGTAGTAATAATTTCATCAATAGTAGATATTGCCATTGTCTGCACTCTTGCAGAATCCGCAGCAGCATTTTCAGCCTGTGCTTTCGCATATAATGCCCAGCTTTTAGCACTTTGCGTCAACCCTGTGGAACTATTAGAATCTACAAGGTTATCCGGTGTTGTGCTGCCTTCTGCCCATTTTTTAGCTGTATCAACAGCTTGAAGGGCAGTCTTTGTATTTTGTGCTCCAAAATCAGCTTGGACACTTTCCATATAAGCTTTAGTAACAGCATCTTGTTCATCCGTAGGGTCTGCAATATCAGACAACCGCTTTCCGTTTCCTTCCCAAACACTTTCATTGCTCACATTTTTTGCAGCAATACTATTCGCTGTCAAGTAATCCTGTTGTTCTTCCTGCAAATGAAGAAGCTGGGTACCTTCCAGCGTCATATTAGTAGCTAAAAGAATACTTCCGTCGTTCCAGTCTACGATCTTGTCTGTCGCTGTCTGGCGGTAAATAATCAGCGTAGTACCAACAGCAGGAGCAGACACCAGCGTGATTGTTAAATCATTTACGGTATAATCTGTACCGTATGTTAATTCTGTTTCTTTATTGGAACTGTCCCTTATTTTTACACATACAAATTTCTTCTGTATGTATAAAAAAGGAAAGTTAAAAGTTAAAGTACCTGTAGTAGTAATATCATATTCTACACGTGACTTATAGCTACTCACTGTCTATCACTTCCTTTCTATTGTTTCTTTGGTCTTTTCTCAGGTAAGCCGGACATACCAGCTAATGTCTGCAATGCCTGTGTATACGGAATAAAATTAGGAATAGGCGCAAGGTTCATTAGGTTTTCAAGGTCTCTTTGGGACGCTCTGCCCTGCGCTAAGTTCCATGCAGCATATATAGGTTTTACCGAATAATCCCAACCAGTTTCTATAGATGGTGTTTGAGACATAAAGTTACCAATTGCCCCTGCTGGGTTATCTGGTGATACAGGTTGTCTAGGTTTATCTGATACTGTGGTACGCACTGTAGGCGCACCTGTTGCAGCTTCCCAAAGGTCATTAGGAGTAGACAACGGAGACATAAAACCTGAACGTTCAAATGCTGCCCATCCAAGAGCAGCCGGATTTAAGTAGTTATCACTAATACGCTGTGCTTCGTCTGTCTGCCCCAAAGCAGTTAAAGCAGCTATCTTCACACCATTACGTGCTGCAAAAGCTCCCATATTTGAAATCATAGACAAACCAAAAGCAATAGCATCATCCAAATCACGACTATACAAAGCTCTTGCTGTTTGTGAATTATTTGCTCTCAGGTTAAAGCTCTTAAAGAAATATAACATTCTTGAAACATTCCCTGCCTGAGACATCATGTTTCGGTTCCCTATAGAAGTTCCTTCCTGTATACAACGGTTCGCTTGATTCTGTACAAGATCATGAAACTGCCAATACGTTTCTGGATTGTCCATCTGCCATGTGCTAAAATCGGCTTTTGTCGCTGTAGTCCCCTTCTTTCCATCCCAAGGCACATAGCGTCTTATATCAGCCTGTAGCTTATCAATGTTCACATCACGACCTAAAGCACTGAGTTTAGCATCTGTAAAAGGATTGCGGAAGCTGTTAAATTCCTTACCATGCGCCCAGCGGATAGCATCGAGAATAGCATCTTTACGTGCTTGATGTGTCATACTTGCTGTCATTTTGGGTAACATGTTTACAGTGCTTGTTATCTTTCCAAGATTATGTGTCAGGTCAGAAATATTGAGCAGCATATGAGAACCTATTGTATCTTTTGACATAGCCGACCGGACTATCGCATCATCCCAGCCTGTAGGAAAGACATGCCGTTCCGCTTCGTCGCCACACAGTTGCCATAAGAAATCTTCCAGCATATCATCGTTGGCTTTCCCATGAGCACAATCATCAACGAATTTAGCAAGGGGTCTGCATATACTGAAAAGCTCTTTCCCACCGTTATATGCTATTGCTGCCCCTAAATCACCTACCTGAGACCACCCCATATTACCGCCCTGCTTAAAGAATGCTAGGTTATTTAAGTTTCTAACAGCAACATTCGCACCTGTTAAATCTTCTCGTTTAGTACTCATCCCTCTAAGGTCATTCATATTATCATCAAACCATTGTCCTATTTGTCCTAACTGAGATTTACTTATAAGCTTATTGTCTTTTGCTCTCTGCAATTCCACATGGACTTGTTTTAATAGGTCATTGTAATTTTTAACACCTAGACCATCCATAGTGTTCTTCATAGCAATATCACCAGCAAAACGCCTGTTTGTCCGATTATAAATAGAATCCAAGTCATACCATCGTAAATTGTTATCGAATGAAAAAGGTGTGCCATCCGGTAAAACACGTTGCATACCTGTATCCATAGGCAGACGACCACGAAAGAAGTTCAAATCTCCTAAAGAATTACTACCTGTTATGTCTTTATCAAAAATCTCATTGACAGGAGAACCCAAGACATGTTTCACCCAGTTTTTGACACCAGTATCAACATATTCTGCAACTTCTTCTGGTGTAACTGTAGTATCAATGGTGCCAGTTTCATCAGGCTTACCATGCAGCTTTTTGTCCCGTTCAATCATTTTAGCTACTTTATTTTTATCCGTAGCGTCCATAGCGTATTCTGTCAGCCATTTCCTTGCTGCTGCATCACCCCCATTTTGAAAGTGTGTCAGCATATCTGAATACATCTCAGGATCAATGATACGATGTGTTTCTTCATGAACACCATACCAATCAGGTTCTATTAGGTTTGCATCTGGTCTGCCAAACATGGAACCACTTTTCTTTCCAATTTCTATTCGCTGGTCAGTCAAGGCTTTAAGTGCCTGTATACCCTTCTGTACGTTAGGGTCTTTCAATAGCTCCTCTGAAATTCCTAACGTAGTACCAGCATATTGATGATTATATCCATCAAAAACTAGCTTATTAAACTCTTGTCTATATGCTCTGCCACCTAACGGAGTATGAGAAGCTAAGACACCATGATGATCTGTTACCCATGCTTGTCTTGCATCACCAATATCAATCATGTGCTGATTTAAAATATTAAACAGTGTGTCTTTCATTCGTTCTGTCGTAGGCAGACTACTGAGACGCTGAATGCCACGTTGTTGTGCATCTTCAAATAAAGAAGAAGCCAATTTTACCATAGTTGGTGAATATGCATGAGCAAAGGCACCATATGGTGTTCTTGTAAGTGCATCACCTTCCATGCGCTTGCCTAGAAAGTTCGCCACCGTATCCATAGCACCAGAAGAGTTACCATAAATTTCTCTAGCGTCTTTTAGTTGCTGCATGTAATCTACAATGCTGTTGGGGTTACAAAGGTTATTCTTTGAAAACTTAACACCATTCATCACAACAGAACCATCAGCATTAACAGTGTAATCAGGTGTATAGTGCATTGCCTGATCTACCATGTCCAGAATCTTTTTGTTACTGAAAGCTGCCTTATCACCTACTCCAAGATTACTCAAACCATCCTTGAAAGTTTGTATCAGACCACCAGAATTATCAGCATTCAGCATCTTATGTTCAACTGCATACCCTAAAATTTCCTCTGGATCAGATGTATCAAGCTTTGCTGCTGCTTGTGCAAATGGAGACTTAGTGTCATGAGAAGCATCTGTCACCTGCTGCATTAGTACTTTATAATTATCCTCACCTATAGTTGCTTTCAAGTTCTGATGGACACCTATTTCATGCTGTAGGATACCAGACAGTGAATCACTGTCTTTGATATTGTCTTTCACAACTGCCACATAATTTTCATGCGGAACAAAGAAAGCTTTTGTATCGTTGTCTACGTTGATACCAAGGTCACGTCCTACGCTCTGTGCGTCCTTTAAAGACATAGCAAATACATTTCCTTTATTAGCAACCTCAGTATTAGCTAAATAATCAGCATCATGAAATCCTTTAGCCTTTTCCAGTGTCGGTGAGACCGTATAGGTATTTGGCATATCAGCAGCATGAAGTATTGAGCCGTTCTCTACTCTTGTTGCTGTATCTGCTAAATTGTCTTGATTACGATTTGCTAGTAATTTCCAAGCCTTACCAGCACCCACTCCAAGCACCTTTAAGACACCACCAGCAATTCCCCCCATAAGAGCAGCCTGCGCCATATTGCTTTCCTCATTGGCACTCTTAGCATTCAAATAGTCCTGTGCAGCACCCCATCCAGCCATATTAGCTATAGTGACTGGGGTCTCCAGTTTTTTAGCAGTTCCGGCTACGTCTGTAGCAGATTCAATAATAGCCTTAGCAGAAGCAGACTTTGCCATAGCGGTCATATCTGTAGGGATTCCAAGACTGTCTTTTGCTAATGTTCCTGCTAAGTCCCCTATAGAAGAAGCAAAGTTTGCACTTTTAGCAGCAGCACCAGCCGTAGCTATTCGTTCTATTTTATTAACATCAGTAACAGCACCCCCAAGCCTTGCAAGTGTCTTAGCCACTGTAGCAGCTTTTAGCATCGGTAACGCTACTGTAGGGTCTGCTAAACTGCCCCCAATATTTCCCAGCATATAAGCAGCAGCTACCGCATTAGACCGACTAGCATACTGAGCATATTGTTGCTCCTGCTGCATATCATCCATTTTATCTTTCAGCAACTTATAGAGTTCTGTAGGATCATGCGCCATATCTATCAAATGTTGTGCTGCTGCTTCATTGCCATCACCTAAAGCAGCTTTTACATAATCCCTATCTGCATCGGTGATACGCTGTTTACCGAAAGCATCATGGTCACTGTAAAATAAATCGTTCTTAATAGCATTTATACCATCTGTAAACCAGTTATTACTTTGATGAACTCCAGCAGCAAGAGCCTGAAACAAAGATGGTAAAGGTGCTTCTGGTTCCCACTTTGGGGCATGCTCAGACATCTCATATAATTCAGGACTTACCTTGTCCCCTAAGTATGCTGGAAGTCCCTCACCAAACGTATGAAGTTCCTGTGGGGTTCCTAACATATCCTGTACTTCCTTACTAAAGTCAGGATTAGCTATGTGTAAATGGGGACCCGTACCATGAGGATCATCAATAACTTCTTGAAATCCTATCGATCTTGCATAATCAGCAAGTTCATGAAGTATCGGACTATCCCAATCAAGACCATTCCAAGCTATATCTGCCCCTAGTCCTTTATAATGCCAACTGTTAGTCGCATGGCTATCATCATCAGCACCGGCAGTAAGAATTGGTTCAACTCCTAATTCTCTAGCTTTTTTAAAGACCATCGCCAGCCTTGAGTTCATAGCAGGATTTATGCTCTTCATATCATCTGGAAGATTAGACAACAACTCAGCATCATTATCAGCACTACCGCTTGTGTCTGTACCATAGTTTGCAGTTATCGTACCTTGTGAAGCCGTATCAGGGTCTCCATTAAAATATCCGTCGAAAATATCACGTGCATTAGTTTGTCTTTCAGGATTTTCAGTCCATGTAGGTCTTTCATAATATTTGGATACTGCGTATGCTGCTGCTTCTGGAGTAGACACATCACCATTTAAAATGGACTGTAAGGCACCTGATTCATTGTGGTGCAACTCATAGTCCATAAAAGCAAGCTGTGTATAAATGTCGTTAATATCATAGCCACCATTATCTGCAAAAGATTGTAAGTCAGTTAAACGTGAGCCTTGCCACTGTCCAATACCAAAAGCACCCCCACCATCAGAAGCATCAGGGTCTAAATCAGCGGATGATTCAGTCTCTAAGTTACCTACAAGTCCTGCTGATACTGTTGGTGCATACCCTTTATCTATAAAATACTGGTAGGCTATTTGTCGATAGTCGTTGCCATTTTCATCTGTCATTTTCTATTCACCCCTTACGTCCCAAAGACACCTGTCATTTCTTGTTTATATGCATCATTACCTTCTTCTACCGTATCACCACCCCCAGCAATATTATCAGTGCTTGAAGTATCTACCGGAGTAGCAGAGTATTGTGTTGTATTACTATCTCCTGATGAATAGTCAGGCTTACCAGCAGCACACCATTTCATTTCATTACGCATATCAGCCATACTCAGCGTTTTATGCGTTCCATCATAGTCATTAGTTAGTGTAAATTCCCTTGTATTCAGATTAAAGTCTACCGAAACATTATTTCCATCAATACCCGCCTTATCAGCAAAGCTATAGACATACGTATCAAGTGCTTGTTTCGCCCAAGTATCTTCATTAGCTAATCCACTTCCAAACCCATTTTTAGGGATAATAGCACCATGATAGTACGCATAGTTGTTTTGTACATCTGAAATAGCATTTTGCAAGGCACTTTCAGGGTCAGCTCTATCCTGTACTGCATAATTCAAATAACGTTTCTGTACTATGTCTGCCATTCTTGGATCAGTGCAAGACAAAGTATTATTACCATCTTCTGTACCTAAAGTAGATATACTTTGTATGTCATACCCACTAGCTGTCAATCCATGATAAGCTGTCATTAAGCCATCTTTAGTTTCCTTATCATACCCATGTGTCTTAGCATAGGCAGCATAACCTTTAATAGCTGCATTATCAGGATCAGATTCACCAGAAGCATCTATATTAGATTGAATAGTTGCTACAGCACTATCTACGTTAGCACCAAACAGACCACTAAACTGAGCTGAGTTCGTTTGTCTCATGCGTAATAAATGCATTACTGAATCAGGCACACCATTTTGTAACACATCTTGTTCTGTAGCACCATTAATATTAGTCAGCATTCTACGCTGTACTTGTTCCCTTACACCATTAATGCCTGGATAAGACCACAATTTCATCATCTGTGTTTCTTTCGTAGAATCATCAGTACTAGCACTTAGTATTTCATTTTGTTTCCTAAAAAAACCTTGAAGATAATCATTCTCTTTAGCAGCACTCCCTTGAACACTTACATGCCCTATGCCATTACCATATTCATCAGTAACATTCATATCCCCATTCATGAAAGCATTTATATTTGAATCAATAGCACTTGAAACAGCTTGATTTTTTATAATACCTTTAGCCGACTTAGTAGCAGCTTTCATCTGTCTTGCTATTAATTGACGGTGCTGTGTCTGTGCTGCCTGTATTTGAGGAAAAGCAGACTCTATAACTTCTGCATCATCTCTAGCAGCACGACTATTACCATTTTGACCTTTAAGGGTATCAGAAGTAACTCTGTCCATATTAGAATCTTTACCATATTTCTTCATTGCAGCAATTTTCACTTGATCTATATGCTGCTTACGATACTGTTGAGCATACTCATCAAGACCCATAGAATCAGATAGGTCAGCCATAGACATAGACGAACCATCAAGTCTTGTTTCAACCTGTACATTTTTCATCAGGTCTGATAGCTGCCCCATCTTCAAGGTGCCTGTTGCTGCTAATTGTTTCGTAAAGCTATCCATCAGCGCATAACGCTGCTGTCCAGACAATCCCATTAATCGTGTCTGATTAAAAATAGTTTGCGTCTGCTTCTTTATATCGTCCATACTCAGAGAAGGTGCATTATACACAAGGTCTCCTAATTGGGACTGAGTACTCTGGTAGGTCTCTTGAAGCCTGTCAGCCACATCTCGTTGTGCATGGGTATCCGCAAGAGCTTGAATATTCTGTGCATTCTGTGTATAAAATCCAGCATCAAAAGCGGTAGTGTTCATCCCCTTACCATCAGGATTTATCTTTGCTCTATAATCCTGAGAAAACTGTGCATACCGTTTCACTTCATCATCAATACTAGCTGCCGGACTATCACCATATTTGTCATTATAGGCAGACTGTAGCATAGCTCCGTTGCGCTGCCCTATCATCTTATCTGCATAAGCAGTAAAGTAGGGATTATCCGTCAAGGTAGCATATCCATATGTCTGCGCCATATCAACAGAATTTAAACTTTGAACGTCAGCATCAGACGCACCATTGACCATATCTGTAGATTTTTGTAATGCTATTTGTTCCTGTCGTTTATCATGTGCATCAAAATAATCAAGCCATGAAGCATTTAGCTCCTTGAAGCCACTTGCAAGAGCATCACTGTTACTTTCTCCTTTGTCTGTACTGCCCTGTGTACCTTGTATTCCTTGTAAACTTTGTTGCTGCTGTGCTTGTGGTTGTGGCATGAACTGCATTTCAGTCCCTACAGCAGCAGCGATTTTGTTCCCCATAATGAACCCCCTTTGTATGTAGAAGAAGAGACACCAGTATAATTAAATGGCGAACTGCCATAGTATGTATATGCCGGATTAGAATTAAAGATACTGGAAGAACTGAACAAACCTGTATCATACTTTTCTGCTGCTGCATCTAAGTTCACACCAGACACAGTACCATCAGACGCTTCATCGTAGTAATCTCCTACTTTGCTGGCTTCTGCCTTTTTAATAGCAGCAGAATCACTTATAACATTAGCAAGTGATTGTCTGGTATTTACAGCATCTACCGCATTGTATGTCTGCATTGCGGTACTGGCAGCACTTAATAACTGGCTGAAAGCAGACGGTGTGTCCACTTTAGGAATACTATCAATAGCATTTTTAGTAGAGATAAGTGTTGCTTCTTTATTTAGATCAATTGCATTTTGAGTGTTTTCATAGTTCGTTTGAATAGCATCAGCATTACGGGATTCATCACCACGTACACTACGATTGATTAAATTCGCTGTACGACCACCACCCGCATTTTCTTCATTAACAGCAGCACGTACACTCGCTTCCTGCTCATGTGCTTGCATACGCATTTTGGTCATGGAATCAATAGCAGAAGCAAAAGCTTGTTGTCGTTCTGTTTCATAGTTCTGAAAGCTATAATTCATTCGTTGTACAAGACCATGGGCGGTCTTATTGTTTGCTGCTATCTGATTTTTTATAGCTTGTTGTGTAGATGAATAACCAGACAGAGCTTGTAATCCTGCTAAAATTAAAGCTGCACTCATACTTCTCTCACACTCCCTTCGCTTTTGTCGTATACAAGCATTCCCAAGTAAGACCTATCAAAGCGACAGGCAATGGAAAATCTGATTGTAATTCAATAGACACAACATCATTTTTAGCATGTACAGGAAACTTGAATACCCCTGTATCATCTGGAACGATACCTAATTCTGCTGTGCTGTCCCCTATTGTCTTACAGGTCATACGATAGGTATACTTTCTGCCATCTTTAAAAGACACAAAGACCTCAAAGAAACCTGTATGGTCATATTGCAGCTCGATGTATTTTAGCTGTGTCCTGCCATTCATATAAGAACTTATATTTCCATTGTCATTCTTTTTTAAATAGAATGTCGTAAACTTGATATAAAAGTTGTATGTCTCACCAACAACAAATACCTTATCATGATAATCACCATCAACATAAATGCTCCCGTTGCTATCCACTGTTATGTCCGGCAGATAGTTCCCTTCTGGTGTGATAAGGCACATATGATTGAATGAAGAAATATCGGCATAGCCATACGCTGTTTTCAGATCAAATTTAGTACGCTGATAAACCGCATCATAGACACCGCCACTTAGTTCTTTCTTCTGGTCAAGATAGACACGATATTTTTCAACGTCTGCAAAGTCTTTTATGTTTACTGAAAAATCTAAGGATTCTATATTAATATTATTGCCCCTTCTAATGAGCAGATAAAGCTTATAGCCAATAAAAGACGCTCCATAAATCTCTCCGTCAAACGTCCATTTAGACCATGAAGATTGTATGCGTGTCCCTTGTGAGAATAGATATTTATAGATATAAATAGATGTAGTGTCTCCACTTGTCAGGCAGAACAAAACATTTTCAGCCGTTGAAGGAATAATTTCATAGACACTTGTCGGAATATAGTTAGGTATATGCGCTGTTACGTCCTGTGCGTTTTTCATTTCTGAAATATCTTCAACGGTATAGTATTCCTGTACGGAAACATAGCGACCTCTTTCACTGGGGAAATACATATTCTTTCCGCTTACTTTTGGTTGACAATCGGAACTACTATTGAATTGTGTAATTTCAGCGAATGAAGCTGTCTTAGGCGACAACACGCTATCCGTCCGACAAATGAATTGTGTGTCATTCGAGAAGGCATATAAATCTTCTGAATAGACAACCATATAATTTATGATATTGACTTTGGTAGACGTAACAGGAATATCAATTCCATCCGTATCTAACAGATCATTTGCTGTTGTCATCCACCAATTAAAGAACTCTCCGGATTCAGACAGAATAACGTTTTCTTTAGAGGATACTCCCAGCCTATCCCTGAAAAAGAAAATAGAGGACAAGGCATATCCCACAAAAGAAGGGTAAGGGTTACTATCATCATCCCCTACCTTTCTTTCTGTCCAGTCAAGCACCTTAAATGTAAAGGTACCATCAGAATTACGAACTAGTGCATGGGGCAGTGTGTTGGCATCAAAAGCAGTATTAACATTAGGACATACGCACTCTTCCCACACATTGTCTGTTTTATTATATTTAACATAATAACTTCCAGCGTCCTCACCATTAGGGTCTCCTTTGACCTTAACGCAATAATTGTCTGGTGAAGTTGCTGGAAGAGAACTAAAATGTTGTATAGAAGTAGAATAGTGAATTAAAGCCTGATTATTGAAGCCATCACTTGTTGTAACTGCTCCCGTACTTTTAATGCGTATCCAGTTATCTTCATGGTCTGTAGACACACCATTACTGATTAGTTGGGTATTAATCTGGTCTGCTATGTATGAAGTATCAATCTTCTGTGTATCGGACGAGCTGCTACCATCAGGAGTAGTAAAAGAACATTTCTGAACACCATCAACAAAAACCTTATAGGTTCTTCCATATTCTCCTAGTTTGACGTAGACCATGCTGCCCTGCGTACTGAAATAATCAGGAGACTTCTTGTCTGTCATTTGTACGCTTTTAGTTGTATTCAGAACAAAAGTATAATCAGCAACCGTAAGGATACGCAAGGTATCTCTAGGTGTGCTTGTTGCTATATAATTTTTAACACTATCATCCATATTGACAGTCTTTTTATTCCCTTGAAGGTCATATATTTCAATTGTGTTATTGGCAAAAACAACCATATATCTTTCAGTCGCATCACGATTGATATAATGGACTAATGGCTTGTCTCCAGCACTCAAAGCAAGCAATAAGGTCTTAATGTGTACGGACGGTACACGTTTTTGCAGACCATCAACCTCCGTACTAAAACCATTGACTTGTGCTTCTAGTTGTTCTGGAAACCGTAAAATAGGTGGTTGTTGTGAAATCCCCTGCACAAAGTTTTTGATATTCTGTGAAAGTAATGTCATGATTAATTCATCCTTTCCAACATACCCGCCATGCCATCAATCTGAAACATGTTCTTTCCGGTGTCTATGCTGTATTGCAGAATATCCGAATATGCTTCTGCATATTCCTGTACTAATTCTTGTGAGACACTATCATCACCCATATAACGTGTCTGGAACTGTACAGCAGCTTTGGTAGTTATATATGTTTTAAATACGTCTGGTAAATCCTCAAAGTCTACAGCTTCGATAATATCCAGACATATTGCTTTTTCAAAAATAAATGTAGAACCTGTAAGGTTATAAAGATAATCCCCACGTTTTACATAAGTTGTATCATCAGCACTTGAAATAGCTATCCAAGTGGGATTATAACGAATTTGATTGTTGGTCTTGTCTGGCAGCACTGAAACGCTGCTACGTGTATTGAACTCCCAGCCTTTGCGCTGAATTGTCCTAGACACACCCTCTAAGGTTCTTATAGCATTGTCTACGTCTACAGACTGGCTTTCAGCAAGACTATTAACTGGAGATTCACCTACAGACGAAAGTATCAAATTGACAGCATCTAGTTCACTAGAAGCATATAACATCTGCATCACTCTCCTAACGATATATAATAATGTATATAAATAAAGGAACATGAGGGTACAATGAAGTACCCTCAAAGAACCTTTTAAGTCCAAACGCATTCTAATTCTTAATACAATATTCCTTACGCTGTTGGATTATTGATAATACCCATAAAGGTAGATTCAGGACGGAGACCACCTACACCAATAGAAAGTTTGGCAATCAACTGGTCTGCCTGATATTCAGGTCTACGAGCCTGTTCAAAGGCAAGATCACGCAATTTTACGATACCAACAGAAGTTCTCTGGCATACAAGAATTGGCTCTTTGCTTGCATAAGCATCAGGGAAGATATGACCGTCACCCTGCATAACATTGGTGTTATCATCACCACCAGCAGTAAGATGAGGGCATTCGATAATCTGAAAACCATCCATGTTGATAATGTCGCTGTCTCCCAACGAAGCATGAGCACCATACTGGCTGTTCAAGAAATCAAGGTTAGACGAAAGTGCGCTGTGGATATCAGGAGATACAAAGGCATAGCGGTCTACCTTTGGAACATAGTTCTTAGACATCTTAGCCTTAATCTGGAGCAACAAGTCACGTACAGCAACACCAGTCGCTTTATTGATACCTAAAGCACCACCAGTAGCTAACGTTTCCTGAACGACACCACCAACACCTAAACCAGCTACATTTTCCTTAGTGTTAAGTGCTTCTTTTGCAACTTCGGCAAGAACAGACGCATCTACTGCAATAGCTAATGCTTCCCCAATCTGGTTAGAATACGGAGTACGGAAGTCATAATGTGCAATAAATTCGTCAAGGTCAAAAACCAAAGCATCAGCCGTAAGCAAACCATCAATAAGAATGGTGCGTTCGCCACTGTTGATGTTTTCTCTCTTGTCGTCAAGAGAATTTCCTGCTTTCAGGTAATGTGCTTTTGTACGACCAAAAGCAGGGAACTGAGCCGACTTACCACTTTGAATATTGCGTTCCGTAAATTTACCACTTGTAACACTCATACGGTCAAAAGCTGTAAGAGTTTCACCACTAAAAACTTTCAGTGCAAGTGCAAGTCTGTCTGTATTCGTACCGGATATAGCACCGTTGGCAAGCGGTGCAGAAATAGTAATATTTGCCATATTGATATCAACCACCTTTCAAATATAAAAAAAATAGACACCCAAATGGTGTCTTACGTTCTATAGAAATATGTAATTAGAACCTTTAGAATATGGGACTGTTCTTAACTTTTCGATAAACCTCTTTAGTAAATGCAGCATCTTTCTGATACCTTGGATCAGACATATCCTTAATCATTTCTGCTGTAGTCTGATAACCTACGGAAGTATCTGTAGCAGCACTATTGCCTATAATAGTACGTTTAGATGTTCCAAAGGCTGCTGTCATTTTGCTTTTAATGCCCTCAAAGACAAGCCGAATCTGCCCCAAGTTTTCACTATTGATAGCATCATTATAGGCTTTACGCATTTCATCACCCTGAGACAACACAAACTGCTGCATCTTCTGTAAATCTTCTTTACCACCAGCCATATCAGTAACACTGTTTACATAGTGGTCTGCTGCTGCTTGCCATCCTGCAATAACACCATTGACTACACTTTTAGGATATCCGGCAGCTTCAAGTTTGCTATACGATTCAGAACTCAAACTGCCATTCTTCGTAAATTCCTGTTCCATAGCAGCAAAGTCCACACCTTTAGTAGCAAGGTCAGCCTGTGCGTCATTCAAAGCCTGTTTAGCTCCTTGAAGCTGCTGTGCAGCATCTCCCTGTGACGTAGTGTCTCCTGCTGTCTGTTGCTGTTGTTCCTGTGCTGCTGTCTGCTGTTGAACCTGTCCTTCTTCATTTATTACTTCATCAAGTACATTACCTACTTGCGCTTGGTCATTTTTCAAAGAAACAGACATACCATTGTTAGAAGTAGTAACAACCGCACCATTGGTGTCTTTCTGCTGCACTCCTGCATTTTGTTCTTCTGCCATTTTAATGTATCACTCCTTTTATCCTACAATTCCCCAATCATCCGACAACATATCTGCTTGACTTGCAAGCCACCCTAACTGAATACCAGATGTACCCACAAAGGCTATAGCTTTATTTCCCATTTGTTCATGATTAACATTTTGTATTTGATTGTCTGTACGCATATAGCTGATATTAGTAGCAAGTTCAATATACTGTCCTTTTCCATTCCAACCACTCCGGCTTACCTTATGTCCTTCCTTTAATGCTTCCAAAGCAAGACCAAAATTCATGTCATTTTTTTGCTGTTTTATGATACATCACTCCTTCACTATATTATTTTTGTTGTGGTGCCTGTCCACCAGAAGCACCACCATTCATAAGACCCTGAGCAACAGGTGAAGCTGCTGCCTGTTCTAATGCCATTTGCTGCTGTTGTTGCTGTTGTGCTGCATATTCTTCATCATTCATAACAAGTTCATCTGCATTCAGACCTATCGAGGTTCCTATTTGCATCATAACGTTGCCGGATTTAAGACGCTGTTGGAAATCTGGAATAACGGCACAGGCTTGTAGGAACTGTTCAATCTTAGTTAAATCGTGTCCTCTTCCTAGTGCTTCCATACCTGTCACAATCTTAGGTTCAATTCCTTCCGTACCTTGTGGCAAGTCCGGCAGTTCCCCTTGTGCTGTCATTTGTGCCATGACACATTTCACAAGCGGTAACTGTAATTCCAAAGACAACAAAGAGTAAATATTTCCTACGCTATCTTCCAACTCATTAGCCACATATCGCACTTCTTCTGCTGTCACACGTTCTGCATTACGCTGAACAGCACTATTAAGCAGAAAAGCAAAAGACAGCCGACTTTGAATGTCTTGTGCTTGTTGAAAAGCAACATTCAAATCTGCTGTCTTGTTTACTTGAAAAGCCACGATATCATTTTCTTTCCCTCTTACAAAGTCTCCTGATTGAGCATTCTTTAGCTTATCAGGTCTTAAAGTAGAGCCGGGGTTTAAAAGGAATAATGCGAATGCAGATAATGTAGCAAGTTCTACAATAGCCTTGCTAAGTGAGTTCAGCGTCTTTAAGTCCCCATAATATTCATCAACAAACGATCGTCCATAAGATTCATTATCCATCTTACGTAACCGTAAGGGTATCCAAGGTACTTTGTCTTTAGGGAACTGCTGGTCACTATCAGCAATAACAGTATCGTTAAGTTCCTGATACATGTAATAGGTGTCCCCATCCAGATACACATGCGTATAGACCTCACAATTCTTATCAGGTTCTATATCCCCTTCAGACATACATGCCTGTGCTTCTGGGGGTAATGCTGAATAGCTGATATTGTCTTTCGCTACTAGCTCTATCCAGTCCCCTATTCCATCACGAACAATGACATAGTTATTCAGCCGATACATCTTTATGCCACCTTCTTTAGGTGGTAAGAATAACAAAGCATTTCCAGCGTCTACAAGTTGCAATACCGCTTCATTAATGGTTATTCGATATCTACTAGCTTCTATATGTGACATAATGTCATTTTCCATAATTCCCATAAGCTGTGATATCTTTGTGTCTACATCAGCACTCCCAGTCTGTTCTAGCTGTCCTTTCGCCTTTTGTCCCATATCCAGTCGAAAAAAAGGTTCATTAGGTGGGAACAAAGCAAGCATAATTTTAGACGATAAATTATTTACCCCTCTGGCACCTACAGACTGGTAGGGTGTCTCTATGTCCGTTGAAGCTGTCATAGTATCTTTGGGAAACAATAAGGGAATTGTAAGTTTAGCGTTTCGCTCTGCTCTGTCTATATACGGTTGTCTATCCGCTACCAGCTTATTATAACGAGACTTAGCAGACGTTTCCGTATAAAAAGACGTGTCTTTTGTTGTAGTGCTGTTCATATATTAAGACCTGTCCCGTTGCTTGTCCCACTACTGGATGAGGAAATAACCAACGAATTTTTACCACGTTTTTTTGCGTTCTTACTAGTACTACCACTATCAGAATATGACGCTTCATCTGCCGTACCTGCTGCTAATGCTGCTGTAGTTCCTGTTGATGTTGTATCTGCTGTGCTTGAACCACCACCAAGAACACTACTAACTGCACTGAATGGAGCAGAAACGATATTACCTAATGTGTTGCCTAACCAACCACCACATGACATCTATAGACCACTCCTTCCTGTATAATCTGAACTACCAGTGCTGCTATTTGAATTAGAATCAACATATAAGCTGGATAGTCCTCTTTTCTTTTTTGTGTTGTTATAACTGTCACCCATAACAGCACTATCCGGTTTAGTAGATTCTGTACTGGGAACTAAATCATATGCTGTCACAGACGGATATGCACTTGATTCTACTCCGGTTGAACTACCACTAAACAAGCTGCTTACTGCACTCAACGGTGAAGTAAGCACATTACCTAGCCAACCACCACTTGCCACATTATCACTCCTTCCTGTCTGCAAGACCTTTAAGTATTGCGATTATATCTGTTGTACCTTTTATATACCCTACAAGTTCATCATTGCTACTCATATTGTGCGTAGATAACAAGTAGTCCGTTGTATAAATAGCTTCGAGATATGAAACAAGTTCTTTAGAAACAAAAGGTAAATCATCATGCATCATAATTTATTTCACTTCCTTTAGGAAAGATGATCCATAATCCACAAATCCAGCTTTACAGTACGCATTTTTTACATGTGCATCATTGGTTATCATGCTGCTTCCTGAGCAGATTAAGACACAAGCGTTGTCTTTCGCTATGCGTTCTAATTCAGTAATAGCAAAAGAGCCAAAGCCTGTCGGAAAACTGGTAAGAGAAATTACAAGCTCCTCAATCAAAACCTTTCCATCAATCCACCACAACTCAGATACACCGCACCCCATAAGACCAGCTAGGTACCCATCAGTATGCTCATAGACTGTTACAGTTCCTACTACATATGCCCTGAATAAGACACAAGCTAATTCATGTTTAGGCTTGTGATGTTTAAACAAAGGTGCTTCCTTACCTTTCGTTAACTCATCTATGATAGTTACAATGTTAATAAAATCTCCAAACGTCAGTCGTTTACTTATCGGTCTAAATTTGCTGGTGTCCATAATTTTATCCTTCCTGTCTTGTTGTCATAATCTCCATACTGCAAAATATGAGCCACTTGTGCCTGTCGCAAAGCTTCTTCCTCAGACAATGCTACATGCTTATAAGCACCTACAACGGTCTCCCAGCTTACCCCTTTTTCATCAAGCAGCTTTCGTGCTGTCTTGTCGCCAATTCTAGGACAACCAGTATAGTTATCAGCCACATCACCTACTAGTGTCTGATACAAATGCCAATAGATAGCATCTTCCTTTGTGGTCTCTGTCAATTCATCTTTGAGAAAATTGTAAAACTTTGTCGGTATGCTCTGCATATCCTTATCAGCAGACAAAATGATACTGTTTCCCTTATAAGCACCTGTAGCAAGTATGCCGATCACATCGTCTGCTTCAAGATGTTTAATTTTGATAGCTTTGCAATGTTCAGATACCCACTTACAGAGCGCACGATAAGCCAATGGTTTACGCTTGCCAACCCTGTTAAGTTTATAAGTTGCCAGAATATCTTTACGGAACAGCTTTTCAGAACTGCTGAAAATGTAGATAGGTTCAACCTGTCCCACAAACTGATCTAGTTCTAATGCTCGTTCAATCCACCTGTCCATCTGTGTCATGAAGTATGCAAGTGCTTCGTTGAAATCTACATGCAGCGTAAAGATATCATTGCCCCAATCAATCTCTGTTTCACAAGAAGAACAAGCACGATAGACAACCATATCAGCATCAACAAGTATGTAGCGACAATGAAGTTCATCATGCTTCATAATCATTTTTCTTGTGTCTCCTTTCGCTGCTTTTCGCATCTTGAAAATCTTTATCGTTCGGATAGACAACAGCACCACAAGTACATGTGATAGATTCAACGTTTTTGGTAAAGCCTGTAAGAAGCGTTCGCCCACATTTTTTACATCTAAGTCGCTTATCGTACATATTATTCACCGTCCAGTTTCAAATAGTTTTTGAGTTTGGCAACATCTTCTGTACTGTGCTTCATTGCTGCTTCTTTAGTTTTGTAGCAGATGTTGAGTTTTCTTCGGAGTACATCTAGCACACTAAGAGCCGAAAAAGAACTATAAGAAAGAACTATTTCTGAGTATTTCTGTAAACAACAATCATCAATACTCCAATACATTTCTCCCTCTTTAGGTGAAAAATTTCTATCGTCAAACAGTCTCCCTAACGCTACCCCAACACCTAATTGTGCATTGTAAGTATCTACTGGATTACATTTAGCAGTGCCAGTCCGCCCATCTTTCTCAGCAACAACTGTATTATCATGAAAAGCAATAACAGTACCTTCTAAGTCCTTTGCAGTTAAATCTTTAATATTCATAATTGTGTCTCCTATTCTTCTTCAATGTTTGTAATTTTTAATTCATCCATACCATTTAAAAGACCATCAAATTCTAACTCATGTACTAAGTCCTCTGCTTCATCCTTTGATTGAGCAGGAACAATAATAAGTCCTGTTATAGAAAAGGTAACTCTAAAATTTCTCCTAGCAGGAACACAGCGTAATTTCGCTTGTTCTATCAATGACAATCACTCCAATTTCTGCCTACAATACCTTCGGTGTCTAATTGCACCCTGAAATTAAAAAAAGCCTGCGTATCACGCATAGCTTCTTGTGCTTCCTTACAAACTATTTCAGCAATCTCTTTTGTCCTGCAAGCAACTTGAATTTCATCATGACACCAGACCAGATAACAAAAGTCACCATCCCAGCCATGTTTCAATCCTTTAGCTAGTAGTCGTTCCTCTGTTAAGACAATCCACTTCTTACACACTAAGGCACCAGCCGATTGTAATAGCAAATTCAAAGCCGAATGAACACTACGGACATGGAGCTTTCGCTTGTCGATACCATATAGAAAATGACGTTTCCATTGTGGTTTTCGCTGTCCACTTTTCCAGTCTATAGGATAGACTAAAGCATCTTCTACATGCTGTTTGAGCCTTGCCATTGCGGGAATAGCTGTATTAAATTTTCTTTTGATTTTCTTTCCATCAGCAGCCGATCCATTTATAATCTTTCCTATCTTTGCATCACCAGCACCATAGAGAAAAGCATAAATAAAAGTCTTAGCCTGATTACGTGTCGGCAATCCTGCTGCTTCCTGATTCATAGTGTGTATGTCCCCATTCAGTATTGTATGAGCATACTTACCGCCATCATACGGGTACATAAAGTGTGCAAGACATCTGAGTTCCAGACCACAAGCATCAATTCCAGCTTCCCACCAGTCACCAGAAGTAAACAGTTCTCTACACTCTTTCCCGTATGGGGAGCCTACATGTGGCACCTGTGCTACGTTAGGTTTACTATGAGTTGCTCTACCTGTTACGGCACCATTAGGAATAACAGATCCATGAATACGGCCATCTTTCCCAACCATGGACAGCCATGCATTTTTACCGTCTGATAGCTGCCCTAATCGTTTTTTAAGCATCAGAGATTCTTGCAGCAGCTTTAACGTATGCTGTAATTCCTCACCAGCTTTAGGGTCTGCTATCATGTAATTTAAAGAATCATCATCAATTTTCAAACGACACTGAGACAAATCAAGGTCTTGTACTTCGTTATCCTCAACATCATAACAATCCACATTGTCAGGCTCATATTTATAATACTGTCGAACCAACCATTCAATTTGTTGTCTGGAATTAGGATTGAAATCTTTATAACGCTGAATAGGAATGCCTTTTTTATACCCAAGACGCTTATTGTCTCTCTTAGGAATAAAAATCTTATCAGGTATTGGCGGTACTTTCTGCACCAATTCAGCAGTTAAAATTCCTGCTCTGGCTTGTAAGACCGCATCTAACTGTTCAGCCTTCTTTAAATCAAACGGATATCCGTTCTTTTCCTGCTTAGACATCAGCCAAGCTACCTGATGTTCCAACTTAATAGCCTTTGGAGAATAGTTAGCTGCTGCAAGCTTCTGATAGAGCTTATACGTAACTCTTACGTCCTGTGCATTATAGGTCAACATTTCAGGTGTATAGTATTTCCAAGCTTCTTCTTGTTCACCATAATTACCTTTAAGTTCCCCAAGACGATACCCCCAAGCTTTCAGGCTATGGGATTTATATAGTTTCTTTGGGAGCCTACCAGACCGCATAAGACCAGCATCTTGATTTTCAATACTGGAATAAATGAGACGTGATAGAACCAAAGTGTCTATTACGTTCTTCTTTAACTCAGGAGTAATTACAAACCAGTCATACAGCTTACTAAGAACTGGCAAATCATAATTAATAACATTGTGACCACATAGTACGACACCATTAAGCCAAGCGTCATATAAATCATGAACTCCCTTTTCCACTGTGTCAGAACCAAACTGAAATAACTCGCCGTTATAAGTATCAAGATAAGACAAGCAATGACATTTGGTGACATCAGCGTATAAATTGTCTGTTTCAATATCAAATATAAGCATGGCATAGACTATCCTTTCTTCCAAAACTTATAGGTTTCGTCAATAAACTCGTTTTCAATACCAACAAGATTATCCTGTCCATCAACACGATACCGCTGATGGATACTATAAAATCGTTGGTTTGTTGTCTGGCACCGTAAGTCACCTCTAGTTACCTGATAGCTTCCTGTTTTTAGCCAGGAGCAATTACCAAGACTAGCAATGCTCTTGTCTAATGCATCGTTATCAGAACCACTGTACAGACATACAGGTGCTATATGCGCTAAATCCTGCAACAAAGACACCATATCAGCACTTGTGAGTGAACGTGCTGTTGTGCCACCTGAGACAACGATAGCATTTGCACCAGCATCTATCTGATCCACTGCAAATCGCACCATATCATTGCTGTCTACAAACTCAGTACATTTGTCCTGCAATTCTGTACTAGGGCAACCAGTACAATGTTGGTTACAATCTCCCAATTCAAAATAGACAGCCATTTTGTCAGGCACTTCATTAAATGTTATCCCCCTTTTCAGCAAGGGAACTCTTAAAATTCGCATGTTTCATCTTCTCCTAATAATCTATGAATGGACTTATCATAATGCAGATAGCCACAAAGACCTGTATCTCCTGCAAAACGATTCTTCAATAAACGTATTTTGATATTGTTTCGGTCAACTTCCTGCTCTGCCTGTTGGTTACGTTCCAGAGCAATAATTTCATCTGGTATCTGTTTGAGACTTCCAGAACCCCGTAAATCATCAAGGCTTATCATGCCACCTTCTTCAAACGACTTATCACCATTTGTCTTTTTTAGGTGGGATATGACAATCATTCCTGCCCCTGTTTCTTCTACAAGAGACCGTAAGTTTGTCATAAGCTTGTCAATAGTCTTTCGTTCATCCTGTCCATCATCCATACCAGAAACAGCAATAGAAATATGGTCAAAGACCACAAAATCACAGCCTTCACCGACTATGAGATATCGAATTTTGTCTAACAAGTTATCAGATTCTAAGCTGCCAAAATGGTCATACAGAAGAATTTTTCCATCTCCAAAGACTTCTTCATAGGGTTTTTGCAGTTCGTTCTTGTCTATGCTGCCCCATATCAGAGACAACGGACGCTTTACATGAATAGACAATAATTCTCTCATTGTCTTTTTATAGTTTTCTTCTAGCATCACCATGCCTATTTTCATGCCATCCAACATCTTCAATTTATAGGCTATTTCCCGTACTGCGGTTGACTTGCCTATCCCTGTACCAGCCGTAAACAACACCATTTCACCCTTACGGATACCATGTGTTAATTTATTCAGACCAGCACACCAAGGATATGCGTAGCTTTCAGCTTCCGTATCATCCGAAAAGAAACTATCAGCCATATCAGCAGCATTAATAATGCCATCTGGTCTATATTCTTTTGCATCGTAGATAGCACGAATAATAGCATCACCCTGTCCAGCCATTAAGCATTCGTTAGCATCTTTTAATGGCAGATGTGCTATTTTTAGCTGATGGGGACGCAATAAGCCTTGTACGTCCTCAACCGCTTTTTGTCCCTGTTCGTCCATATCGAACATCACAATAACCTCATCAAACTTTGAAAGCCATTCAAGATTTTCCTTGAAACACTTTTTTGCCGATGTACAACCATGCGGTAAAGACACGACAGGATACTTATGACCATTCATCTGCGATACAGACAAACAGTCAATTTCGCCCTCTGTAATGACAAGCTTTTTTCCTCTTGTCCATAAATCTTGACCAAAGAAACGATTAGTACGCTTACCATTTAGGTAAAAATTCTTATCCTGGATCGGCTACAATAAACTGGACAGATTTTATAAGGTCATGTAAAAATAGAATAAAAGGATTGGGAAGGAAGATTTACATGACAAATAGACGCGAAAAAAGAGAATTTACAAATGATT
>Ga0163159_1000944_pt1 | contig 30678 bp, 35 predicted proteins | sample BioMet9_FD_108702 | JGI IMG/M metagenome (GOLD analysis project Ga0163159, IMG submission 108702) | Microbial communities from bioreactor (seeded with sewage sludge) at Lawrence Berkeley National Lab, California, USA - Biofuel... | ecosystem: Engineered > Bioreactor > Anaerobic > Unclassified ... | reverse complement strand
GACCGGTTTAACCAGTATCCTGGCGATGATTCCGCTTCTTTTTACCAATGATTTGGGGAGCGAACTTCAGAAGCCTTTTTCCTATTCCCTGATTGGAGGAATGGTGATTGGAACGGTGGTGAGCTTGTATCTGGTGCCACTGGTGTATTGGTACATTTATAGGAAGAATTAAGGAATTAAGGAATGAAAGAATGAAGGAATGGACCTTTGTAGAGACGCACGGCCGTGCGTCTTTTGTTAGGCGATGGAGACAACTGAATGATGATTGTTGGCGGTTTATGTTGGACAATGTCGTACGTTTTTGTTGGAAGAGACGCACGGCCGTGCGTCTCTACAGAATAAAAACCATATAACCTGGATTTATGAAAATATATTTACTGTTGTTTTTTATTTTGATTTCAATACCTGGTTTTGGCCAGATCCGGATGACTCTCGGGGAGGCGATCAGGCTGGCGGCGGACAGTTCATTGACTGCTTTTAAGGCGCAGAACCTTTACCTGGCAAGTTACTGGCAGTATCGGACTTTTGTCGCCCAGAAGAAGCCACTGGTATCGTTAAATACCAACCTGATCGATTTCAATAATTCGATGACAGAGGTTTACAATTCCGTTTTGCAAATCAATGAATACACCCATATCCAGGATATCTCCTCGGGTGCCAATGCTTCGGTCAGACAAAATCTTCCCTTTAGTGGCGGGACGCTCTATTTTGATTCAGAATTGAATAGGGTACAGAATTTTGGACGGACGGAATCCACTCAGTACTCCACTGTTCCGATCAGGGTTGGATTAAACCAGCCGGTCTATGGTTATAATACCTTTAAATGGCAGAAAAAAATCGAGCCTTTAAAATATGAAAAAGCAAAAAAGAGTTACCTGCAAACGGTGGAAAATATTTCCTCCAACATGGTGGATAATTTTTTTAATTTGCTTACTGCCAGGATGAAGGTCTCCATGTCGGCCACCAATGTAGCCAATGCTGATACCCTTTATATCATTGGGCAGAAACGACTCGAGATTGCCTCTTTGTCCCTGGCTGATGTGCTGACGCTGAGAGTGGATGCGCTGAATGCGCGGAATAATCTGGAGGAGGCAAAAAAAGGATTAAAAAACGCTCAATATGTGTTTAACTCCTATCTTCGACTGAGAGAGGATTTTCAGACTGAACTGGAAATACCGGAGAATCTTCCGGTTTTTCAGGTCAATTATGAAGAGGTTCTTCAACAGGCTCAGAACAACAATCCGGATTTGCTGGGATATCAGCAGCAGGTATTGGAATCGGCCAGTGACCTGGAAAGGGCAAAACATCAAAATCTTTTTAACGCCACCCTGAATGCAAGTTTTGGCTTAAACCAGCAGAATTCCTCCATCCAGGGTGCTTACCATAACCCGATGGATCAGCAAAGAGCGTCGGTTTCACTTTCCATCCCTATCATTGACTGGGGACAAAGCCGGGGGAAAGTAAACATGGCCCGAAAAAATTATGAGGTGACGAAAATTACGGTGGAACAGGCGAAGGTGGATTTCCGGCAGCAGGTGATGATGGCGGTTACCAATTTCAATATGCAGATGAATATTGTCAAAAGCGCGGAAGAAACCAGGAAGGTGGCACAACAGGCCTACGAGATCAATAAACAGCGGTTTGTGATCGGTAAAACAGACGTGAACAGTTTGGGGCTTGCACTGAACAGGCAAGATCAGGCGACCGTGAATTATCTGAATGCTTTGAGGGATTACTGGAAGTATTACTATACCCTGAGGCAGATCACCCTCTATGATTTTGAACACAGGAAGGGGTTGGAGAGGAATTTTGATGAGGGGATGGGAGTGAATTAAAGAATTAAAGAATAATGGGAATTTGAAGAAAGGAAAGAAATAGAAGGATGGGGAAATGGGGAAAATAGAGCAATTCCCATCATGCGCACTTAGGGTTCGATTCCGCGAGTAAGGAGAGGCATTAGCTGCATTTTAATGTAAAATGAGGCTAATGCCTTTTATATAATAATATGATGCTCCGTTGACTGAAAGTCAACGGCAATAAAGTCACGGCAGTGAATCAACAGCAATAAACAGCAATTGAGAGAGATGAAATCACAAAAAAAGCCGCCTGTTCAGGCGGCTTTTTTTGTGCCTTTTTCTGCCATTGTCATTGTGGCAGATCACAAATCGCGCTTTCGGGTGCTTTCGGCACCGAAAATGCCCATGGTTCAATAGTTGGATAATCATGCCAGAACGGCGAGAGAAAAGGCTTACTGCAGGAGGCAATTTCAGGGACCGGGAAATCATTATTGTTTAATTTAAAATTGAGAAATCATGGGTATTATTAAACAGGGAATCCTTGGTGGATTCTCAGGAAAGGTAGCTAAAGTGGTCGGAGGTTCCTGGAAGGGTATTGATTACATGCGGGGAATAGCCCCCAGTGTGGCTAACCCCCAGACAGTGCCTCAGCTGACGCAACGGCAGAAGTTTTCAACGGTCATGGGGTTCCTTCAACCCCTGGCAGAATTCATTAAAATCGGGTTCAAAAGTTACGATGTGAAGATGACCTGCCTTAACGCGGCCATGTCGTACAACATCCGCAACGCAGTTCAGGGCGTTTATCCAAATTATGCCATCGATTACCCGAATGCACTTGTTGCCAGGGGTGATCTGGCAGCGCCACTCAATCAGGCAGCAGCAGCGGGCGTGGCAGGAACGGTCGTTTTTACCTGGGATGATAACTCGGCTGAAGTCGGGGCAAGCGCCGGGGACAAGACTTTGCTGGTAGCATATAATGCGGCAAAGCGTCAGGCGGTCACGGTCAATGGACTGGCAGAAAGGGCTGATGGTACACAGACGATAACCGTACCGGATTCATTTTCGGGAGATCTTGTACAGTGTTACATGGCATTCCTTTCCGCAGAAGGGGAAGTTTCAAGGAGCGGATTTGCCGGGGCTGTGACAGTGATCTAAAACCCCGGGGAGATGGGCGGACGAGAATGGGATAGGATGGGACCGGTTTTGACTGAAGTTATCCCATCGCCACGTATTTCGACTCCCTCATCTCCTTTTTATAAAAAATTTATTTATTCTTTTAATTGGATTATTATGAAAACTATAAAACTTTTATTACTGGCAGTAGTTACTTTTTTATTGTTCTTTGCCGGCTGCTTCGTGAATATTACCGTAGAGCGGCCTGTCATTGAATCAGGTGATGCTTCCCTGTTTAAATTGATTTCAGTTGCAGCGCTGGCAGCGTATGAAGTGATTGTAAGAGTAATTCCTTCCGTCGGAGATTATTCCGTGGTATCCTGGGTGATTAAATGGCTGAAGAGGATATCGGATACACTGAACGCGAAGAAGCAGGAGTGAGGGGGAGGCGAGAGGCTGGAGGGAGAAGGGAAACCGGAGGACGGAGAAGGGAGAAAGTGGGAAAAAGAAAAGGGTTTCCGCTTTGGAAACCCTTTTCTTAAAGTTCTTTGAAATGTTAGAATCTTTTTTCTTTGATGCGGGCTTTTTTACCCGTAAGTTTGTGATGGTAGAAGATACGGGCATGACGAACATTGTTTTCGATCAAATCCATATTGGAACTGTGTTTTATTCCTGTTTATATTATATCCATTGAAACTTTACCGAATTTTATTTGGTTATCAATAGCTACTGTTCTTCTTTTATTTATCTTAATCAAAAAAAAGAACACTAATCAAACAAAATGTTCAAATTTTTTAATTTAACATTTATTTGATATTGAATATCTTTTGCTGCTGTCTTTAAATCTCTAAATTTGCGGCAAATTTAAATTGCAATAATTTAGTATGAAAGAAGTTAAATATGTATCTGCAAAAGAAGCTGTAAGTGTAATTAAATCCGGAGACCGGGTTCATTTAAGTTCCGTAGCGGTAACTCCGCTTAAATTGGTTGATGCAATGGTCGAAAGAGGCCGGGCCGGAGAAATTAGAAATGTAACTTTAGAACATATTCATATCGAGGGACCCGTTGCATTTGCAGATCCCGAATTAGAAGGTATATTTAATTCTTCTCAGTTTTTTGTAGGTGCCAATTTACGTAAACAAACCCAGGCAGGATATGCCGATTATGTTCCCGTTTTTCTTAGTGAAACTCAGAAATTAATCCGTGAAGGTTATCTGAAAGTGAATGTTGCCATGATTATGGTTTCTACACCCGATAAACACGGGTATGTATCTCTCGGAACCTCTGTTGATGCAACACTTGCAGCAATTGAGAATGCAGATACTGTCATCGCGCTGGTTAATCCTAATGTGCCGCGTGCGTGGGGTGATGCCATAATTCCAATTGATCTGATCGATTATTTTGTCGAAGATAATTCTCCATTGTATGCGGTGAAACAGGCTCCGCTGAGCGAAGAGGAGAAAATGATCGGGAAAAATGTGGCAGAACTGGTAGAGGATGGAGCTTGTATCCAGATGGGAATCGGTGGTATCCCCAATGCAGTGCTTGCCCAATTGGGCAATCACAAGGATTTGGGTGTTCATACCGAAATGTTTGCTGACGGGATTCTTCCATTGGTTGAAAAGGGAGTTGTCAACGGGAGCAAGAAAAATATCGACCGGGGAAAGATGGTTGCCTGTTTCCTCCTTGGTTCAAAAGCCCTCTATGATTTTGTAGACGATAATCCAATGGTAGCCATGATGGATGTTGGTTATACCAACAGTGTCAGTACCATTCGCCAATTGGATCGCATGACAGCCATCAATTCTGCTTTGGCAATCGATCTTACCGGGCAGGTGTGTGCCGATTCTATCGGAACAAAACATTACTCGGGAGTTGGAGGTCAGATAGATTTTATTCGTGGAGCTGGTTATTCCTTCCGTGGAAAACCAATTATTGCTATGACTTCTCAAACTGCAAAAGGGATATCAAAGATCAGCCCTGTTCTTGCGGAAGGATCCGGAGTCGTAACCACACGAGCTAACGTTTATTGGGTAGTAACCGAATATGGAGCAGTCAACCTCTATGGTAAGACTCTTCAGGAAAGGGCAAAACTGCTTACCTCCATTGCACATCCTAATCATCGTGAGATGTTGGAAAAAGCTGCTTTTGAAAGATTCGGGCCGCATTATCATTACATTCCAAAAATATGATTCCGCTGAATAGAAGAATGAACTTTTAAACTATATAAACAAATGAAAGCAAAACGTATTGATCATATCGGAATTGCAGTGGAAAATCTTACCACTGCTATACCCTATTATGAAACACTTTTAGGGACTACTTGTTATGCTATTGAAGAAGTTGCAGACCAAAAAGTTAAGACAGCTTTCTTTAAAGTCGGGGAAACCAAAATTGAGCTTCTCGAATCTACAGATCCCGAGGGATCTATTGGAAAATTTATTGAGAAGAGAGGCCAGGGAATTCATCACATTGCTTTTGCAGTTGACGATGTTAACAATGCTTTGAAGGAAGCTAATGAAGCCGGAATCCGGGTTATTGATCAGCAAGGGCGTAAAGGTGCAGAAGGTCTTACTATTGGCTTTTTACATCCGAAATCAACATTTGGAACTCTTACTGAATTGTGCAGTGAATAGAGTTTCAAAGTTTCAGGTTTCAAGTGTTGGAGTTTCGAAGTTTGGGTTCCGCTCATTGGTCATAATAGGTCATTAATTGGAACCCTGAAACATGGAACCCTGAAACATGGAACATTGAAATCTTAGAACATTGAGACTAAATCAACATTGAAATTTAAAAAAAATGAGCAATCAGGACAAAATCAAACAGTTGATCGACCTTCGGGTGAAGGCCAAATTGGGGGGTGGGGAGAAAAGAATTCAGACCCAGCATTCCAAGAATAAGCTTACTGCGCGTGAACGTATCGATATTATTCTTGATGAAGGAAGTTTTGAAGAATTCGATATGTTTGTTACCCATCGTTGTACCAATTTCGGAATGGAGAAAACCAAGTATCTGAGCGATGGTGTTGTAACAGGTCGCGGTACTATCGATGGTCGTACTGTTTTTGTTTTTTCCCAGGATTTCACTGTTTTTGGAGGTTCCCTTTCTGAAACCTATGCACACAAGATTTGCAAGGTGATGGATATGGCCATGAAAGTGGGCGCTCCGGTTATTGGAATTAATGATTCAGGAGGCGCCAGGATCCAGGAGGGAGTAAATTCTCTTGCCGGTTATGCTGAAATATTCGAGCGTAATATTATGGCGTCCGGCGTTATTCCCCAGATTTCGGCGATTTTTGGTCCCTGTGCCGGAGGTGCAGTTTATTCTCCTGCTCTGACCGACTTTATCGTGATGAGTAAGGATACAAGTTATATGTTTGTGACGGGTCCTAAGGTCGTCAAAACGGTAACCGGAGAAGAAGTCACTGAAGAACAGCTTGGAGGAGCCGTTGTTCATGGCTCAAAATCAGGTGTTACCTCTCTTATCGCTGATAACGAAGAAGAAGGTTTACTATTGATTCGTAAACTCTTGTCTTATTTGCCTCAGAATAATCTGGAAGATCCGCCAATTGCTGTTTGTGATGATCCCATTGATCGTTTGGATGATAGTTTGAATGATATTATTCCTGAAAATCCTAATAAGCCTTATGATATCAAGAATGTAATTCATTCAATTGTGGATTATGGCGAATTTCTGGAAATCCATCGGAATTATGCCCAGAATGTAGTGGTTGGTTTTGCAAGATTTAATGGAATGCCTGTCGGTATCGTTGCCAATCAGCCCGCCTATCTTGCCGGGGTTTTGGATATCAATGCCTCAAGAAAAGCAGCACGGTTTATCCGTTTCTGCGATGCATTCAATGTTCCATTGGTAACCCTTGAAGATGTGCCGGGATTTTTGCCCGGAACAGCTCAGGAATACGGGGGTATCATCATTCATGGCGCAAAACTTCTTTACGCATACGGAGAAGCTACAGTGCCTAAAATCACCGTCATTCTTCGTAAAGCTTATGGTGGCGCTTACTGTGTGATGAGTTCAAAGCATCTTCGCGGAGACCTCAATTATGCATGGCCGCAGGCTGAGATTGCCGTAATGGGACCTAAGGGAGCCATTGAAGTGTTGCACAACAAGGATATCGCTAAAATAACTGACGAAGCGGAACGTGAAGCATTTATAAAGAATGCCGAAGAGGAATACAAAAACGAATTTCCCAATCCATACAATGCGGCGAAATTTGGATACATTGATGATGTCATTGAACCCAGAAATACCCGTTTCCGTATAATCAGGGCTTTACAGGCTTTGGCAACCAAGAAGGATACCATGCCGGCTAAAAAACATTCAAATATTCCGTTATAGTGCTTTTATTATGACAAAGAGAATAGGTAGTTTGTTGAAAATATCCCTGTCCACGTTTGCCGTGATGGGGCTAATGGCGCCAGGCTTTTCTCAGAATTTGGTAACAAACTCAAATCAGTCCGGTGCTGGGAATGCGGTTGTCTATAACCAGAGCGGAATGGGAACTTCTATTATAATTGTCTCTGCCATTTTGATTATTCTACTTGTGGCCTTTAAATATTTCGGTAAATTAATGGCAGGAGAGGATAAAAAAACGGTTCAGGCTGAGGAAATAAAATCTGAAGTTCCAGTAAGTCCTAATAATGAAAAGGAAGGTGAAGTGCGTGCAGCTATTGCAATGTCTTTATACTTATACAGCAATGAATTGCACGATCAGGAAAATCCGGTGATAACCATGATCAGAGTATCACGGACTTATTCACCATGGAGTTCGAAAATATATGGATTAAGAAAATTACCAAGATAAAAGGCTCTTGAAATGAAAAAATTTAAGTTTACCATAAACGGGAATCAATATGAGACTGAGATTGCCAGTGTTGATGAAAACAATGCTGAAGTCATCGTCAATGGTGTAAAATATAATGTGGAAGTACAAATGAGCGCTCAGATTTCTAAGACTCCTAAATTGGTACGAAGCGTTTCTGTTCCCTCCACGGATGTTCATCCTGCTGTTGCAAAAACAAGAAATCCTTCAGCTCCCAAAGGTGGCGGAAATATTCAATCACCTCTGCCAGGAACTATACTTGATATTATGGTTAAAGTTGGAGATACTGTTAAAATTGGTCAGCGCCTTTTGGTGCTGGAAGCTATGAAGATGGAAAATAACATTGAATCTGATAAAGCTGGTACAGTATTATCAATTGCGAAGCAAAAAGGTGACTCCGTTATGGAAGGAGATCTCCTGATTGTAATAGGATAAACGTTTTATAAATTGATACAAAAAAAGCGATCTGAACAAGACCGCTTTTTTTTGGCAATATGATTTTTTGTATGATTGATACAAATGCTCTTAAACATGAAGATTTGCCGGATAAAAGTACGATCCGTATAACCTAAAGAGTCTACCATTATTCATGAGATTCTTTTTCTTCGTAAACTTTCGCCGCTATTTCAAGTTCAGAGTACCACTTTGGTCCGTATTTCCGGATGAGGGGTTCCTTCAAGTATTGCCATAGCGGCAAGCCCTTTCTCTTTCCACAAATACGGCCTGCTTTGCAAATATCAAGCTGCTGGTAATTCAGCGCATCAAAACGCTTGTATTCGGTGATCCTAATGGGGAAAAGGTGGCAGGAAACAGGCTTTCTGAATCCAATTTTCCCTTCAAGATAAGCCCTTTCGATTGCACATTTTGTATTTCCTTCTTCATCGATAAAAGTGTACACACATTCATTATTCCCTACCAGAGGAGTAACAAGATCGTTATCCTTGTCGATGACTGAGAAACCTTGCTTTTTGATCTCCTGCCTGTTTCTTTCCGAAAGATAGCTTTCAAATTCAGAATATGAATTTTTGATAATATTTACTTCCTCGGAAGTAACAGGGGCTCCGCTGTCACCTTCTATACAGCAGTCCCCATGGCATTTTACAAGATCACAGCAGAACTTTTCTTCAAGAATATCAAGACTTACAATTGTCTTATCTATTTGCAGCATTTAGTATTCTGAAACCTTTATTTTTTTATTAATACTTTACCCGTCATTTCAGGAGGTATGGTTAATCCCATTATTGTTAACAGGGTAGGAGCTACATCGGCTAGAATTCCATTTTCGGCTTTCCCGTTTTTATTCTTTGTAACCCAGATGAAAGGTACAGGATTCAAGGAATGTGCAGTATTTTCAGAACCATCAGAATTAAGGGCATAATCAGCATTCCCATGGTCTGCAATAACCACAACCTCATAATCGTTGGCGACTGCGGTCTCTACCACCTCCTTGACACATTGATCGACCGTTTTTACTGCAGATTCAATGGCAGAGTACACTCCCGTATGCCCTACCATATCTCCGTTGGCAAAATTAAGGCAGACAAAGTCAGCGCTTTTTTTATTCAACTCTGCTACGATAGCATTCTTTACTAAGGGTGCAGACATCTCTGGCTGAAGATCATAAGTGGCTACTTTCGGTGAGGGAATCAGCATCCGCTGTTCTCCATCAAACACTTTTTCACGTCCGCCTGAAAAGAAGAATGTTACATGCGCATACTTTTCTGTTTCGGCGATTCTGATTTGTTTCAATCCTGCTTTCGAAATGACTTCACCTATTGTATTGGCAACATTATCCTTGTTGAATATTACTTCAATGCCTTTAAAACTTTCCTTGTAATTGGTCATTGTATACCATTGCAGGGGCATTGTCTTCATCCCCTGTTCGGGGTGTTCTTCCTGAGTGAAAACAGTGGTAAGTTCCCTTAATCGGTCTGTACGGTAATTGAAACAAATAACCACATCATCTTCTTTGATTATTGTAAGCGGTTGACCATCCTCATTGGTGATAACGGCCGGGCGGATAAACTCGTCGGTTATGTCATTATCATAGGATTCGCGGACTGCCGTAAGAATGTCTTTGTATTTTTTCCCTTCTCCTTTTGTTAAAAGGTTATAAGCCAGTTTGATTCTATCCCAGTTGCTGTCACGGTCCATTCCGTAATAGCGGCCAACGACGGTAGCGAATTTTGCATTGGTTTTTTCAAGGTGTTTTAAATCATCTTCAATAAATCCATAACCAGAGCGAGGATCAGTATCACGGCCGTCTGTCAGCGCGTGGACAAAGATCTTTTCCAGCCCCATTTCTGTGGCAATCTGAGCTAGGGCAATCATGTGTGAACTTAAGGCGTGAACGCCGCCAGGTCCGATTAACCCAATCAAATGTACCTGTTTGTTATTTTCTTTGGCATAATTATAGGCTTTTAAAATCTGGGGATGCTTCCAAAGCGTCTTTTCCCTGATCGCCTTATTAATTTTAACCAGATCCTGATAAAGAATTCTGCCGGCGCCAATGTTCAGGTGGCCAACTTCTGAATTTCCCATTTGTCCTTCCGGAAGACCAACATCTTCACCACAGGCCAGAAGCTGACTGTGGGGATAATTTTTATACAATGAATCTATAAAAGGGGTGGGGGTGGAATAGATTACATCCGACTTGGTTTTGTTCCCAATTCCCCAGCCATCGAGGATCATCAGCAGTGTTTTTTGAATATCAGCCATCTTGTTTTAATAAATTGAAATTCAGAAATAAAATTGACGCAAAAATAGATTTTTCATTTCATATGGGAATAGCTGAACTTAATCAATTCTCCTTTTTTAAACAATTCTTTACATTAAATGAATAATTCGCCTCTTGTTTGCAAAAAATAACCGGTAAAAATGCCTTGATTTTCTGTCAAAATTAATGAGGAAATCATGGCCGGATCTTAAGGCCTAATTAAAAAAATCCCCATATGAGTCTTCAGATGAGGATTTAATAGTTTTACTTGGATGAGTTGATTTCTTATTTTACGGTGCCTTTTATTTGTAAAATAACGGGATTTGGATCAGCATTGGTAATCACTGTAACCGTTTTAATAAAAGCTCCGGGGGCTGCTGCATTATAGGTAGCTGAAATGACCGATGATTTTCCCGGGAGTATCGGTTTCTTGGGATAATCAAGGTTTGTACAACCACAGGAAGCTTTGGCCGATGTAATCACCAGTGGTTCTTTACCGTTATTGGTAAGAGTAAATTCTGCTGTTTTAGGAATATTCTGAGTTATTTCGCCAAAATCATTTACAGTTTTATCCCATTTGGCTATAGGAGCATTTGGATTGGCAGAAACTGCGTGAGTTGCCGGTGAAGCACTTGCAACAGGCTGAGACTGTGCATTAAGCTGTAATAAACCCAAAAATGGAATAACTAAAAGAATAAGAAATTTTTTCATGATACTTTACATTGATAAATACTTTTGGCAAATATCATAATTTTTTAGAATCCTTTTACGAACAAAATGTAAAATAATTAAAATGAATGTAAAAGAAATATAATTCGCCAAACATTTCCTCCATCAAATATCAATTATTCGTTTTTCGCTAATCGGGTGATTGGCTTTTACAGGAGCCAGAATTCAATATAAAACTCGTACTATTCAGGCTCCTTCATGTGACTCCAGCATCTGATCATTGCCGTATCTTGCTTATATCATCGTCTTGAAAAGAACACTATTTATACAGTACTTCTACACTTTTTTTAAACTAATTAGAACAGGAACAGTGCAGGAATATTGCAGAAACAGTGCAGGAGGTACGGCTTTGGTACGGTTCAGATAATACTTTGGAATGGATATCGAAGTTGCTGAACCCGGTATAGAATTGTACAGGAATTTGCAGACATATTAAAACAGTAATTGAGACCACCAAATCAATATTGTCTTTGACTTTCTTTATTGCTCATTTTATGCCGGACTCGGGTTAACAGTAATTTTTATATTTTTGGAAACTAAAATTCTGATTATATGAAAAAAATAATTTTATTTTCATTATTGATAACTGTCACTCTGGACGGGTATTCAAAGAAAAAGATAGTGTTATTCAATGGGAAAAATATGAATAACTACACTATTTATTCCAGGGATCCGAATTTTAATCAAAAACAGTTATTTTCTATCAAAGAAGGAATCGTAGAAACTCCGGGAAACCCTTTGGGATATATTCGTACCAACAAACAATATTCTGATTATACGTTGCATGTTGAGTGGCGCTGGCCTGAAAAACCGGGGAACAGCGGTGTATTGATTCATGTAAATGGTCCTGATCTGGTTTGGCCATCTCATTACCAGGGACAGTTGAAAGCCGGAGATGCCGGCGATTTTGTGTTACACGGTGTGGGCGAAACTGTCACAATCAGGGATACCGTGTTTACTTCTTCGGCTAAATTGAAACCCTTGATCAGGAAAGATAAACCATCCAGTGAAAAAGAAGTAGGGCAATGGAACAGCATGGATATTGTGGCGAACGGAAACACTGTATTGATCAAAGTGAATGGGATACTTCAAAACACTGCCACTAAATGTTCACTTACAAAGGGCGCTATTGGTTTGCAGGCAGAAGGAGCGAAAATTCAATTCAGAAATATCTGGCTGAGAGAATTGAAGAAATAGAAATATTAATGGTTAATGATTGATGATAGAAGAATTCTGACTGTTCAAATGCCGGCCTTTCACCTGGAGAGTTTTTTTGTCTTTTTGTAACTGAGAATGAAGAGTATTCCAACAATGACAAAAGGAAGATTAATCGTACAAACAATCCCAGCCGATATCCAAAAGGAGTTGGTTCTGGTATAATTCATAGAATAAACAAGAGGAATAAACAGCAATCCTATAATGAGGAAAAGAATTCCTCCGGTTAACTCATATCTCCAGGATAGAATCAACAAAATCAAAAGAATAAAGGAAGGGATGAGATGAATCAGAAAATCCCGAATTTGATCCAATAAACTCTTGTCTGGTGTAAATGCATCAAGAGCAAAAATGCTGATGAACAGAATGCCCAAAATGGCAAGTATTCTCGGAAGCCAATGAAAATGAAGTACCGAATTTTTCATATTGATTCAGCTTTAAAAATACTTATATTTGAACTTTAAGATACGTACGATTAGAAAATTACTAAAAAATATTGGAGATGGCAACTGTTGATAACGAAACCCGTTTTAAAGAGCTTAATCTTTTATTACCTCCGGCACCCATGCCCAAAGGTGTGTACACCCCGATCCTGGTAGATGGTAAATATGTTTATGTTTCCGGTCATCTTCCTGTTAAATTGGATGGATCGCTCATGAAAGGGAAAATTGGACGTGATATTGATATGGAAGAAGGTAAACTGGCGGCAAAACAAGCGGGACTAAGTATTTTATCTACCCTGATCAATCATTTCGGAAGTTTAAATCAGATAAAACGTGTAATAAAGGTTTTCGGAATGGCTAACACTACTGATGATTTTGAAAAACATCCTTATATTATTAATGGTTGTAGTGAGTTGTTTGCCGCTGTTTTTGGTCCTGAGAACGGGGTGGGAGTTCGGAGTGCTGTTGGAATGGGCAGCCTTCCAGAAAATGTACCTGTTGAAATAGAAGCAATTTTCGAATTGATTTAAGGTCTGGTCGTACATTTGTCCCATTGTTACTAAGTCCTCGCGGATTTAAATCTGAACATCAAATTAGATAACAATTGATTTTGTAAATATTTCTCGCAAAGACGCAAAGTGATGGTATATAGAACATTGCAATTAGTTATATATTAGGTTATATAAACAATTGTAAATAAGTCCTGCAGTATTCAAGTATCCAGCCACAAAGTAAAATAACAGAGAAAGTGACCGGGTGACTTCTTTTAGTTTGATTTTCACTCATCTGAACAAAGTCACCCGGTCACTTTCGCACTTGTTACATAAGAGGTGTTTGACGAATGACCTTATTGGTAATTGTTCCCCAAAGCTGACTAATTCAGAAAAAAGGGAATTTTGCCGTATACCCCTTATTATCAACTTTCTGACTATTCGCTCTTTTTTAATTAACGGCTTATTTCGAACTCAGGTTATTAATCTCCGCCCGGAGATAAGAGTAACCCTTATTCTCTTGCGATACAAACGGGTTCTCATTTTCGTAAAGATCTTTATCAATAATCAGATTAATTTAAATCCACGCAGAGGGTTGATATTATTCAGGCATTTGGAGTGAATAGGTTAACCTTATATTTTCCATTTCTTAAGATCCTGGTTCCATTTTTATGTTCCGATTTTGATATAAATTCAAAAAAAGGTCATAAATTATACTACAATTAATTTTAACTATAAACTGTATGAAACGAAACAACTCTTTCGGTTTAGTACCTTGTATTTTGTTCATGTTTTTTATAGCTTTTTCCTGTGTAAAGGAAGGCCCTCCCGGGCCAGCCGGTCAAAATGGGGCAGATGCCAATGAAACCTGCAAACAATGTCACAATCCCACTGTCGTTGACCATAAAAGTGTTGAATTCCAATTTTCAAAACATCACTATGGAGAAGTAGCTTTTGAAGAAAGCGGTAACCCTGGATGTTCTCCTTGTCATACCGAGAAAGGTTTTCAATATGTGGTTAGCAATAATGTATCCACTGTATTTGTAAAAGATGCCACTACGGGGAAATATACAAATCCTTATGCTGCCTCTGTTACCAGCGATATCGGCGAGATTAATTGTTTTACCTGTCATTCAAGCCTTCATACGAGCTATACTTATGCTGATTTTTCTCCTTTTACCACCACCGCTGCTGTACCTATGACGATGTGGGGAGGGGCTAAAACAATTAATATTACCCAGGATGGATCAAAAAGCAACTTATGTATAAAATGTCATCAACCCCGTCCATTTACAAATGCTTCGGATGGAAATGTGATAGATTACAATGCTTTAAAAACAAATCCGACTGCCGTTTTTTATAGTCCTGCCTTGTCTGCCAGCGTGTTGAAACCATCGTATCGAACTCATACTCATTATGGAACAGTTGGTGCAATTTTCGCAGGAATGGGAGGAATTGAATTTTCAGGTTCCCTGGCTTACGCTAATGCCGTTCACACGACCAAGGCTTCCTGCAGCGATTGTCATCAGGCCGCTTTATACAATAAATCAGGAGGTCATACTTTCAGCGCAGCCGGCAATTTCAACGGATGTAATGTGGCAGATTGCCATGGTGCCAATACTGTATCGACTTCAAGTGTAAAATATTGGGTTAACCCAAGAATTACCATTAAAACCTTGTTGGATCAATTAGCTGCTAAATTGAATGAAGAAGGTGTTGATATTCTGAGCCGTAATCCAAATTCTGATACTAATCTTTGGTACGGATTGACCAGCAATAATTATGACGGTTATATGAATATCTATGATCCTGCCAATAATCCGACAGGGCCCACGGATAATCCGGAGGGAATTTTCCAAAATCCAAGTCCATCAAGTTCCTGGACGCAGGCTCAGAAGGATTTTAATACTTCACTTCCAAAGATAACATTAACGAATGCTCAGATGGGGGCTCTCATTAACTTCCAGCTTTGTTTGCGCGAATTCAGCCTTGGAGTTCATAATCTGGATTATTCAAAAGCATTGTTGACAAATTCAATAGCAATACTTCCTTAGTTCAGAATCATCCTTAGGTAAAAAGACTTCTTCTTTCAGTAAATTGAAGTCTTTTTATTGACTCGATTGAATTAATAAAACTGGTTTCTGAACAATGTAAGTGCTAAAAATAAATGTCATGAAAAAGAATAAAAGTCTGATTTTCCTGATTATAACGGGTATTGCTGTTTTTTCCTGTACTTATGATTTTATTAAAGAAGCTGCTACACCGATCAACCCGGGTGCACCGGTAAGCTTTTCACAGCAGATTCTGCCCATTTTTAACAATAACAACAACTGCACTTCTTGTCATAAACCCGGAGGACAAAAGCCGGATTATACAATTGCCAACGCTTATAACAGTATCCTCAATAATAACGTCGTTAATCTTGCCGTACCTGCCTCGAGTCCTTTCTATAAAGTTCCTAATCCAACAACCAATACGCATACCTGGAAAAAATATACTGCTAATCAGGCACAACTTGTATTGATCTGGATTCAGCAAGGAGCACAAAATAATTAAAATAGCAAGCCGATATGAAAATCTTATTGACCGTTTTATTTTTAACTCTTTTACCTTCAGTATTTCTTCTTGCTCAGGAACAGAAAAAAGACTCTACAGCAGTGGCCGATACCACTGCCAAAGAAGAGCCTGAGGTTCCCGATAAACCTGTAAAATTTTCATGGGAAAGCCAATATTTAATTAACCAGCAGACCTCAAAAATCTCACCCGTCAAGACGCTCGAATTTGTGATTCAGCACCGGTTTGGAAGTGTAGAGAAAGGTAAAACAGATTTATGGGGTGTTTATTCTCCCGGCGCCAATGTAAGATTGGGTCTTGACTACGTTATTTATAAAAGGGTTCAGATCGGCGTTGGAATTACTAAAGCGAACATGACGGGTGATTTTAATGCCAAATGGAACATTTTTGAACAAAAAACTGAATCGATGCCTATTTCTGTTACTCTATTGGGAAATATGGCCATTGACGGCAGGGAAAAATCTGTATGGGACACTTTGTATTATAATTATTCGGATGTTGGAAAATTCTTTGGATACAAGTTCTCAAACCGTTTTTCCTATTTTTCGGAAATCCTTATCGGGAGTAAATTAACCGAGGCTCTTACTCTTCAGGGTGGAGTAAGTTTTTCTCATTACAATACTGTGGCGGCCAATATGGATCATGATATAATTGGGGTTCATATCGGGGGAAGATATAAGGTCTCGCCACAGGGAGCAATTGTTTTTAATGGTGATTTTCCATTACACGTGAAAGATATCTCCGAAGGACAGAAAACCAATAAGAGCAAATCCAATATTGCCTTTGGATATGAAATTTCTACCGGAAGTCATGCTTTTCAGATCTATGCCGGAACTTCCAACTCATTGCTTCCACAGGATATGATGTTAAATAATTCGAATAAAATACAGTACAAAAGTTTTTCCCTTGGTTTTGTAATTACAAGGCTGTGGAGTTTTTAAAGCGCCAGGATTGAAAAGAACAGATTGGCTATAAGTGGCTTTGCTTTTTGATTTCAATATTAAGCTAAAATGAATATTTATTGACAGATTGGAGGAAGAATATAAGTTTTAAAAATTTGTTCTTTTATTCCATACTCTGTAAATTGTTGTGATGATGTAATTTAAATCATTGACTTTGAAAATGAAATGGTTTAAATTTGGTAAATGAGAATTATGGAAAATTTATCGTTGTTTCAAGTTCAACCTTAAAATTAAATTATGAGAAAATTTTTGTTAGTTGTTTTTTCAATGGTTATTACCTTGAGCATGCTTTCCTTTGTTTCACCGCAGGCAAAAAAAGCATGGGATATTCCGGCTAAATATAAAGCCATGAAGAACAAGAAAAAGGGAAATCAGGAAAGCATTAAATTAGGCAAAACCCTATTTACCAAGAATTGTAAATCCTGTCATGGAGCAATGGGTAAAGGTGATGGGCCCAAAGCTGCTTCTCTGAAGACAAAAATGCCGGATATGGCTTCCAAGGAATTTAAGGCTCTTTCAGATGGCGAAAAGTATTACATGTCAGTCGTCGGAAGGGATGAAATGCCAAACTTTGAAAAGAAAATTCCTGATGAGGAAGAACGATGGGCTATCGTAAGTTATCTTGAAACCCTTTGAAACAATCAGGAAAATCCTGTCAGCCGGTGTTCCCGGCTGTTTTTTTTATGTATAGGTATCAATGTCGTTTAGTTAAGGAAATCAAATTGGATCAGTTTTCCGATCCAATTTGATTTTCTTAACTAAACGACATTAGTATAGGTATTCTTAATGTCAATTGCTGGCAGGGTTACAGGTTGTTAACCCTTCAGTGATTTGGCTCCTCCTGTAACTCCGCCTGATATGATGAATTTCATGGCATCTGTGGGTTTCATGGAAATAGGTTTTATATTCGCAGCAGGCACAAAAAATATTTCTCCTGACATTGAATAGGAATATGGAAAATAAACCGTGACAAGGCCTTCAAATCCGGCATCCACCGGAGTATCCTGTGTGACAAATCCAATCTTCCAGATGTTGTTTTCCTTATTTAATAAAACAAGTACCGGTCGGTGAAATTTACTTTCTTTTCCAACAAAAGCTGAAAATAAATCATTGACAGAACTATAAATTAACCTGAAAAACGGGAGTTTCTCAAGAACTTTATTGATAAATCTTCTGACAGGTCTGCCCAATATGGTTCCCCCGATAATTCCCAAAAGCACCAGGGAGAAAAATATCAATAAGATTCCAAGGCCTGGAACATTATAACCAAAATATTCTTCAACATAGCTGCGGAAAAATCCGTCAACGGTTACAAAAAGTTTGTAAATAATGTAACCGGTTACAAATAAAGGGGCTATAAACAAGAGCCCCTGAAGAAACCAGGTAAATAATCTTTTCATCTGTCAAATTTTGTCTTTCTTACCAAAAGTTACAAAAATGGATCAATCTTATTAGAATTCAATGAAAATTGATTGAAATCTTAATTTTTGGGTACTTTTATCATGGTAAGCAGCATTTTAAAGGGAGTCATTGCTTCCACGGAATGAATTTCCCCGGCAGGTAATATAATGCAGTCTCCTGTCTTCATGGGATATTTTTTTTCACAGATATAAAACACGCATTCACCATCTGCTATTTGCACCAGCGCATCAAACGGGGCTATATGCGGACTTAATCCCTGACCTTTATCAAAAGCAAAAAGTGTAATTGTTCCGGTTTCTTTTTTGATGATAGTTTTGCTGACCACTGAATTTTCAGCGTATACAATATCATCTGCTAATCTGAATAGTTTTGAACTTTCCATTTTTAATGATTTAGATTAAATAAAATATTAATTTCAGATCCATTCCTCCTGAAGGATTTCTCCTCTTATTCCTATTGTCACGGATTTGACCGGAACTTTTCTGCCGGATTTTTCAACGGCCATTTGAACTAAATTCAACAGCCCGCCGCAACAGGGAACTTCCATGATCAAAACAGTGATTGTATTTACTTTTGAAGACCCGATTAAAGTTATTAATTTTTGCAGATATATTTCCTTACCCTGATCAAGTTTTGGGCAGGCAATGACCAGGGATTTTCCTTTCAACCATTTTTCATGAAAATCACCAAGGGCAAAAGCAGTACAATCTGCCGCTACCAGAAGATCGGAACCAATAAAATAAGGTGCTGAGGGATTAATCAAATGAAGCTGTACCGGCAATTGCCGTAATTCGGACTTGATTGAACCCTGGGATTTGTCATGATCCATTTTTAGGTTTGAAGGATCGAATACCACTGTTTTTGATCCCGGACATTCTCCATGGCATCCGGAACTCTCTTCTTCAGGGGACGGCTGATGCAAGGCTTTTTTCACATCTTCAATGGTAAAATTGAGGAGATGAAGATTTTGAACAAGAAAATTAACTCCTATTTTGAGGAAGACTACCTCATTGTGATCCTTCAGATGTTTCAAATGTGCAACCACGGTATTCAGTCCCTTTGTAACCATAGTTTCCATTACTTTTATTTCGTTATAGGGTTCACTTTCTTTTTGTTCAATGGTGATGGCTCCCTGTGGACAATGGCCAATGCAGGCGCCAAGACCATCACACATAAGATCGCTGATCAGCCGGACTTTGCCGTCAATCACCTGAAGAGCCCCCTCGTGACAATTCGGGACACAATTACCGCATCCGTTACACTTTTCTTCGTCTATTTTAATGATACTTCTCTTCATCTTTTATTTTTTTCTGTTCTGAAAGAAAAAATTTTAAGTCAAAAGTATTTCCGATCAGGGATATAATGTGTAACAATTGTTACAGTTTGATTAATTTTACAGGAAAAAGTATGTTCGAGTCCTTAAATGAATCCCCCTTGTTTAAAAATATGGCTTCGGAAGAGATCGAAAATTTTCTTCTCAGGACGCCCCATCAGTTTAAATATTTTAAAAACGAGGAGGTCATAGCTTTCGCAGGCGATAAAGTTGAAAAAGCCATGTTGCTCATGGAAGGAAGTCTGCAGGGTGAAATGCTGGATTTCTCTGGGAAACGGCTTAAAATTGAAGAGATGGAACCTCCTCAGATGATCGCCTCGGCTTTTCTATTCGGACAGGAAAATCTTATTCCGGTTAATCTTTCGGCTCTCTCGGATGGGAAACTTCTTGTGATCTATAAGAATGATTTTACGGCAACGTTGACGAAACAGCCCAGGGTATTAATCAACTATCTTAATATTATTTCGGCCAAAGCCCAATTCCTGTCTCAAAAAATCACTTTCCTGAGTTTGAAAACAATCCGTGAAAAAATAGCTTATTTCCTTTTGCAAAAACTGAAGAAAGAGGATCCGATTGTGAATATAGATCAAAATCAGACTCAACTGGCCGGATTGCTGGGTGTTGCCCGGCCTTCACTCGCGAGGACAATCGGAGAATTGGAATCCGAGAATATCATTCGGTGGGAAAAAAATAGGGTGAGGGTAATTGATCCGGAACGGCTGAATACGATACTTGGAAGGTAAATTCAACCGTCCCTTAAAGGTTAAAACCGAATAAGGAAATATTCTAATATCACACCACAAATATCGAAATTGCTTTGCAGTAAAGTTGTATTATTCTATCTCATCGATCATATGATTAAAAACCTGGTGTATTGGTTTGTTGGAAGTAATGTTTTATAATTACAAGAATGCAATGTAAATATTCTCAATAATTTTTCCTATATTTATTAAAAGGCAGGAGAAAAACCGGCTGAGAGAAAATCCATTGGTATTAACCAGAATTGCGCAAAAAATAAAATTTTATACAAGGCTGTATCAAAAGAAGCAATACTAATCGGTATGAAAAAAATTATATTTATTGCAATACTTTTTTTAGGATGTAATTCTCACAAAGAATTCCGGAATACCGACCTGAAAAATATCTCTGTCTATAAATTCTACCATAATGAAGATGAATTTAATATCTCAAATTATGCGGATCGCAAAATATGTACTTTGACAAATACCGATACAATTAATGTCCTGTTATCTGCGCTAAAAAATAAAAAACCAGTAGCCCGCATTTTTATACCTGAATATATTGTAACATTAAACTACGTAGATAAAATAATAGATTTAAGCGTAAGTCAGAACTATATTAAAATCAAAGGAAAGACCTATAAGGTGAAAATAAACTTATCGGAATATTTTATTAGTACGCCGAAGTATTAGAGTATTCAGGTAAAAGAATTCAGTAAAAAAGGATGTTTCAGAAGTAAATTTATTCTTCCTTCTCATGAGGACATGTGCAAAAAAATGATCAAAGTAGCTGGCGTGGCGGATATCCGGTGGGGTGGGGTAAATAGAAAATAGTGTAAAATCATTGTAAGGTCATCTTTACCAACAAGTGGAATTGATCGGTTAGAAAGGCAAGCAATCTATAATAAAAATGACCATTGGCAGCGGAATTTCGTTTTATAGAAATTGCTTCAGTAAAATTTTTGTAGCTTGGGCCAGCCTTTCCCTATTTTGGGGATCGTAAACTTCTGGAATAGCTTTCGATAATCGAATCGTGTCGTAATAGGCTCCTGTTGTATCAACATTCAGAAGATTTTCAACGGCTTCCGCTCCCTGCTCAACTGTTGTAAGGGAATATCCCCATTCGTCCAGTACCATTCTGGTATTCATCAAAGAAGACGGATGAACAGCATTGACCTTAATCCCCTTATCCTTTAACCTATCCGCCAGATCAATGGTGTACATGATCTGAGCTGCCTTGCTTTGTTTATAGGCATAATAGCCGTCGTAATGCTTTTCAAGCATCAGATCGTTAAAATTGATGGGTTCCTGCCCGATGGAGGATACATTAATGATCCGGCCAGTTTGAGGGGGTATTATGCCCAACAGCTTTTCTGTGAGAAGTACATGTGACAGATAATTGACGGCAAAGCGCAATTCGATGCCATCCTTGCTTAATTCCCTTTTATTGGAGCTGCCCCTGCCAATCCCCGCATTGTTGATCAGGACATCAAGACGATCCCGTTCTTTAAGAATTTTATTGCTTAATGCCTTTACTTCATTTAGAGAGGATAGATCGGCATTGTAATATTTAATATTCTCTTTCCGGGTTATCTCTTTTAATTCATCAAAGACCTTTTCCCCCTTTTCCTCATTTCGTCCATGAAAAAGTATTGTTGCGCCTTTCTCCAGAAGATGCCGGGCAACCAATTTCCCCAATCCGTCGGTTGAACCGGTTATCAAAATTATTTTTCCTGCTATTGATTCTTTCATTCTCCTGATTATTGGTGTTAAAACCTCCTGCAACAAATTTACGAAAAGTCCTTCTCGACTCCTCCTGATGAAATTTACAAAAAATGGTGTAATTTGGTGATATGATAAAGGTAATTTCGACCGAGAGGATTCCCATTAAGCTTTGGCTCGAAGATATTGACGAGGCTGCGTTGGAGCAGGCAAAGAACCTTGCCAACCTTCCTTTCGCAGTAAGACATATCGCCATTATGCCGGATTCGCATCCCGGATATGGGATGCCGATCGGAGGAGTTCTTGCCACGCAGGATGTGGTCATTCCCAATGCAGTGGGGGTGGATATTGGCTGTGGCGTTGTTGCTCAAAAAACCATCCTGACAGAAATCAGTCAGCAGGAATTAAAAGATATTATTCATTTGATCAAAGCAAGAATCCCGGTTGGTTTTGCTCATAACAAAGAACAGCAGGATGAACTTCTGATGCCGAAACTGAGTGATAATACCCCGATTTGCGGGATGTTGTATAATGAGGCAAGGTATCAGCTTGGTACTCTTGGTGGAGGGAACCATTTTATAGAAATTCAGAAGGGAGATGACCGGCATGTATGGATAATGATTCACTCGGGATCAAGGAATCTGGGAAAACAGATCGCAGATTTTTATAACCGGGAAGCTAAGGAAGAAAATAAGAAATGGCATTCTCAGGTTACCAGCAAAGATCTGGCTTTTTTGCCGCTTTCAATTGAGCTCGGGAAGCAGTACATGGCAGAAATGCAGTTTTGTGTTGATTTTGCTCTTGCCAACCGAACGCTGATGATGAATAAAATTGTTGGATGCTTTGATCAGATCCTTAAAAAAAATATTACCGCTGGCAATGAAATGATCAACATTGCCCATAATTATGCAGCCATTGAAAATCATTTTGGCAGGAACGTGGTCGTCCACCGCAAAGGAGCAACCTCTGCGAGGGCAGGGGAGACGGGCATCATTCCCGGGTCTCAGGGAACTAAAACCTATATCGTGGAAGGATTGGGCAATCCGGAATCCTTCATGTCATGCTCCCATGGGGCTGGCCGAAGATTGGGAAGACATGTGGCCATGAAAACGTTAAACCTTCATGAAGAGATTGAAATTATGGAAAGCCAGGGGATTATCCATGGGATTAAATCAGTCAAAGACCTGGATGAAGCGGCCGGGGCTTACAAGGATATTGATACTGTAATGGAAAATCAAAAGGACCTTGTCAGAATTTTGGTTGAATTGAGGCCGCTGGCTGTAGTGAAAGGATAATGTAGGATCACTTCCAAAAGTTGAGGAGACTTTTATCAAGCAAAAATTTCAATACCCACCCGGAAAGGGGAAAAGTTAGTTTCAGTCATTGGTGCCTGATGAGAAAAGCACTAATGCGTAGCATTAGTGGTATTTGTTCGCTTCCATGGCGCAAGAAACAACCCGGCCTTGTACCGAACCTGGTACGAGGTTGGTATAGACCAGGTACGGTGTTCTCCGGCTGAGGTGAAGGTGAGGAGAAGGGTTGTACAAATTCAAATAATGAAACATTATAACACGTCTTGACACTTTATGACATTTTATTCAAGGTTTGTATTTGAACTTTCTGTTAAAAAAAAAGAAAATCAGCGAAATGTATCTTTGATTTAAAGGTCGGTTTATGGGGCAATTATGGCTTCTCCGCCGGGCCGTTTTTGTATTCGGTGGGATTAATTCCGGTTTTTGATTTAAATACGCGGCTGAAATAATAGATGGATTCGAATCCAAGACGATATGAAATCTCTTTTATGCTTAGATCGGTATTGATCAGCAGGTCTTTTGCCTGGCGGATTCTCAAGGAAAGGTGGTACTGACCCGGAGAAATACCCGTATAAACTTTGAACATCTTTCGGAAAAGTGAATAGTCGATGTTCAGATCCCGGGCAAGCTTCTGAATATTGATATTTTGGTCAATATTTTCTCTGATCAAGAGGCAGGCGCGTTGAATGGTTTGTTCGATCTGTTTCCCTTCAAAGTTTTCATTTTTTTTGATGGAAATAATGGTACTTAATAAATATACCACCAGACCGGAGCAGATTTGCTGATATCCCGTCTTTTCAGTGGAAATCAGATGAAATATTTCATGAAAGTTTTGAAGTAATTTTTCGTTATACCCTACCTGAATAAAGGGCTGTTTTGCTGAAAAGAATTCATTTTCAAAGATATGTTTTGCATAAAATCCATTAAAACCGATATAATGTTCTTTCCAGCCCGATGTGAGAGGTTTATAACGATGCCACTGTCCGGGGAAGATAATAATCACGGAACCTTCCGGAACCAGAAATTCTCCTTCTTTTGTTTCAATTAAACCCTCGCCCCGTGTAATATAATTCAGCTGAAATTCGTGAAGAATTCTTCCGTTTTCCCAGCTAAAATTGTATCCGGCTGGATGCCCCGGTGGGGGATAGGGTTGTCCTGGCAATATATGGGCATATCCGGCCACATTGAGATATAATCCCCATTTCCGGTCTTCATTGCTGGTGGTGGTATATTTGAAAAAATTCTCCATCAGCTAATCATTTTGTGTAAATAATTATCCAGAATGTACATTGAAAACAATAATAATGAAGATTATTTTTGAATCCACAATTATAGTTTTTTTTTCAAAATAGACAAAACTTAAACTTATGAATCCCTTCCTTGGAATATTATTAATTGCGATCGGCAGTATTGGCGCTGCCAGTTTTTATGTTCCCTTTAAGAAAGTGAAAGTATGGGCCTGGGAATCATATTGGCTTTCGCAGGGATTGGCTGCGTGGATAATCGTTCCATGGATTTTTGCATACTTTACGGTACCAACAGGTCACCTGATGCAGATTATTTCTGAAGCTCCTTCATCAGCCAAATGGCTGGCTATACTTTTTGGAGCCTTATGGGGAATTGGCGGACTGACCTTTGGGTTAAGCATGCGTTTCCTTGGAGTAGCTCTTGGACAATCCATTGCCCTTGGTTTTTGTGCTGCATTTGGAACTTTAATACCTCCGGTATTTATGCCTGAAAATGCGCTGACTCCCGTTGTTATTCTTGGAGTAGCGATCTGTATTGCCGGAATTGCAGTTATTGGTTATGCCGGGGCTTTAAAGAATCAAAATTTATCGGAAGAGGAAAAGAAAAAGGCTGTGAAGGAATTTGCCCTTAAAAAGGGCATCATCATTGCTGTCTTTGCAGGAGTTATGAGTTCTTGCTTTAATTTTGGATTCGTTTTTGGGAAACCAATTGATGAGGTAGCTCTCCAACATAATACAAATCCCCTTTATCAAAGCAATGTAACCCTTATCTTCATTCTGCTGGGTGGATTTATTACGAATTTGATTTACTGTCTTTATTTGAACATTAAGAATGGTACCATCAAGGACTATTATACGGTTGACGGTAAAACATTGATGAACAACCTGTTTTATACCTTTCTGGCAGGATTCCTTTGGTTTCTCCAGTTCCATTTCTTTGGGATGGGAAAAAGTCAGTTGACAGGAGCTATGTTGGTCATGAGCTGGAGCATATTGATGGCCATGAACATTGCATTCAGCAATATCTGGGGTATTTTGCTTAAAGAATGGAAGGGCACAGGTAAAAAGACAATGATTGTTCTTGTGATCGGTATTCTTGTCCTGATTTTTTCAACATTCGTTGTGAAATTATAATCCGGAAATATGAAAAGGTTTGGTTTTAAGATGAAACTTAAGCTTGGGGTTAAGGATGAGTACAAAAAGGCATGATGAGATATGGCCTGAGCTGAAAGCTTTAATACATTCCACAAGAGTATTGGATTTTTCGATATTCCTGGATGAGGAGACGAATATTCTTTTTGCTGTTCAGAAACAGACAGGAAATGCTTCTTTACATGATTTGGGAACCAGTCTGTTAGTTAAGAGGTGGTGGGCGTATATGGCCGATATCATGGACAGAAATCCGGATAACTCATCGGTAACCATTCCTCTTCAGAAGCTATTTTATATGAAAAGATTGTTTAATAAATATTTAGGCAGATGAAAAAAGAACTTGTTCAAAAAGCATACGAGGTTGCGAAAGAGCAATATGCAGCCTTAGGGATTGATACCGATGAAGCTATTGCCCGGATGAAGGATGTGGTGATTAGTCTTCATTGCTGGCAAACAGATGACGTTGGCGGATTTGAGAAAGCAGATTCCAAATTAGGAGGCGGAGGAATCCAGGTTACGGGGAATTATCCCGGAAAATCACGTTCCATTGCTGAAATGAGACAGGATATTGAAAAAGTGATGACTCTGCTTCCCGGTAAACAAAGATTAAACCTTCACGCCATTTATGGAGAGTTTGGAGGTCAATTGGTCGATCGTGATCAGATTGAAGTCAAACATTTCCAGGGATGGATTGATTGGGCTAAAAAACTTGGAATAGGTATAGATTTCAATCCGACACTTTTCTCTCATCCCAAGGCAGATGATGGTTTTACTTTATCCAGCAAGGATGAATCTGTCCGGAAATTCTGGGTAGACCATGTTAAAAGGTGCCGCAGGATAGGCGCTGAGATGGGAAAACAATTAGGAACACCTTGTGTTCTTAACACATGGATACCCGATGGTTCTAAAGATATTCCGGTAGATAGAGGTGGATACAGGGCTTTACTGAAAAAATCACTGGATGAGATCTATGCAGAACAATATCCCAAAGAATACCTGAAAGATGCCATTGAATCCAAACTATTTGGTATTGGATCGGAATCAATGGTAGTTGGATCCCATGAGTTTTATATGGGATATGCAGTGAAGAATAATAAACTGTTGTGTCTGGATATGGGGCATTTCCATCCGACAGAATCTATCGGAGATAAAATTTCTTCCGTTCTGCTTTATATAGACGAGCTTTTGCTTCACGTATCAAGGGGCGTACGCTGGGATAGCGATCATGTGGTTACATTTAATGACGATATTATCCTGATTGCACAGGAGATCATCCGTAACAATGCACTCGGAAGGGTAAACATCGGTCTGGATTTCTTCGATGGCAGTATGAACCGCCTTGGAGCTTATGCAATTGGAACAAGAGCAACCCAGCAAGCATTCCTTTATGCATTGCTTGAACCTACCAATGAAATAAGAAAATGGGAAGAACAAGGCAAAAACTTTGAAAGGTTGGCATGGTTTGAAAACATGAAGACCATGTTATTCGGGGCAGTTTACGATAAGTATTGTCTTGATAATAATGTGCCTTCTGGATTTGATTATGTTTCTGAAATTCAGAAATATGAATCTGAAGTTTTAAGAAAAAGATAATAATATAAAGTATATTGTTGATGTGAATAGTGCATTCCGGCTTTCCCATAAGGGGGCCGGAATTGCCATATTTGCGGGAAATGTTACAGACAATTAATCAGGTTATGAAAACAAAAGTGATCGCCATATTTGATATTGGAAAGACAAATAAAAAATTGTTGCTTTTTGATCAGGATCTTCGTGTTATATATCAGGATGAACAAAAGTTTCCTGAGATCAAGGATGATGATGGATTTGAATGCGACGACATCGATAAAATAGAATGCTGGATTTCTGAATCATTGGAAAAAGCAATGGGGAATCCTGATTACGACGTTAAAGCATTGAATTTTACTACCTATGGCGCTACACTGATGTATCTCGATGAAAATGGGAGACGGCTGACTCCTGTTTATAATTACCTGAAACCAATGCCCGAAGGAATTGCTGAATATTTGTACGGGAAATATGGTGGTAAAGCAGAATTTAATCGTGAAACAGCTTCTCCTGCATTGGGAATGCTCAATGCAGGACTTCAGACTTTGTGGTTAAAGAAAACCAAACCTGAGATATTCAAAAGAGCGAAATCAATCATTCATTTTCCTCAATACCTTTCCTGTTTGTTTACAGGCAAGATTACATCTGAACTTACATCCATCGGCTGCCATACTGCCATGTGGAATTATGATGAACAAAAATATCATCAATGGACGGAGAATGAAAAAATACCTTTGCCGGCTCCTGTTTCCAATTATACTCACTTTCAGGTAGCATTAAAGAATAGTTCTCTTGAGGTGGGTATTGGTATTCATGACAGTTCAGCTTCATTGGCCCCTTATATTGAAAATAGCGCAGAACCATTTATTCTTTTGTCCACCGGAACCTGGTGCATCAACATGAATCCTTTCAATGAGGAACCATTAACACTAGAACAGTTGAACAGAGACTGTTTGTGTTATCTTGGCGTCCACCAAAAGCCCGTAAAGTCTTCGCGTTTGTTCATGGGACATATTCATGAAGTTAACGTGGAAAGATTATGTAATTATTTCTCGAAAGATTCTGATTATTTTAAGTCTGTAAAAGCTGAAGAGGGATACATGAAGTCAGTTCTGGATTTGAATAAAGTCTTTTTTAAGAACGGTATCCCTGCGGATTTTGTGGATAATTCTGTTGATCTTTCATGCTTTAAATCTTTTGAATCTGCTTATTTGCAGTTATTGGCAGATCTTGCAAGAGAATGTGCGGATGCAGTTCGACTGATAATACCTGTGAACGACGTTACGAAAGCTATTTACGTTTCAGGAGGATTTGCCCGTAATGGAGTCTTTGTTCGAACGTTGGCTACTTTGTTTCCTGATAAAAAAGTATATACCTCTGAAGTGGATAATTCAACAGCTTTGGGAGCAGCCCTGATGTTATGGGACGCCTTGGAAATTAAAGAAAGACCCAAAATAAATCTTGGATTGAAAGAATATAAACGTTTTTATTGATCTTTTTGATCTCTTCAATTGAATTTTAAGTACAATTAAATATCTTTAGTTAGATCATCTCCGGCTTTATTTATATATTTATAATAAAGTTCGGAGATGATTTCAAGAAGAGAAACTGCTTCTTTTAATGAGGTTTACTGTCTTTTTTAAAGAGAAATGAAGAGAAATGAAGATAAATGAAGATAAATGAAGATAAATGAAGATAAATGAAGATAAATAAGATTCAAACCTATCATATAGCCCGTGGCTTTTTAACCCTTCTTACGGGCTTCTTTTTACTTCTAATGCCTGGTTTATCGATGCAAGCTGCATTAATGATAGTAGGGGCCATGCTTCTCATAAATGGTTTGATTACTTTGTTTATTTCAAACAAAGCAGTAAGAATAAAAGGATTCTTCTCTTTGCAAGGGATTTTCAATATTATAGTAGGGTTGTCATTTATGTTTGCACCAGCCGCAATGTTGAAGATGTTTGTAGTATTTTTAGGTATTATTCTTCTGATGATTGGATCTATTCAATTGATTGGGGCATTAACTGCTTTTTCCTGGAGAATATGGTCGTTGATTTATCTGCTCTTTTCTATTGGAATGCTGTCAGGCGGAATTCTGTTGCTTTATAATCCTTTTAAGAGTCTTAAAACTATTGTTTCTTTCATAGGAATACTCCTGATATTTTATGGAATATCACAAATAACATCGGTTAGAGCAAAAAAGCCGACGCAATACTACAAAGGTTCCCCTGTGGAAGATATTCCGCACGAGGAAGTGAAATGAACGCTAAAAATAAAACCTTAGTTTTCGATCACAATTTCTTGTAATAAACGGCTTTATTGTCATTAATGTCGTAAAAATCTTCGAATAAGGCGACTTGCTTGTAACCGCAACCGGAATAGAAATTCATTGTCGGTATATATTGTTCTTTATTGGAGGTTTCAATGTAAATACCCCTGCCTCCCGATGCTTTGATATCAGATTCTGTTTTTTCCATCAGCAAGCGGCCAAGGCCTTTGCCCCGATATTCATTATCAACGGCCATCCAGTATAAATCAAAGTTTTTGATTGTTACCGGAATCTCTCCATAACAACAGTAACCGACAGTTTTTCCTTCTATTTCTATGAAGTTAAAACGATATCCGCTGCTGTCCCCGGACCTTAAATTTTCTTCAATCAGTTCAATGGCTACTTCAATTTCATAGGGCTTAAAGAAGCCGCTGGATTTTAAGATATTAGCCACATTTAATTTATCACTGGATACAACTGTTTTCCTAAAGTTGATTACCTTAAATTCCTGGTTAGTTCCGTTCTGCATCTTCAATAATTCTTTTAATGATTTCCGCATTAGTTAATCCTGCCTGATGACAGGCAGCAACAAATCCACTATCAGGAGCTATGCATGGATTGGCATTTATTTCTATAACCCGGGGTATGTTATCTATTCCAACTCTGAAATCGACCCTTGCATATCCCTTTAAGTTAAACAAATGCCAACACCTTTTAGTAATGCTTTTCAGCTCCTTTAATAATGAAAAATCCTTTTCCTCAAAATTAAAATTTCTTTCTGTATTTTTATATTCAAATGAGCTTTCTTCCCATTTAGATTTATAACCCAATATTTTTGGTTTATTGGGAGAGTAATTGAAAAAACACATCTCTGCTGGTGGAAGTACTGTACCACCAATAAGAGAAATATTGAATTCCCTGCCGTCAATGTACTCTTCCACGAAATAATCCTTTGGGATTTCACTTATCTGATCACCTTTGTACAGAATGTTATCTTCAATTCCCACTGATCCGTCTTCAGCAATT